>Ga0209636_10000815_pt1 | contig 31145 bp, 30 predicted proteins | sample DeeMarSWOR152_54_FD_187464 | JGI IMG/M metagenome (GOLD analysis project Ga0209636, IMG submission 187464) | Marine sediment microbial communities from White Oak River estuary, North Carolina - WOR-1-52-54 (SPAdes) (version 2) | ecosystem: Environmental > Aquatic > Marine > Intertidal zone >...
ATAGGTTCTAGGTTGCGAATAAAAAAATGCCTCCTCAGCAGTTACAATACCATCTGAATTGTTATCTGCATAACCTCTTAACCCATCAATTAAATAAGGAGCAAAACCACCGGAATAAGACATTTCATCTTCACTTGAAGCCATTAAAACAACTCTATTTTGACCACTTATCTCTTCGGCAAAACCTTTCATCCAATCTTGTGAAGACATAGTATTTTGTTTTTCTAAAAAAGAAAATATATTTCTACTAGTTCGATTCCAATCAGGCGGATCATTAAAACCACCTGCATAACAACTATCTACAATTAGACATACACCTTCTGACTCCAATTGATTCAACAAAATATTTACTTCATCATCCCAGATACCTAACTTGGGATAAGCAAAACTCCAATAAGAAGATAATATTTCATCGTTTTTATCTTCCTCATCAAATGGAGGTAAGTCAAAACCAATTGGTCCACCATGTGTGGTTAGATATACAACAGAAATATCATTTTCATCCTCCATTCTGTCTAACCACCTGAATCCAGAGATTATGTTTAAAACAGTGGCATCCTCAGCTTTTATTACTTTTATATGATCCTCAGTCCATATCTCAGATTTAAGAATCTCGTTATAAAAATCATCCGCTTCTAATAACATAAGAGGACGATTCTGTTGAGGATCGTCAGCATAAACCCCAACAGCAACAATTAAAGCCCAATACTCTATTTCTTGTGTTCCTTCATTTTGAGTTTCTTGATTTATATCTGTTGAATTAGGATTTGAACTTGATGCCACAATATTAACAGGTATTAAAAAAGTCCCGATAAATAGTGCAAATACAACAAAAACCTTAATCTTATTTATAAAATTTGTTTTCATATTTTACCCCCTGAATTTTATAATAAGATTACATTACATGTTTATATTATTTATTACCAATTTAATTACAAATTATTTTTTGGGGGAGGTAGCGGAGAAGTTATCATCGCCTTAAAAAAATAAACAGACTCTCTTTTGTACATCCCATCTCCGCTAAATATCTATATAAAAAATATTGTATAAGTATTTTTTGATTATAATAAATAATTTGAGGACTTTTTAATATTAAAAAAATCGATAGTATTAAATTTTAAAATTTTAGAAAATATTTATTCTTCTTTTTTTATCATAGTTTTAAAACATGGATAAAAATTCTCGATTTCCTCAAGTTGCCATAAAAGAAAACCAAGATCATCCTGCCCTAAAATGTTATTATTAATTTTTTCATTTTTTTGCATAAAATATCCCGTCTATTGATTTAATCTATTTATATTTCTTACTCATACTATTTAAATTTTCCTATCTATATTTTTTAAAAAAAATCATCTGTTAAATGTATTTTTTAAAACATAAAAATAAAAATATTGCAACAAAAAACAATAAAAATTCAAAACCAGGAGTTTTAATCTCAGGAAGCTTAGTATCTATCATAATATCCTGACTGTTTTTTAAAAAAACATTAGGCGAAATCACATTTTCATCTGAATTACTACTATAAATACCACACTCATTATTAAATTCTATATTGTTATTTGTAATGTTATTAAATTTTGAATTAGTTAAATAAATTCCATAACTATTATTTCCAATATAATTTTCAGTTACTAAGTTATAAAAAGAAAAGTCAAGTGAAACACATAGGTCGTTTTCTGTTAAATTATTTTTCTTTATAATATTAATATCAGACCATTGATTTAAAAAAATTGCTTTTCCATTATTAATTAATAAATTATTATAAACAGTATTATTACAAGACTCATAAAATACTATACCAAAGTTACTATGAGATTGAATAATATTATTAAAAATTTTATGATTAGATGTATTTACAAATCTTATACCTTCAGTGTTATTAGAAATATTGTTTCCTGAAAAATTATTAAATAAAAATTCTTGTCCTGATACAAAAATTCCAATTTTACCACCCAGGATATTAAATCCAGATATATTCACATATGATGATTTTATTAAAAATACATATAGATTATCAGTTCCATTTATAGTCACATTATTTTTTTTTAAACCAAAAAGGTTGATAGATTTGTTAACAACAATACTTTCATTGTATATCCCATCAAAAACAAATATTGTGTCATTTTCTTTTGAATTATCAATTGCATCTTGTATTTTTGAATAATTTTTATCACCAGTTCCACCAACAAATATAGTATTTGTTTCAGAAGCTTTGCTTGTTTTAATTATTGAAAAATTGTTAGATGAATATAAAAACAGGATTATGATTATAAAATATATTCGACTATATTTAAAAATATTTTTTTTAACTTCCATTAATTAATGAATTATTGATTATAACTTATACTTTTCTTAAAAATATCAGATGAAAAATATTTTAGCAGGAAATTCCTGCTAATAATCAAATTGTGATATAATACTAGCCTTCCTCAACTGTAATTAATAACATACTAGAATCAACTAGTCCCCAAAAATCTATTACTGTTAGAGTAACATTATAACTTCCTGTTGCTGCAAATGTGTAAACAACTGGTCCAGCTGTTTCATTGTCAGTTATACCATCATCATCAAAGTCCCAGGCATATGTTAAATCATCCTTATTTATATCTGATGATGCATCTGTGAATGTTACTGTTAAATTTACTGCTGACCAAGTAAATCTTGCTAATGGTGCAATGTTTCCAACTATGATGGTTTCTGTTTTTGTTGTTTCATCCTTTGTATCATTTACAGTTAATGTAATTGTATATGATCCATTAATAGCATAATCATGAACAGGATCTTCTGATGTAGATGTTTCTCCATCATCAAAATCCCATGAATATGTTAAAACATCATTGTCTTTATCAGTTGCTGTTGCGTTAAAAGTTACTATGCCACCATCAAATTTTGTATTATGCTCAATATCATAGGTAAAACTAGCTACAGGGGCTTTGTTTGTTGGTGTTGGTTCTTCCTCTTGTACACATCCGCTTATTATTCCTATTAGTATTGTTGTACTTACTAGTAGAATTATTATGTTTTTTTTCAAATTTCACTCCTTCCACTAATTTTATTTTGTCTTTTTCCTTTTTATTATTTATATTATTTTTTTGATTAATATGATAAAAACATATATATGTTTTTTTAATTTTTATTACAATAATGAAGAAAATGTTATTATTATATCTTTTAAATATACAAAATTTTTAAGGAATAATTTTATAATTACCATCTGTATTACTGGCTTGGATGCATTATTATTTATCTAATTAAGGAGGTATAAATTTGGCTGGAATAACGGCATATGATTTAGCAAAAAAACAAAAAGAAATCTCTGTAGCTGAGTTTTTCGAAAGAAACAAACATATCTTAGGGTTTGGTAACACAACAAGAGCTCTTGTAACTAGTGTAAAAGAAGGTGTTGATAATGCTCTTGATGCTTGTGAAGAAGTAGGTATTTTACCTGATATAATTGTTGAGATTAAAAATCATGATGAAAGTGAATGTATAATTACAATAGAGGATAATGGACCAGGTGTTGTGAAACAACAGATTCCTCATATTTTTGGAAGACTACTATACGGTTCTAGGTTTCATGTCGTTAGACAAAGCCGTGGACAACAGGGAATAGGTATATCAGCAGTTGTTTTGTATGGTCAACTTACAACTGGTAAACATGCTAAAATTATTTCAAAAGTAGAAGAAGGTAAACCTGCTGTTATAACGGAATTAGTAATTGATACTAATAAAAATCGTGCTGAGGTTATAAACCAAGATATAACACATTGGGAAAAACCATCTGGAACTAGAGTAGAAATATGTATTATGGCTGATTATAAACGTGGTAAACGTTTTATTTATGATTATCTTCAGGGTACATCTATTGTCAATCCACATGCATGTATAGTTTTTAAGGACGCAGAAGGAAACGAACATGTATTTGAGCGGACAGCAGATATATTACCAAAAAAAAGTATTGAGATAAATCCACATCCATATGGTGTAGAGCTAGGAACACTTATTAAAATAGCTAAGAACAGTAAAAGTAGAAAGCTTTCTTCTTTTTTAAAAACAGAATTTAGCAGCATGGGTGATAGAACAACTAATTCAGTTTGTGAAGAAGCGCATTTAGATAAAGAGCTTAATCCAAAAGAAATGTCAAGAGAACAATTTTTAAAATTACATAAAGCCTTTAAAAAAGTAAAAATAATGGCTCCATCAACAGATTGTCTTTCACCAATTGGTGAGACATTGATAAGACGCAGTTTAAAGTCTGAAACAATGGAGATTTCACCAGAGTTTATCATTACTGCATCAAGACCTGCAGGTGTTTATTCGGGTAATCCGTTTCAAGTAGAAACAGGTCTAGTTTATGGGGGCAATCTTCCTAAAGATAAACAAATTAAGATTTTACGTTTTGCAAATCGTATCCCACTATTATACCAACAAGGAGATTGTTTAATCACTGATGCAATATCCAATATAGATTGGAGAAGATATGGACTTGATCAACCATCTGGTAAAGGATTACCAATAGGTCCAGCGATAATCTTAGTTCATGTATCTTCAACACAGATTCCATATACTTCAGAAAGCAAAGAAGCAATAGCAGATATTCCAGAAATGCAGAGTGAAATCGAGCTTGCAGTTAGAGAATGTGCAAGAAAAGTTCAGCATCATATTAATAAAAAAGTAAAACGAGTAAAAACAAGAGAAAAATTTGACCTAATAACAAAAATCCTGCCAGAGATTGCTAAAAAATCATCAAGCATGATAAATAAACCTGTTCCTTCTCTTGAAGGTGTAATTACCAAGATAATGGATGTTGTCTGGATAGAGGATTTAGTTGAATATGAAAAGGTTCCAATACAAACAAAGCTTGTTAATAATCCACAAGAAAAGGAAGTCAGTGGAAAAGGAATTATCACTAAAAGTACCATAATGGTTGTTAACTATAAACGCACTCCTCAAAAATTCAATTTATATGCTCTTATACCAAATGATGCTGTGGTTGGTTTAGTTAAACCTAAGGCAACAAAAATTACAAGTAATTACATAAAATGGAATCTTGATAGTATTACACCTGCAAACAAAGTTGATATATATTTTGAGCTGGCAGGACTTCAAAAAGGAGATTTAGAAGAAAATGATTTGTTTGTAGAAAATATTAATCCTGCATATGTAATTGGTGCAGATAAATGGGAAGGTGAGTAGAATTATGGTTGATAAGGATTATTCAGATGTGATTAATCGAATTGATTTAATTGCTTCAAAAATTTATGATGATTTACAAAAAACAAATATACCATTTCTTAAACTTTCAACTCGTACTAAATCAAATATAAAATTTGATGATAAACTAAATGTTTGGAAATATGGTAAAAACACTACCGAAAGATCCGCTAAATCATTAGATGGAGCTTATATGCTACTTCGTACAATGTATGTTGTTGATTTTATAAAGGAGATGATAAAGTCAGCTAAATCATCCACTTTAAGAGAAATGTACTACATATCCGAAGGTTGGAATCTAGGCAAGTTCAGCTCACAACAGGAATCAGATTCACTTGCAGAAGACCTTGAGGTAATAACAGGTTGTATGAGGGAGGACTTTAAACTCAGACCTGAGGAAGATGGTGCCAGAGTAATTGGTGATCTTACACTGGAAGAAATGACACGTAATAATACAAAGAAAAAAATTCATTGTCAAGATGATGTTGGTGATGCAGGTTACTCTATTCCTTATAATGTTGAACCTGAAAAAATAACGTTTAAGACTACTGATGCAAAATTTATACTTGCTATTGAAACTGGTGGTATGTTTGACAGGTTAGTTGAAAACGGTTTTGACACATTATATAAAGCAATTATTGTTCATTTAAAAGGGCAACCTGCTAGATCTACACGCCGGTTTATTAAAAGACTAAGTGAAGAAAAAAAACTCCCTGTTTTTGCATTTACTGATTGCGATCCATGGAGTTTCAGAATATTTGCAAGTCTTGCATATGGAGCGATAAAAACAGCACATATTTCAGAATATCTAGCTACACCTTCTGCTCAATACCTTGGTGTAACGCCTTCTGATATTGAAAATTATAAACTACCAACTGATAAATTAACAAAGGAGGATATATACGCGTTAAAAAGTGAACTTACCGATCCACGCTTTCAGGATTCTTTTTGGAAGAATGAAATAAAACTCCAACTTGAGATGGGAAAAAAATCAGAACAACAGGCATTAGCTAAATATGGTTTGGATTATGTAACTGATACATACTTACCTGAAAAACTGGCAGAGCTAGGAGTGAATAAAAAATAATTCTAAATTTCTTTATTACCCCAAAGCTCATCTGGTGGAACAATCAAGGACCGTAATCTTAAAATATTTTTTTTATCGATTTCTATGTATGTTTTACTAAAAACTCCTCCTTCTGATCCTTTAGGAAATGTAAAAATGTATACCTTTTTACCATCGATAAATTCAGGTTTTGGTGTTTCAAGTTCTATTCTTTTAGATACATTTGAAGAAAAATTATAATAAAAAAACAGAACAAGTAAAATAAAAATTACACAAAGTATAGATATTACAATTATCCATGCATCTAAAGAAAGTAATGCCCAGTTAGGTCCATATCCAAAAATGTAAACACCTAAAAAAACGATAGAAAGCAAGATAATTAATAAAATAATTACTAGAATAAATAATTTTGACCAAAAAGAATATTTTCTTAGAAGTTTTAACTCCGTACTGCGCATTTCAGTTTGTATCGGTGGTTTTGACATAATTGTTCTTGTATTGTGTATTGTACTTTAAAATTTTCTATATAAAATTACTTAAAAGAATTTACCAATTTTTCAAGAGATTTACCTCTATGAGAAAAACGATTTTTTTCCTCAGTTTCCATCTGGGCAAACGTTTTTACTTCACCATCAGGTATAAAAATAGGATCAAAACCAAATCCTTGATCTCCTAAAATTTTTTCAGAAATTATGCCTTTACATTCACCAGTAAAAATTAAAGGTTTTTTATTAGGTTCTGCAAATGCTATAACAGATTTGAAACATGCTTTTCTTTTATTATAATCAAGGCTTTTTAAAAGTTTTAAAATACCAGAGCAACCTATTGTGTAATAAACATAAGCTGAGTAAACACCAGGAAAACCATTTAAAGCATCAATAAAAAGACCAGCATCTTCAAGAAAAAAAGAATGATTAAATCGTTTTTGAACTTCCTCTGCTCCAAAAAAAGCAACATCCTCTAAATTATCTGCTTGAATTTCAGGGTAACCGAGATTTTTTTGAACTACATCAATGCTAAATGTTGAAAATTTTGCTTTTGCTTCAAGAGCTTTACCTTTATTACTAGTAATAAAATAAATAGTTTTTTTCATCTGTATCTACCCCTTTTTACAATATCCTGGATTTTTTTAATAATTTGGTTTGCATCCTGTTTTAATTCTTTTTTGTAACCTTCTAAAACATATTTAAAACAGTTTGAATATTTTGAATGCGTTGATTCTATTGCTTCCATAAGAACATGTAAATCAACACCTTTTGCCTCGACTTCAGAATTTATTTCACCAAGTCCAAAATCAAAAAAATGAATTTTATCATCAAGAAGTATCATATTTGAGGTTGTAATATCTCCATGTATAATGTTATTATTGTGAAATTTAGCAATACTTTCTCCGATTTTTTTACAAATATACATTCTTTCTTTTTCATCTATAAAATTTAAAATATCCTTGATTCTTTTTCCTTTTAGATATTCCATTGTTATAATTCCATTTTGTAAATCAACATCATAGATAATTGGTATTGAAACACCGGCTTGTCGTGCCTCAGTCATAAGTTTTGTTTCTTCTTTGGTCCTAGTTGAAATTAGGCTATTGTCTATTTGTTTTATTCTATATCCTTTTTTTATTCTTCTTTTTTTAACAACATCAAAATTCATATATTTTGAAACACAAATTTTTGCTTCAGCACCTTGATAAATTATTTTTTCAATCACGCCAGGTCACATCCACCATATCTGTTCTAAAACGTTGATCGATAAAACTGTTTTCCACTTTCATTCTTATTCCACTATTATTCATAAGTACTCCAAGCCATGCTATCATAGCACCATTGTCAATGCAAAGATCTTGAGCAGGAACAAAAAATGAAGCGTCTCTTTCATTTGCCATAATCTTTACCATTTCACGTAATCTTTTATTAGCAGCAACTCCTCCACCTAATAAAACCTCACGTTTTTCAGTATGAGCCATTGCTCTTTCAGTAACCTCAGTCAAAGCAGCAAACGTTGTTTCTTGAATAGAATAACAGATATCCTCTAGTTTTTCTTTATTATTATAATACTGCTCAGCAGCTGTTAAAAGACCAGAAAAAGCAATGTCCATTCCTTTAATTGAGTAGGGTAAATTAAAATATTTTTTACCTTTTAAAGCTAGTTTTTCAATAGCTGGTCCACAAGGAAAATCAAGACCTACTGTCCGTCCGAATTTATCAATACAATTACCTATTCCTATATCAAGGGTTTCACCAAAAACTCGGTATCTGCCTTCTGCAAAAGCAATAACTTGAGTGTTTGCTCCAGATGTGTATAACAAAACTGGATCAATGCAATCATCCAAAGTTCCACGACCAATTTCTAGATGAGCAACACAATGATTAACACCGATAATTGGTTTATTTATTGACAAAGACAATGCGCGAGCTGCAGTTGCTGCTGTTCTTAAACAAGGACCAAGACCTGGCCCTTTTGAAAAAGCAACAAGATCAACTTCAGAAAAATCAACACCTGCTTTATCAACAGATTGTTTAATTATATCTGCAACATATAATGCATGATGATTTGCAGCCTCACGTGGATGAATACCACCTTGTTCAGGTCTGTAAATCTTAATAATATTGGAAAGTACTTTACATTTTTTATTTCTTTCTTTTACTATTCCTACACTGATTGTATGTGCGGTTCCTTCTATTCCTAGACAAATCATAATAAAATGGTTGAAAGAAAGAGTAATATTTAATAGATTTGGATTGAAAATTTTTTTATCTAATAAAAAATTTATGTTATTTACTTATTCCAATTTCTACTTTAATTTCATCAATATCCCATTTTTTAACAAGAATTCCAATGGGTTTATCCTTAAAGGAAATTATGCTTGACCTTGTTTCACCTTTTATATAATCCTCCCATTTTAAAAGGAAGTCTTTTTTGTGTGCATCAACCTTTATCTCTGTAATTATTTTATCCTCAACATCTAAATCTAGTTCTTTTCTCATGGACTGGATTCTTCGTACTATTTCTCTTGCAAAACCTTCTGACTCTAAATCAGGAGTTTGAGTAGTATCAAGTAAAAGAATTATTCCTTCAATATCAGCTCTAGCAATATGTTCTTTTTCTTTTTCTACAATTTGAAAATCTTCTTTTGTTAATGTTATTTTTTCACTATCGATTTTTAATTCTATTTTGTTGTTTTTCATAATATCTTTGTATAATTTGTCTTTATCCATTTTTTCAATTTCGTTAAAAACAATTTTTGCTTTTTCTTTTAGTCTTTTACCTATACTTGATTGATTTGGTTTTAATGTTTTTATCATAAACTTTGAAGTATCTTTTTCAAAAGAAATATTTTTTACATTTATTTCTTCATTTAATAAATCAAGTAAATTTGTTATTAAGTTCTCAGTTTTTTTATCACAAACTAATGTTGCACTTTTTAAAGGATATCTAACTTTTATTCCAATTTTTGAACGCAGAGCCCGACCAATTTCTACTAGATCTCTGATTCTATCCATACCTTCTTCTAGTTCATCATTAACATATTCTTTATTAAATTCTGAATAGTCGCATAGATGTATACTTTCAGGCATATCTTTAGTTCTAAGATTCAAGAAAATTTCTTCTGTTATAAATGGAATAAAGGGTGCTAAGATTTTTGATAGTTCTAAAAAGATTTCATAAATTGTTGTATAACCTGCTAGTTTGTCATCTGTTTTTTCCTCTACCCAAAGTCTTTTTCTTGAGCGGCGTAAATACCAATTACTGAAATCTTCTATTACAAAATTTTCAATTACTCTAGCAGCTTTGTGTATCTCAAACGTCTTTATGTATGAAACTACCTCTGCTACAGTTTTATTAAACCTACTAATTATCCATTTATCAAGTGGCTTTCTTTTTTCATATGAAATAAAATCATTTTTTAAATCAAACCTATCCAATACTGCATAAGTTGCAAAAAAATTATATGAATTCCAAAAAGTTAATATGAATTTTCCAAGAGTATCTTTAACAGCTTGCTCAAAGAATCTTGTTGACATCCAAGGCGCATTTGAAGAAACCAGGTACCAGCGCATAGCATCAGCACCTTCGTTATTCAAAATCACGTTGGGATCAACATAATTTTTTTTACTTTTACTCATCTTTTGATTGTTTTCATCAAGTACAAGACCTAGTGTAAGTACATTTTTGTAAGGATTTTTATCAAATAAAAAAGTGGATATTGCAAGTAATGAATAAAACCATCCTCTTGTTTGATCAAGTGCTTCACTAATAAAATCAACTGGAAAGTTTTCTTTAAATTTTTCTTTGTTTTCAAAGGGGTAATGCCATTGGGCAAAAAATGCTGATCCTGAATCGTACCAGCAGTCGATTACTTCTTCCTCACGTTTCATTATGTTTTTACATTTTGGACATTTAATAATCAATTCGTCAACTAGTGGTTTATGTAAATCATAATTTTTTGGAAAAGTTTCACTTAATTTATTAAGTTCTTCAACGCTACCAATGCATATTTCGTTTTTACATTCTTTATTTGTGCACGTCCATATTGGTAGCGGTGTTCCCCAGTATCTTTTACGTGATAAAGCCCAGTCTTTAACTTCTCGGATAAAATCCCCAAAACGTCCTTGTTGAAGATGTTCTGGATACCAATTAATTTGGTTGTTATTTCTCACAAGTGATTCCTGTACCTTTGTCATTGCAATAAACCAGGATTCCATAGCATAATACAATAAAGGAGATTCACACCTCCAACAAAAAGGATAATCATGTTTATACTCATGCACTCCTTCCAAAAGACCACGTTTTTGTAGATTATCTATAATACTTGGGTCTGCCTCTTTAACAAATTTTCCTTGCCAAAGTTCTACTTCCTCTGGAAAAGTTCCGTCGAGTTTTACTAGTTGGACCACAGGTAGGTCATATTTTTTACCAACATTGTAATCATCTTCACCAAAGGCAGGTGCTATATGAACTATTCCTGTTCCATCATCCATTGTTACAAAATCAGCAAGCACGACATACCAAGCCTTTTTATCAACTATAGCATAATCAAATAACGGCTCATATTCTATACCCTCTAGAGCTTTACCAGGAAAACCATCAATTATTTCATATTCCTGACCTTTTAGTAAAACAGCTGCACGTTGCTCAGCAAGAATTAAAATTTGTCTTTTGTAACGTATTTTAATGTATGTTTCATCAGGATGAACAGCAAGTGCAACATTTGAAATTAAAGTCCAAGGAGTTGTTGTCCAAGCCAAAAAATATGCATCCTCATTTTTTAATTTGAATTTAACAAAAATAGATGGGTCTTCAACAGTTCTATAACCTTGTGAAATTTCATGAGCAGAAAGAGCTGTGCCACATCTGGGGCAATATGGAACAACCTTATGTCCTTTGTATAGTAGTTTTTTTTCCCAAGCTTGTTTTAAAGACCACCAAACACTTTCTATATAATCATTTTTAAAGGTAATGTATGGATTGTCCATATCAAGCCAAAAACCTATGCGCTTGGTCATTTCAACCCAAGCTTTTTCATATTTAAGAGTACTTTTTTTGCATTCCTCGTTGAATTTTGCAATACCAAATTTTTCAATTGCTTGTTTATCTTCTAAACCAAGGGCTTTTTCAACCTCGATTTCAACTGGTAAACCATGAGTATCCCAACCAGCTTTTCTTAAAATATAATGACCATTCATTGTTTGATAACGTAAAAACAAATCTTTCATAACCCTAGTTAGAACATGACCCGGATGAGGTAAACCATTTGCAGTTGGGGGTCCTTCTAAAAAAATGTAAGGTTTACACTTTATTTTATTGTCAATTGATTTTTTGAAAATATCAAACTCTTCCCAGAATTTCAGTATTTTTTCTTCAACTTGTTTTGGATTGTATTTTTGAGGTGGGGATTTAATCATCGTCTTTACACCAAATTTTCAAACAAATTATTCTATGTAACAGCACCCTAATGACAAAAGACCGTTAAAACGGTTTCCATTACTCAAATATGTAATTAAATAAAAAATTTTTATCTAAATAATATAAATTTTTACAGTAATGAAAATATATCTCGTTTTCATGGTGAAAAGTAAGATAATGGATTAGCCTCAAAAAGAATAATTTTTATTTATATTCATCAATAATTCACTTTTCTAACATAAGATCATAGGGTTCTTTTGCTGGGAACCAATCCACCATAACCCATGGAAGACAAAAAGCATGTTCTAAATCCTCCCAATTAAACATCCTGTTACCAAAAATCACCTTCGGAAGAATCCGTGAACGAATCCAATAGTTACGATACCATTTATCCGGTATTCTATGATTAGTAAAATACACAAGCCAATATCCTGCTCTCATGATATTGTTATACATAAATGTATTATTAGATGCAAATTCCAAATATATCCCTGCCTCTCCATGGTCACTGATTAAATTCCAAGAAATAACACAATTTACAGCATCACATAACCAGATCCCATCATATGTATTATTCGTTATTGTATTTCTGGTGATGAGTATTTCTGTTGACCCTGCTAAATAAATGCCATTATTGTTTCTCGTAACGATATTATATGATATAGTTTCATAACGATCATAATGAATAAAATCACCACCCGCGGAAATACCATCACCATCATTATATGAAACAGTATTGTTAGTGATATGGTTTTCCGATGTATACCCATTGATTGAAACACCATCCCAATTATGATGAACATAATTTTCGGAAAACAGATTTCCATGTGCATACTCAAATATAACACCATAAAAATTATTTCTAACAATACAATTGGCAATAGTGTTATTATTCGAATGGACATATAATCCTACATCATTATACATAAAATCACCGCTGTTCTGTATTGTAAATCCTGTTAGCATCACCCAATCTGCAAAGATTTGTAAAACATTCCCAACATGGTTTGCATCAATGATCGTTGACAGTTGATTTTCACCAATTAGATTGATGCTTTTATTCACAAGAACACATTCATAATAGGTGCCGGAAAACACAAAAACCGTATCACCATCAGATGCATTATCAATAGCATCCTGAATCCTAGTTAAATTCTCGGGCCCAGAACCTCCGACATAGAAAATATGACTGGAACGTTCAGATGAAACACCTCCATAATTTATAATATCATGCTTGCTATGAAAAAAAACACCAGAAACATGATTAGGAACAAACATCAAAAGAAAGAAAAACAACATGCACTGCAACTGACGTAAAACATCTCTCTTTTTCATTATATATCACCAAATATACAAAGTTTGTTTCATGTTATCACGTAACATATATAATTCCAGTATAAATAATTTTTTAATCAAAATCATATAGTTCTTAAACGATTTTTTACTGGATCATATGATGACAAGAATGATTGTTGATATTTTTTAATTTTCAATAATTTCTTATATCTTCTGCTTTTAAAAATTCTCTAAGTAAAGAAGTAGCATAACTGCCTTTTGAAAGCTTAAATTTCATGTACAATGCTTTTTTATTTTTATTCAAATCATCATCAATCAAATTAAATTCTAAATCTTTTACATTGGCAAGTAATGGACGTCTTGAACCATTTGAAGAAATATATGGAATTTCAGGAATTATAAAATCCCTTGGATCCAATTTTTCGGAATCAATTATTTTATGCTCAATTTCGCCCATTTCACCTTCTGAAAAAATTGAATCACTACCAAATAATACTCCACTTACAACCGCTTTACCCTTTGATATTTGAAAATTTATTTTTTTAATATTACTTTTTGTAACGTTTATACCTATTTCATCAACAATACCTTTTCTAATGGGAAGGATAATATCACCAACAATAGCTTTATTTAATGGAATTTTTTTCTTAATTCTTTGACTTAAAATTCTGTTAAACAAATAAGACTGATAAGCATAAACAAACATAGTTAAAAGATTCTTTGGAAGCTCTTGTAAAGCACCAACAAAATCATTCTGATTAACAACTAGTTTATTCAAAATAGCTTTTTCAAAATTTAGTTTATTTGGATATAGTTTTAAAGCTGTTGCAAAATCATGCGTTTTTTGTAAATTCTGTCGTAGTTTGTATGTTTCTTCGTCTTCTTCTTTTAAAGGATTAGCAATATATATCATAACTGCTTTTTCAAAATCATCTTTAACAATATATTTTCCAACAATATGTGTAATAGGCCTGATAATTCCAAATCGTTGTATACCAAAAAAGTTTGGAAAACCACCATGTTCATTTATAAAATTGGAAATCTTTTTAACATGCTCAAAATCAATATCATCATTAATGTTTCTGATTATCACTTCAAATTTGTTACCCAATAAATTACCTAATTTAACTGATTTATTAGAGCTATATATATCCTCAATAGTAACATTTTTAATATTTATTTTTAACAAATTTTCTAAAGAAACATCATAAAAAGACATGAGTTGCGTTGTTTTAGCTCGTTTATCTTTAGTTCCTGCAAAACCAATACGTTGTCTAGAAATATGTAGTAAATTAGATAATTCTCTTACTAAAATATTTGTTTCCCAATTTTTAGAAGTAACAAGAGCAATAAGATATTTACCTGAGTCTGATTTAACTGGATAATTTGAAAGTTCTTGTACAATAAAATCTTCAGGTTGAAAACGCAGCTTTCCACCTACACCATTAAATGGTGTTAAAAAAGTTTTAATACCTGTTTTTTTTTCAGCATCTAAAACTTTCATTTATTTTTTACTCTTACTTTTTGATTGAAAAGTTTTACTGAAATCTTTTATTTCTAGTTCTAAGTGTTTAACAGCTTTTTTCAGAAAATCTTCTGGTGCTCCTTTTTTAACTCGAATATACAGTCGTCTTTTATTTGATTCAGGATGATCTGTAAAATAAGTTGCATATTCTATATTTTCATTTTCTAAAAGAACTTCTATTATTGGATTAAGAATAGTTTCATTTTCTCCTGTTACTTCTAGTTCTAGTTCCTTTGTTGTTTTTTTAATGGTTTTAAGCTCCATAATATTCAACTTCCTTTAAAATATCAATTAAATTATATTAAAATTTGCCAATATCATATTCTCCATAGTCAATTGCTAATTTTCTTTTTTCCCTGTTACCACAATTATTACATTCAAGAATGTTACCCTTTTTATATAAAATTTGTCCACATTTTGAACAATTTGATTTAATTACACCAAGACTTTTGTCTTTTGTTGTTAGTTGAAGGCTAGGTTTGACTTGTGTAATTTTTGCTCTAATAATATCACCTGTTGCAAATTCTGTGGATGGTTCTTTTACATAACTAGTTGATATTTCTGAAACACGTAATGTTCCATTTGTATCACCAGAAATAGGTCTTTTTTTGCCTGTCACATGAACTACATCAGCAATAACCATATTTGATCTAACAGAAACAACCTGTGCAAGAACAATATCATTCTTTTTTAATTCAGTTGGAATACTTGTTAATGGTTTGATAATTGCCTTTCTATGTTTTTCATCAATAAAAATTGTTCCAAATCTTGAAGCTCTTATAATTCCGTCTTCCTCAAATGTGCCTTCACCAGGTAATAATTCTTCAGAGGTAGATACCTGATCACCGGGTAATACAACTTTGTTTTTATCCATTATATCACCATGATAAATTGATTTTAGTAAGTTTAGGCAACCTCATTGTTGTTTTAAAGGTTGTGGTATAGATTTATTTTTTTATTTCTGATGTAAAAAGGATTATAAACGTTATAGTTATTTCGGTTTTCCTACTTATAGTAATAATAGGTGAGAAAATGTCACGTAAACCAGGGCATATGTATAGGGAAATTAAACAGCATGCTTATACAAGAAGAGAATACATGGGTGGTATACCAGCATCACGTATAACACAATTTATAATAGGTAATAAATCAGGGAAATTTCCATTACGTTTAAGTTTAGCAGTAAACGAAAGATGTCAAATCAGACATTCAGCTTTAGAATCAGCTCGTATAGCAGCAACCAGAACAATGGAAAAAAAAGCAGGTAGTGCAGATTTTAGAATTACTATTCATGTTTATCCACATCATGTAATTAGAGAAAATAAACAAGCAACTGGAGCTGGTGCTGACCGTGTTTCACAGGGTATGAGATCCTCTTTCGGTGCAATAGTTGGAACAGCAGCACGTGTGGAAACAAATCAAACGGTAATGACAATAGAAACAATTGATAAAAATTTTTTACAAGCCAGAGAAGCATTAAGAAAAGCAGCATCAAAAATACCCTCACCTTGTAAGATTAATTTTGGAACAGCTTCTTAAACTTTCAGATATATTTTATTATAAATGGAAAAATAATTGCTATTAAAATAATTAAAGATAAAGTCAAAGAGATATTTTTAACTATTTTGTTTCTTGTTTCTTCAGGTGCATCCTTTTTTAATCTTAATATAAGGGATTTTAGAGCATCATTAAATAAAAATCCTCCATCAAGTGGAATCATTGGTAAAACATTAAACAAACCTACTGCAAGATTAAGCCAGAAAATCCAGTACAAAGTGTTTGCTACTACCCAAAAAACAATTGGTGGAAATGCACCAAAAGGTCCTGTTAAAACATATGATTCAGTAAAAGGTGAAACAAGTGGATTATAACCTTCGAAATAACCAGTTAATGGTATTACATAAAAAAATAAAAAACCATATGGGAATCTCTCAAAAATAGGATTTTTAAGTATATTTAGGTTTTCTTTAACACCAATTAATGAATAAACACCAGTAAATCCTTTACCTTTATTAGACTCAATAGGAAAATAATTGTATCTATCTGTAAGATTTATTGATTTATTATAAAAAACATTATTATAAACAAATGAAATTGTAATTGTCTCATTAGCTTTTGTGTTATTCATAATTTCAATATATTTAATATAGCGTTGTTCAAAGGTTTCAAGCTTGGAAAAATCAGTTCCATTTACTTCTGTGATTATAGCTCCGGTTTTAATACCAATCTCATCCGCAGGTGAGTTTGAATAGACTTCTAAAACACCTATTCCTTCAGCAGATGGCTGAACCGCAGACATAAAAACAAATGAAAAAAGCAAAATTGCAACCAAGGCAACTACAAAATTTGACAATGGACCTACTGCATAAACACGCATACGTTTACCTGTCTCTGCTTTTTTAAGCTCTTCTTCGTCAGGTTCACAAAAAGCACCAACTGGAACAATTAAATACAAAACACCTAATGATTTAACTTTTAAATTCCCTACAAATGTTAAAATACCATGGGAAAATTCATGTGCAATTATTGCCACAATTAATGCAACTAATATATATCCAATAAATTCCAATGGCAGAATTGGGTTTATACCAGGTAATATAAGAGCAATTTCAAACCCTGGCATTGCTTGTTTTTGCGCTGGGGTAAAACCTATAACCGCCCAAGCTTGCCATATTAAGACAATTACCATTATAATCATTGTAATAAAACAAAAAGCAATACCAAAATTACCATACTTTTTCCAAAATCTTTTCTTACTTGCTATTTTTTTTAAAAAACCAAGTCCTCTTTTGGTTCGTAAAAGTAAAGCTGGACCATAAAGAGATAAATTATACTTTTTAAGAAGCCCCTTTTTATGAAGTATATAAATTATTAAAATATAAATTAGAATAATTGTAAAAAATATTAGTAAGCCTTCCAATACTGTCATTTTTTTCGAGGATGCAATGTGTTTTTATTTATTAATGTAACTGACTATTTTTAAAAATAAAAAATATTATTTTTATTTTTGTCTTAGACCTAAAAATAATTTTTGTTACTGATAGATATCAACTAATCGAAGAATAATCAGAAATTTTTAAAACAAATGTATTAACACGCTAACACTGGCTTTAAAAAAATTAATATAATATTATTAATCAATCGAGTAACAATGTTAACGACTTTAATTACATATTTTACAAAATGATATCAAATTACTCTTAATTTTTAATAAATTAAACAGAGGTTAAACACAACATATATCTTATTTGATTTTGCATATAAAGTAAAAGTTTTAATAATTTATAATTCCTTATTAAATAAAAAAAATAAAATTTTTTTATTTATTTCTTTTTCGTCGTATTACTACAAAAATAAAAACAAAAATTAAAACTATTATTAGAAGAGTAATTATATAGTATATTAAATTAGTTCCAACCTCGCTATTTTTTTCAATATAACTGCCATCGTTTTCAATATTAAAACTAATATATTCACTTTTTCCTTTAATTTCGGTGTTTTCAGCCCATGTTGGTGTAAATTTTAATGTAATTATAGCTTTATCATATTTATCATCAGTTTTAACAAATAAATAAATTGTATTAGAATCATCAGGCTCAAGTATAATTGATTCAGTGATATTTACAACCCATTTCTCTGGAACATTTTCAATCTCAATAAATATTGTTGTTCTCCCATTACCTAGATTTGTTATTTCTATTGGAATAGCTGTTGTATTATAAGGTGTCAGTTTAAAATTAATTCCTGATTTTGGATTAATGTTCATTAATGCAAGATATGATGCCATTACATTAACATAAAACGTCTGTTCAAAACCTTTTATTAATGTGATTTTTCCAAATCTACCTTTAATATCAGGTGTTGATACATTAATTTCTATTACACCTTTTTTATACGCTGGTGCTGTTTCATCTAGTGTAATTGTTAGTTTGGCTGTCATATTTTGCCTTTCGCCTGTAAATGTTATAGGTATTGTACCTGTGGAAAGTGTTGCATGGCACCAATCTGGTTTTGAAACGATATTTAAATTTATATTCAATCTTCTATTTTTAAATAATCGTAAAAAAATTTTTGAAATAAATCTTCCACTTATTGTGCAACTATAAGTGAGAATTAAACTTATTTCTCTTAATTCTTGTAATGGTATAATCTGGAGGGTTGCGTTTACTGGATCATCGATAGATATTGTAATAACGCTTGCAAGTCCTGATGAAAGTCCTGTTCTTTTTAATTTCTCATTTGTGTTATCTTCCTCAGCTATGGTTATAATATTTGATAACAAAATAATGAAAGTAATAATTATAATTAACTTTTTTTTTATGATATTAACACCTTTGTAAAAATATATAATATGATAGAATATATAAAAATTGTGTCAAACATTATCATTTAATGACGAAACTAAATATCGTATGGTTCTTTTGTTGGACGCCAGTTAATGTTAATCCATGGAAAAAAAAATTGGGTTTTTATAATTATTTTTGGGAATATCCGAGATTTATACCAATTTTTATAAAGAATATAAACAAAAAATCATAAAGCATACTTACTGGATACTAAAATACTAATAAACAAATATAATTTATAAAGATAACTCGATTTTATCTAATTCTCTAATTATTTAGAGGTCACACCATGAAATATTATTTTCATTTTTCATTAAATATTTTATTAAGTATTTACACCATCTCAACTTCTTCAGCTTTAGATTTTTATCCTTTTTTTTAGAAAAAGAATATTTACCTATTTCACCACCGAAATCAAAACCGATTAAATGTATTTTTTTTGCATTAAAATGATCAGCAAGAAAAACAGCTCTATCACCATCTGTAAAACCTCCAAAATTATAAACATTTTTGTATTTCCTTGGATTTGTTTGTGTGCTACCTATTACGCTTCCTTTAAATTCAGGAACATATTTTTTAATTTTATTTATGTTGTTCCCATGCGCGTGAATTACTAATATACTTCCTTTAGAATTTGCATATATTTGATCTGAAACCTTACCATCTAAATCAGTTACAATAAGTTCAGGTAAGATGTTTTTTTCAAGTAATGCAGTTGTTGCACCATCTACAGAAATCTTTATCTTATCTGCAAACCTTTTCTTGTTAATTTCAATTGAATTTTCTAAAGACGGTCCTGCTCCAAAAACAATTATTTCTTTATTATAAATAAGTTCTTCTAACTTTTTAATTAAAAATGGTTTATTAATCTTAAGTAATTCATCTAAAATATCTGCTGATAATTTGTCTTTTTTTATTGAGAAACCAAAATCATCAACTATCTTTTTATAAATAGATGCCCATTGTTTATAAAACATAGAGTTTCAGTTTTCCTTAATGAGTTTTTAATGTCTTTTTTTCAATTTCAATTTTTTTTTCTTCAAGCTCATTAATTTCTTTTACATAATGATAAATAATCAGCCCACTTAAGGCAATCATAATTCCAGTAAATGTGTAACCAATGAAGCTCATAGTAAAAAATGGATTTACATCAAAACTTTCTGGCCAATTTGCAAAAGCATCATATAAGGCACTAAACACTGTTGAAGAAATAAAACCAAATGCGAATAAAGAAAATGGAGCTGGCCAATACTTTCTTAATAATTTTTTATCTTTAACATAAATATCAGCTACATGTCCAGCTAAAGCAATTAAACAGGCAAGTACAACACCCCAGATTATATTATTTAAAAAGTAAATCCAACGCAAAATTTCTACTTCAGATCTTAAATTAGCGTTATTAATATTGTAATAAGCCATTATAAATGTAGCAATCAAAATTATAAAAGCAATGATATATGTATAGATCGACATTCTACCTGTTAAAAAACCTGATTTTATTTCTGACCATGCTCTTGTAAGTATTCTTTCCCATCGAAATACTCTTATTAATAAATATAATCCCAATGTTAATAATATGGCACCAAATCCACTAGCAGCCATATCAAGTAAAACAAAAATTGCCCCAACTATAAGAACTAGCGCTATTGGTAAAACAAACTGTTTTTGAACTTTTTCATCCTCGAGGATTTTAATTACTCTATAATAAGTATCTTCAAGTTCTCTACTTTGTTTAACTGAAACTCTATTTATTGCAGTAATTTTTATTCTGGATTGAATAATAGGTAAAATATATTCATCTTCTGCACCATCCGTGACTAAAACTACATTATCTACTTGGGTTTTTTTGATTACTTGCTCTAATTGCTCTGTTAATATCTCATCAGATTTTATTCCAACATTTATGTCTCCGCATATTGTAGCTATCTCAGCATCTTTTTTTTCTTTTGAAAAATTGTTATATATAGATATTGCTGAAAAAATCGCATTTAGATCTGAGTCTTCAGGATCTACTTGCCCAAGTTTATTTGCTGCATTTATATTATCCTTTATCCCAATTATTGGGCTTTTAACATTTGCTTTTCTTCCGAAATCATCATCTCGATCAATGTTGAGAATAAGGGTTTTCATGGATTTCAACAACTAAGCATATTAACTATATAATAAACTTACTGTATATTTTATACAGGTAAAGGAAAGATTGATTTATGGTTAATCAAAACAAATAAAACAGTGTATACTAAAACTAATACATTTCAGTTATCTAATCTGATGAGCCATAGATATTTAGAGCAATTTATATTATTAATTCTAAAAGAAAATTAGAATATGATTAAAAATATTTAAAATATAAATTATAGAAACGATTAATAAATATATTAATTATTGCGCCTGCTAAATGAGCAAAAATAAATCCTATACTGACTTACATTTTATTTTAATGATGTTAATTGCTGTTATAGTTTGGGCCTTTGCTTTTCCGTTTATAAGAATTGGTTTGGATGAACTTTCATTTATAAACCTCACGATTATGAGATTTTTTATTGTATGTTGTATTTTATTAATATTATTGGTAATACTTCCAAAAAAATTTTCAAGGTTTCAAAAAAAAGATATAATTCCAATTTTTATTTTAGGTTTTTTTGGTGTCATTGTATACCATTTAGGATTAAATTATGGAGAACTATATGTTTCACCAAGTGCTGCTAGTTTAATTATTGCTACAATCCCCATTCAGATTTTGATACTGGCAGTAATATTTCTTAAAGAAAAAATTACTTCTATAAAATTATTAGGAATTATTCTTGCAATGCTTGGTGTTTTGATAATATCCATTTGGGGAACAAAAGATGAAATATTTGAAATAAAATATATTACAGCTGCAATAGCCATATTTATCGCAGCTGGAGCTGGTGCTTTTTATACGATTGCTGGGAAAAAATTACTTGCTCGTTATTCAGGTTTGTCACTAACTGTTTATGCTATGCTTCTAGGTAGTATAGGTTTATTACCACTTACAATCAATAGTTCTCTTATTAGTCAAGTTACAAATTTATCAATAAAAGGTTGGTTTGCGTTAATGTTTCTAGGGATTTTTTCAACAGTAATTGGTTATGTTATATGGTACATTGCTTTAGAAAAAAAAGCAGCAAGTGAAATTAGTATTTATCTATATTTAATACCTGTATTATCAACTATCATTATTTACTTTTTGCTTAATGAAGAAATAACTTTTTTGTTTATTTTAGGCGGTATTTTAGTTATATCTGGTTTAGCAATTGTAAACATGAAAACAAAAATAGTAGAAAAACAAAAAACTGATTAATAAATTATTATTTTACAAAGATTATGACAAACATACTTTATATGAAGAATATCGATGGGAATTATATTAAAGAATTTGATGCAATTGTTATAAAAAATAAAAATAATTACATATGTTTAGATCGAACTGCTTTTTATCCACTAGGTGGAGGGCAACCTTCAGATACTGGTATTATAAAATGGGATGATAAACAATCAAACGTGAAAGAGGTATTAAAAAAAGGAGAAATAATAGAGCATATAATTGAAGGTGATTTACCACCAGTTGGTAAAAAAGTGCATGCAATTATTGATTGGGATAAACGTTTTTCTCACATGAAGATGCATACAGCACAACATATACTTTCAGGTATTATTTTTGATGACTTTAATGCAAGAACAGTTGGAAATCAGATACATACCGATTATTCAAGAGTTGATTTCAGTCCAGTAAATTTTACAGATGAAGATTTAGAAAAAATTAAAAATAAGTTTAATAAAATTATTAAACAAAACATTCCCATAAAAATCTATGAAGAGGATAGAAAAATTCTTGAAAAAAGAGTTGATCAACATCGTGCTAATCTGGATTTATTACCAAAGTTTATTACAAAACTTAGAATAGTAGAAGTTGAAGGTTTTGATATTTGTCCTTGTGCAGGTACACATGTAAAAAACACAGGTGAAATACCACAAATAGATAAGATAAAAAAAGAAAGTAAAGGAAAGGATATAACAAGAATAATATATTCGCTTGCAAAATAACTTACATTTCAATATTTATCTCAACTTTATTAATTTCTTTTACACCTTTTAAAGATTTTAACATACCAGTAATTGTGTTTGTGATAAAATCTGCTGGAAACTCTGTTAAAGGTATTTGTTTTTCATTTACTGTAATACTAATTTTTTTCATATTTTTCCTCCTTATAATTTCTTTTTTTATTATTTCTATTAATTCTTCAAAATCCCCTTTGTAGGTTTGTATAGTATTTTTACGTATTTTTATAGTACCTAATCTTATTTTTGGAGTAAAATTATCATTTGCCCCTTCAATAATTACTAAATCGTATTTATTTAAATAATTTATCTGATCTATTATTTTTTGGATTTCTTCTTTATTTTTAATTAAAAAATCTGTTTCATTTTTTGATGATAAAACAACAAGTTCTGAACCAGCTTTTTCATATTTCCAGGTGTCTTTTCCTTTTGTGTCAATATTTATTTTTTTATCAGTAATTTTTATACAAGCAATCTCGAATCCTTCTTTAATGAGTCTTTTTATAATGTCTGTTATTAATTTTGTTTTTCCAGACCCTGATTCTCCGTATACTCCAAAAATTGCAGGATACATATAGATTTGTTATAAGATTATTACGTATATGTTTTACTTATTTTAATATAGGAACCATAAACTCAAAATACGTTTTTTTGTTAACCAATGTTGATTATATTTATGAAAAACAAGGCATATATTGCTCTTTTCATATCAATTGTTTCTGTATCTTTTGCATCTATTTTTATTGTCTCAATTCAAAAAAATGTGCCGTCATTATCTATAGCTTTTTATAGGTTGTTTTTTACGACACTACTTATAATGCCTTTAGTTTTTTTAAGAGTTGATACAAGAAAAGAACTTTGTAATTTACCACGTTCAACATTATATATTATGATTATTATTGGTGTTATTCTTGCAGCTCATTTTGCGCTATGGATTACATCGCTTAAGTTAACCTCAGTTGCAAGTTCTGTGATTCTTGTAACTGCTCATCCGCTACTGGTTGGTCCTGTTTCTCATTTTTTATTTAAAGAAAAACTTTCATTTTTAAATGCTTTTGGGATTGCACTTTCTGTATCTGGTGTATTTATTCTTGTTTATGGAAATTACGGATTTAGTTCAGGAGTACTTGATACCTTAGAAGGAAATATTTTAGCTATACTTGGAGGTATTGCAGCAGGATTTTACATATTAGGTGGAAGGAAAATTCGTAAGACTGTATCTGTCAGCTGTTATGCAATTGTAGTATATGGTGTTGGAACAATTGTTCTTTTTTTTATTTGTCTCTTTTTTAATGCACCTTTATACAATTTTAGTTTAGGAGACTATCTAATCATATTATTAATGGCAGTTGTAGCAGGAATTTTTGGTCATACTTTATATAATTGGTCTTTAGAACATGTGCGTGCATCATTAGCATCAGTAGTTTTACTTGGTGAGCCACTTGGTTCTACATTGCTTGCTTTTTTAATTCCTTGGATTAATCAAATTCCATCAAAATATACAATGCTAGGAGGAGGAATTATCCTAACTGGTATTTATTTGACTGCAAGAAATAATAAAGTAAATTTTTCGTAATAATTAAAAATAAGTGTTTATTTCTGCATTCTTCATGGTCCTTGAAAATAAATCTTATAAAATTATAACAATAATACTTGCATTGATAATTATAATAGCAGCAATAACTATCATATATACAAGTTTACCAAAAAATGAAAACGAGACAGAAAATACTAATGGAAATCAACAAGAAAATGAAGTTGTTCTGCAAATGCTTTATAATGATACATACAAAAACTTCACTCTTGACCAACTACAGGATTTAGAATCTTTTACAGGTTTAGGTGGATATATAAAATCGAATAATGCAACCGTAGGCCCATATGAACTTACTGGTGTAAGAATATCTACCATTTTAAATCAATATAAAATCTCATCGCAAAACTATAGCATAAATATAGGAGCAACAGATTATCCTACTAATATTTTTAATTTAAGTTATATTAATGGCGAGATACCAATTTTTAATGAAACAGGAGCACAAATTGGAACTGGTGGAGTAACAATGATAATCTACTATAAACAAAATGGAGAATATCTTGATAGCTTAGAAGGACCACTTAGATTGGGATTTATATATGAAGATGGTTTTACCTCATCAAAAATTTGGATAAAACATGTTGTATCACTTTTGATAATTGATGATTTTTAATCATTATTTACCACAACCTTTTTTATTTTTTTCATATATAGTATATTGCATTTTATGAAAGAAATAGAAGAGCTTATCTCTAATTCTGATAAATACAAAAATGTTATTGTTCAAAAAAAGTTTGATTCTAAAAAAAACACTGTAGCATATGTTACTATTGATGATAAACCACGAGTTTTGAAATGGTTTGTACCAGGATTGAAAAGACAAATGAAAACTGAATATAACATACTTAAAAATGGTACATCAAAAATTAATATTCCTGCAATTCATGAAATGGATGAAAAAAACAATGTAATCATAATGAGTTATATAACAGGAAAAAACTTGTGTGATATTTTAAATGATGAAAAAACTGAAATCATTGAAAAAGAAAGACTAATTGTATTGCTTGCAGAATGGTTTTTTGATTTCCATAAATTTTTCAAAAAAGAAGAAAATTTTCAAATACGTGGTGATTCTAATATTAGGAATTTTATTTATAATGATCGGATATGGGGAGTTGATTTTGAGGAATCAAGAATAGGTAAACCTGTGGAAGATATTGCTGGTTTATGCGCCTCTATCCTTACTACAGATCCAATGTTTACAAATGAAAAATTTAGATTATGCAAGTTATTTATTGAATCATATAAAAAATTAGCTCCGGGAAGAGTTGAAAATATAAATGATGAAATAGCTTATTGCTTACTTGAAAAGATACAATATAGACCTGATGATGAGGACATCCTTAGGAAATATAATAAAATAATCAAAGATAGAGGTCTTGGATAAGTTCAATTTTTGATAGGAAAAATTCTTAAGTGGATAAACGTTATTTGTTTTAGCTGAGGGGATAGAAATGCAAAGTGATGAAACAATTGAGGATTTAGTTGATAGAACTTTAAATAAGGCAATGGTAAAACATGATATTGTAGATGATGATGTTAAAAAAAGAAAACCTAAACCATTTAGATATCTTACTGATAAAGAAGAAATAAAAGCAGAACTAGAAAAAGCTGCTACATTTTCAGTAATGAAAGTATCTAATGCTCCAAAAGTTTTTGATGATAGTAGATTAACCATTTTAGGACTTGGTGATACCCAGACAATAGAAAATGTACTTAAAAAACATGAAATTAGCAGGAAATTCAAAGAACCATAATCCTTTTAAGTCATAATTTTTAAATAGAGCCTACATTATCAGTGCACCTATGATTTCAGGGAAGGAAAAAATAATTTCAATTTTGGCAATAAGTGTTCTATTGCTTGGAATTTTTTCAGTGCTTTATGTAAATGCAACACAGATAAACAAAGATACAATAACCATAGATGGAAATGAATATACTCTGAATCAAATATTTTCAATGTGTACCAAGTGCTCTATTGTAACAGATGAGGGTGAAAAAACAGGAATTGCACTTGATGATTTAATATTAAAAATTGGTATTAATTGTCCTGCTTGTCATAATTATGTTATTAAAGCTGAAGATAAATACCAACAAACTGTAAGTTGGGACATTTTAAGAACTGGTATATTAACTGATTATGGTAGAGTTTATTTCCCTGATACTGCGCATACTTTCTGGGTTAGAAATGTTATTGAAATAGAGGTGAAATAATATGAATAAAATGAAATTATTTGCTGGAATTTTATTATTTGGTTCTCTTTGGGGTTTTTCTGAAATTTTTATTGGTTCAGCACTCACTGAAATTGGTCTTCCTGCCGGGGCAATTATGACTGGTTTTTTTGCATTAACATTTCTTGTTATTAGTAGAATGTTTTATAAACAAATAGGTATGCAACTTGGTATGGGGGTTATTGCTGGGGCTCTTAGGCTTTTTAATCCATTTGCTGGTTGCCATTTATGTTCAGCACTTGCTATTATGGCGGAAGGCGCGATTTTTGAAATTATTTGGTATAAAATTTCTTTTGATTTAACAGAACTAAAAACAATAACTACACGGGTGAGTATGGGTATTTTAACATCATATGTTGTTTATGTTGGAGGATTTATTGTAACCCAAATATTAACACCAATTATTTCTGGTCCAGGTTTTTATATTGAAAATTTAATTTCTATAATGCCTAATATTTTTTCAAGTGGACTTTTACCAGCACTTATAGGTGGAGCAGTTCTACCTGCCACAATTTTAATTAAAAATGTTGATGTTACCATAAAAGATCGACTATACTATCCTACAACTATTGGTGTTTCTGTTTTATGTTGGTGTATTGTTGTAGGTATTTGGTTTTTAATGGGTGCTTAGAGGAAAATAAGTTATGGATAAACCAAGTACTGTTAAAATATTAAAATTCCATCCTGAAAAATGTGACGGGAGACTTGCCTGCGAAAAAGCTTGTTCACAAGTTCATTTTAAATCAGATGAAGGTGGTGAAAAATCAGCAATACGAATTATTAAAGTTGGTAAATCTTATAAAATGCATGTTTGTGATCAACGTGGTTTGTGTATAGATATATGCCCAGTTGGAGCAATTACTAGAAAAAAAAACGGTGTAGTTTGGCTTGATAAAAATATTTGTATTGGATGTCAAGCCTGTGTTGGTTTTTGTCCAATTGGTGCAATGAGGAAATCCGAATCAAGAATTCAACCTTTTAAATGTATTTCATGCGGAGCCTGTGTTCGCGCATGCCCATATGGTGCACTTGAGTTGGTGGAAGTAAAAATCGATGATATTAAAGAAATTGTTTACCATAAACTGGGGAAATAAAATGGTACAAGGACAAATACCAATTGAAGAATACGAAACAGGAAATACAAAGCATAAATGGGATTTAAAAAAACTTAGATTTGCTCATAGAGTACTATTTGAATATAACTATAAAAAAGGAGAATTAAAAAAAGGATATGCAGATAGGACCTTATACATTAATTTGACAAATAAAGAAATCAAAGAAAAAAAAGTAACAGATGAAATGAAAAAAAAGTTTACTGGCGGTCGCGGTTTTGGTCTTAAACTGCTTTGGGATTCAATAAAATCAACAACAAGATGGGATAGTGTAGAAAATGATTTGGTTATAACAACAGGTCCTCTTTGTGGTATAACACAATACCCTGGTTCAGGTAAATCACTTTGTTTAACTATTTCACCTGCCACAAATATTATCTGTGATTGTAATGTCGGAGGTTTTGTTGGCCCATATCTTAAATTTGCTGGTTTTGACGCACTTGAAATACAAGGCAAGGCAAAAGATGATGTTATAATTTTTATTGATGGTGAAAATGGTAAAATAACAGTTGAAACAGCACCGCTTGAAGAAACAAACTCACATTTATTAAACGAACAGCTGACCCATATGTACGCTTCAGAAGATTCTGATAAGTCTCGTCAGAAGGTTGCTATTGCATCATCAGGAAAAGGTGCGGAGCACTCCTGGTGGGGTTGTCTTAATTTCTCGTTTTATGATATAAGAAGAAAAGTACCAAGAATAAAACAAGCAGGTCGTGGAGGACTAGGCACAGTTTTAAGAAATAAAAAAGTTAAAGCAATAATTGTAAAAGTTGAAAAGATCCACGGACTTTCAAATAATCCTGCTGATCCAGAAACATTAGCAAAGGTTGGAACTAAGCTTCATCGTGAAATTAGAGACCGTGATAGATATCAATGCAACATGCGAGCTGTTGGAACAGGACATCTTGTGGAGATAATGGATGATTATGATTTACTTCCATGTGAAAACTATAGATTTGGTAGTTTTCCAAAAGCACCAAAAATTTATTCACCAAAATTCTATGAGTACTTCACAAAGATTATACCTGATGGATGTTGGCATGGTTGCACATTGGCTTGTTCAAAAACCGTTGATGGTTACACTGTTATGACAGGCCCATATAAAGGACAAAAAGTTACAGTGGACGGACCTGAATATGAAACAATAGCAGCTGGAGCAAATATGAGTATCTGGGATCCATTGTGGATACTTGAGTTTAATTTTTATTGTGATACTTATGGGATAGATACAATCTCCACAGGTACATCTATTGCATTTTATATGGAGATGTATGAATACGGGATATTAAATAAAGACCGATGTGATGGACTAGAGCTTTGTTTTGGTAACACAGAAGCAGTGCTTGAATTCTTACATAGAATTGCTAGAGGAGAAGCAGGTGAATTTATAAATGTGGCATCAAAAGGAATCAGAAGAGCAAAAGATTGGCTTATTAAAAAAGGATGGGGTGACCCACAAGTTATAGAAGATTCAGGTATGGAAAGTAAAGGACTTGAATACTCAGAATATGTAACAAAAGAATCACTAGCTATGCAAGGAGGTTATGGATTAACACTTAAAGGACCTCAACATGATGAAGCATGGCTTATATTCATGGATATGGTAAATAATGCTATACCCACATTTGAGGATAAAGCAGAAGCTTTGCACTATTTTCCCATGTGGAGGACATGGTTTGGACTTAACGGACTTTGCAAACTTCCATGGAATGATATAGAACCTGCAAATAATGCACAAACCAATGAGCCGGCAAAGGTGCCTGAACATGTACAAAACTACGTGGAATTATTTAATGCTGTTACAGGAAGAAATATAGATAAAAAAGAGTTAATTTTACAAAGTGAACGCTGCTACAACTGGCAAAGAGCAATGAATGTTTGGATGGGACGAGGCCAAAGAAAAGATGACTGGATACCATATCGCTCAATGGGACCTGTGACAGAAACCGAATACATATCAAGAAAAGAGAGATACGATAAACAACTAATAGAAAAACTAGGATTAAAAAAAGAAGATGTAGATAAAATAAGTACAAAAGAAAAAATGAAAATACTATATGAGTATAGAAAAGATCAATACCAAAAACTAGCAGATGCTGTGTATTATAGAAGAGGATGGACGCCAAATGGGATACCAACACCACAAAAAATGAATCAACTAGGTATGGATGATCCAAAGATAATAGAAATGCTACAAGAAAAAATAAATGAAGATGAGCATGCTGGTTTAAATGTGTGGGGAGGAAAATACACAAAAGGTGAAAAACCTCCAACAATCCAATTAAAATATTGGGAAAAATGGTAATACATGGTTAAAAAAATTGAAAAGATACAGAAAAAGTTAAAAAATTCAACAATAGGCATTGCTGGTTTAGGAGGACTAGGCTCAAATGCGGCAATTTCTCTTACTCGTGCTGGTGTAGGCAAACTAGTACTAGTTGATTTTGATAAAGTGGAAGGAAATAATTTAAGTAGACAATACTATTTTTTAGATCAAATTGGTAAACCAAAGGTTGATGCATTAAAAGAAAATATAAAAAAAATTAATCCAGAAACAAAAGTTGAAACATTTAATTTGAAATTAAGAAAGGGTTCAATGGAAAAACCTTTTAAAGATGTTGATTTAGTTATTGAAGCACTTGATAATGCTGAAACTAAAGCAGCTTTTATAGAAGAAATTCTAACTAAGCTTAAAAATAAACCTATTGTTGCCGCATCTGGTGTAGCAGGTTATGGACACTCAGATAGAATTGTTACAAAA
>Ga0209636_10000816_pt1 | contig 31138 bp, 27 predicted proteins | sample DeeMarSWOR152_54_FD_187464 | JGI IMG/M metagenome (GOLD analysis project Ga0209636, IMG submission 187464) | Marine sediment microbial communities from White Oak River estuary, North Carolina - WOR-1-52-54 (SPAdes) (version 2) | ecosystem: Environmental > Aquatic > Marine > Intertidal zone >...
CCAGCATGCGCCGAACCCGCATCCCATGATGGATTCCAATGAAAATTCCGCAGAGATGCTTCTTTCCTGGGCTACTAGGGCCAGTTTCCTCATCATGGCTTCTGGTCCGCAGGAAAAAAGACAGGAAGGGGATAAATTTTCGAGTTCTCTCTGGAAAAGATCGGTGATAAAACCTTCGAAGCCAAAAGAGCCGTCATCGGTGGAAACATAGAGCTCATAACGGTCTTTCTCAAATTTTTGTTTCAGGGGAAGATCCGAGAGTGTTTTTCCTCCGTAGAAGATACATGGTGAGCCACCGATCTCGCGAAGCCGCTGGGCTAAGAAATACAATGGAGCAATACCCCTTCCGCCGCCAACGAGAGGGACCTTTCTTCCTGGAAGTGCATTTTCCAGATGGAAACCCTTGCCCAGCGGTCCAAGAATATCAAGCCTGTCGCCCTCGCTTCTCTGACTCAGAAGCGTTGTTCCAATCCCTGATTTGAGAAAAAAGATCTCCACGCAGTCGTTCTGAACAGAGTGGATGCTGAATGGCCTGCGGAGCAGCGGATGGAGGTTTTCGCTAGGCCGAACCATGATGAACTGACCGGGTTGAGACTCGCTGGCAATTGTTTCTGTTTTTAATCTGAGAAGACAATAGCCATCCCAGGCCTGTTTTTTGACGATCAGAGCGTCTGGCTCTTTGTGCATGGTGTTGACTCTGTTAGCCAGCACAAAAATATCAGAATATCTCGTCAATTTCAATAGAGGATATGCCTCTTTTCCTTTGACATAGGGATGTGATTCTGAAATAATCAAAAGTCATAATAATACTCAGGAGGGAATCATAAAATGGATATTTCCAAGAGGGGAGTTCAAATCCAGGAGTCTCCTATCAGGAAACTGAAGCCCTTTGCTGACCAAGCAAAGGAAAAAGGAATCCATGTCTATTTCGTCAATATCGGACAGCCTGACATCCCAACACCTCTGCCTGTCTGGAAAGCTCTCAAAGAATTTAACGAAGAGGTTCTTAGCTATGGGCCTGCCCAGGGATTTTTAGAACTTAGGCAGGCCATTGCCGATTACTTTACCTCCTACAGTATTCCTCTGAATTCTGAAAATGTTATCATAACTGTGGGGGGCTCAGAGGCCATCCATTTTTCGTTCAGTGTTGTGGCCGATCCAGGTGGTGAGATCCTCGTTCCCGAACCCTTTTACACAAACTATAATGGATTTGCATCCTTTGCTGACGTGAATCTTGTTCCTCTGACCTTGAGTGTCGAGGATGGATTTCGCCTTCCCTCAATAGAGGCCATAGAGGCAAAAATTTCCTCTAGGACAAGGGCCGTTTTGTTGAACTCTCCTAGCAATCCAACAGGAACGGTGTACAATCCAGAAGAAATGGAACGGATCGTCGCCCTGGCTCTCAAACATGATCTGTTCATCGTCTCCGATGAAGTCTACAAGGAGTTTGTGTACGATGGAGCGAGCCACAAGAGCATTTTGGAGTATGAAGAGGTCCAAGATAGAACAATCGTCGTGGATAGCATATCCAAGCGGTTCAGCTGTTGTGGTGCAAGAATAGGTGCGGTTATCACTAGGAACGAGAAGGTTTACCAGTCTATACTCAAGTTTGCCCAAGCACGGCTCTGCCCTCCAACGATCGAACAGAAAGTGGCTTTGGCCGCCTACCGCATGGGAAAAGACTATTTTGATCCGGTTAAGGTTGAATACCAGCGCAGAAGAGATGTCTTGTTTGATGGATTAAAAGACATCCAGGGAATCGTGATGCACAAGCCTCAGGGTGCCTTTTACATCATCGTCAGGCTCCCGATCAAGGAGAGTGAACATTTCGTCCGCTGGATGCTCACTGATTTCCAACTTGAAAATCAAACGGTCATGGTCGCACCTGCCCAGGGATTTTACTCCACGCCAGGAAAAGGAAAGGATGAGGTGAGGATAGCCTATGTGTTGAAAGAGGAGGATCTTGAAAGAGCCATTGTTGTGTTCAAAACCGGCCTGGAGGAATATAGGATCAGACATCCATAAACTTCATCTTTTTTTTTCATCTAGCTATGACAATCAAGTCATCAAGATAATCTGGATAAATATCTTTCAAATCTTCAATTCGAGTGCTGTTCACTCTTGATCTGAAGATTTTTTATTTCAATCCTGCATGAATCGTGAAAGTATGAATGCCCACCCTGCTCTTGATCCCCTCTTGAATTTTAGTCAAGGAGCGTGTATATTTTTGGATTACTTGCAATTCCCAGAATTAGGAGTTGAACCATGAAGAAAAAATACGTGTACTTTTTCGGGAAAGGAAGCGTTGAGGGCAACAGGACTATGAAAGATATCCTTGGCGGGAAAGGAGCAAACCTGGCTGAGATGGCGGGTATCGGACTGCCTGTTCCGGCTGGCTTTACCATTTCGACCGAAGTCTGTAACCTCTTTGCCCAGGCGGGCAATAAGATTCCTTCTGCTGTTGAAGAACAAGTCCTTCTCAATCTGAAAAAATTAGAGAATCTCTCCCAACAGCAGTTTGGCAGGAAGGATAATCCCCTTCTCGTCTCTGTGCGCTCAGGGGCAAAGTTTTCCATGCCAGGCATGATGGATACGGTCCTCAACCTTGGGCTTAATGACGAAACCCTTGAAGGCTTGGCCAAGAAGACGGGGGATAAGCGATTTGCTTGGGATTGTTACCGCCGGCTGATACATATGTTCGCGGATGTTGTTTTGGAGATCCCCAAAAAAAAGTTCGAAGAAATCCTCAGGAGAAAAAAGAGAGAGAATAAAATAACAAATGATTTTGAACTTTCAGAGAAAGTTTTGGAGAAAACGGTCTCCGAATACAAAATGTTGATAAAAAAAGAGTCCGGAGGGGATTTTCCCCAGGACGTCAGGGATCAACTCTTCATGGCCATTTCTGCTGTTTTCAAATCCTGGAATAATCCTCGGGCCATCACTTATCGGAGGTTGAACTACATCCCTGATGACTTGGGAACTGCGGTTAACATTCAGCAGATGGTTTTTGGAAACACGGGTGAAAAATCAGCCACAGGAGTGGGATTCACAAGGAATCCTGCGACTGGAGTGAAGGAGCTTTACGGGGAATATCTCTTCAATGCACAAGGTGAGGATGTTGTGGCCGGTGTCCGGACTCCGTCTTTCCTCAGGAGTTTAGAAAAAGAAATGCCCGATGCCTATAACGAGCTGAAGCAAATCACGAACCGACTAGAAAAGCATTACAGAGATGTGCAGGATTTTGAATTCACGATACAGAAGGATAAGCTCTATATGCTTCAGACACGAAGCGGGAAGAGAACAGGCCAAGCGGCTGTCAAGATTGCTGTAGACATGATGGAAGAGGGACTCGTGAATAAGGAGGAAGCTCTTCTGATGGTCGAGCCAGATGCGCTGAATCAGTTGCTCCATCCTGTTTTCGATACCAAAGAAAAGGAAAAACATACCCTTCTTGCTACTGGATTGGCAGCTTCTCCAGGGGCAGCTGCGGGTGAAGTGGTGTTTTCCGCTGATGATGCGGTGGCCCGAAAAAACGAAGGAAAACGCGTGATCCTCGTTCGAGATGAAACTTCACCCGATGATATCCACGGAATGAGTGCTTCGCAGGGAATTTTAACCGCTACAGGCGGAATGACATCCCATGCGGCTGTTGTGGGGCGACAAATGGGGAAACCAGCTATCGTGGGATGCGGGGATATAAACCTGAAGGAGGAACAAAAGATCTTCAAAGTAGGGAAGAGAAATTTCAAAGAAGGTGATTGGATCTCGATCGACGGTACCCTCGGAGAAGTCTTAGAAGGAAAGATCCCGACCCAGCCTTCAGAAATTATGCAGGTTATCCGAGAGGAGATAAAGCCTGAGGATTCCGAGATTTATCAGGATTTCACAAAGCTTCTTTTCTGGGCCGATCAAATCAAAAAGCTTGGTGTGAGAGCCAACACAGACACACCCGAGGATGCTAGAATTGCTTTGGCTTTTGGAGCAGAAGGAATAGGATTGGCGCGGACAGAACATATGTTTTTCGAGAAGGAAAGGCTTCCTTTCATAAAAGAGATGATTCTATCAGAAAACGGGGATGAAAGAAGAAAGGCTTTGAACAAACTTCTGCCTTTTCAGAGAGAAGATTTTTACGGATTATTCAAAGCCATGAAAGGGCATCCCGTGACGATCCGCACACTCGATCCTCCACTCCATGAATTTTTGCCACGGCGTGAAGACCTGATGGTGGAGATTGCCGTACTGAAAACTTCTGAGAGTAAACGAACCGAAAAAATTCAAGAGCTGGAAAAACTGTTGGAGCGTGTCAAGGCCCTTTCTGAGTTCAATCCCATGTTGGGCCATAGAGGTTGCCGACTGGGAATTTCTTATCCTGAGATTATTGAAATGCAGGCCAGAGCCATCTTTGAGGCGGTCTGCCAACTCGCTAAAGAGAGGGAGAAGGTTTATCCTGAAATCATGATTCCTCTGGTTGGGACAAAACAAGAACTTACCAATCAGAAAAAGATTATCAATAGCGTGGCTGAAAAAGTCATGGAAGAGTATAAGGTCAAGATTGGATATTCTGTGGGAACAATGATTGAGGTGCCTCGAGCAGCGATTACAGCCGATGAAATTGCCGAAGAGGCAGAATTTTTCTCCTTTGGTACAAATGACCTTACGCAGACTATCTATGGCTTGTCCCGCGACGATGGCGTGGGTTTTTTAGCCTATTATTTAGCCCATGGAATCTGGAAAAGCAATCCTTTTGAAACCGTAGACATCAAAGGAGTTGGAGAAATCATGAGATGGGCGGTTGAAAAAGGCCGAAAGTCTCGTCCAAACCTTAAAGTTGGGATCTGTGGTGTCCATGGAGGTGATCCTCGGTCGATCTATTTCTGCCATGAAATCGGATTGGATTATGTGAGTTGTTCGGCGTATCAAGTTCCTATTGCTCGTCTGGCAGCAGCGCAGATCACGATAAGGAATAAACGCGGAAACTAAAAACTTATCGCTTGCCCGAGGCCTTGTGTAAAATATTTTTCAGAATGTAAGCTGCCATGGCTGGGTTGGCGACCAATCTTCTCTTGCAGTAAGCTGTGGCATACTTCCATTTTTCAGCAAAAGGAACATACAGGCGCACGAGGATGCCATTCTGAGTGAGCTGGTCCTGGAAGGTTTGCTTGGGGACGCCCATCAGCATCTGGACTTCATACTGTTCTCTTTTGATGCTCAACCGTTCAGCCATATTAATCGCTTCATTTATAACAGCCTCATCGTGGGTGGCGATTTCAGCATAATGACCTTCCTTGAACAAGACTTCCAACTGTTCGAGCATCTTGTTCTTCATCTCTGGCTTGCTCTGGAGGGCGATTTCCTTTGGTTCGTTGTAGATGCCGATGCAGATGCGGATACGGGTCTTCATACCTTGTATGGATTTGATGTCATCGTCGGTGCGATAAAGACGCGACTGCAGCACTGTTCCGAATGTCGGGTGCTCCTTGTGTAGAGCCCGAAAAATATCCAGAGTCATATCGGTGAAATGGTGGTCTTCCATGTCCAGAGTGACTTTTGTGCCGTGCTTCTCTGCCTTTGCCACGATGCCTCTGATAACTTCACGGCAGTGTTCTGTGCCGCGATGGCTTCCCAACTGTGTGGGCTTTAAGGAAAGGGTGACATATACCTGCTGACCCAGAGCCTCGATGAGTCTTTCATAAACACCAACGGTATACTGGACTTCCTCATCGCTTTCCAACTCCTCTCCCAAAAGGTCTATGGTGGAGCACACGTGTCTACGTTCCCAGAATTTTTGGGCGGTGCTGACGGCGGCTTCGATACTGTCTCCAGCCACATAAGGGCTGGCGAAGAGCTTAACCAGCGGAGTGGGAGCAAGGTTTATAACAAATTTTTTTAATCCCATGGCTAATTCCTTTCAGATCATAGAGGTTTATGTGACTCAAAGAAAGTACAAACTAAAATATTTTTAGAAAAACTTCAAGAAGTGAAGTTGTTTCTCTTTGATTTTTTTGGTATGTATTATTTTTCATGGGGCGAATAAGAAGACTTCTACAACAAGTCCAGAGAAGCAAGTTTCCGTTTCAGTTTATCTACAGCGATGCCTACTGGATGGTGGACCTGGGAAACCATGTGTTTCCTGCTGAAAAGTACAGATTGATTTACGAGAAGCTTCTGCTCAAAGGAGCCAAAAAGAAACATTTTCTGGCTCCTGAATCTGCTCAGGAGGAGGACATCCTTTTGGTCCATACGCCAAGATATCTGAAGAAGTTGAAATCGGGCAAGCTTTCTCAAGCAGAAATCATGACCATGGAGCTGCCCTATTCAACTGAATTGCTGGACTTTGCCCAGCTTATGGTCGGAGGAACTATCACTGCTGCTCGCATGGCGGTGACAGATGGGCTGGCTGTGCATATAGGAGGAGGCTTTCACCATGCTTTCCCGGATCATGGGGAAGGCTTTTGTATTTTCAATGATGTGGCTGTAGCGCTGAGGAAGATGCAAAAGGAAGGGCTGATCCTGAAGGGTATGGTTGTGGATTGTGATGTTCACCAAGGGAATGGAACGGCAAAGGTCTTTTCAGAAGACAAGAGTGTTTTTACTTTCTCGATGCACCAGATGGATATTTATCCGGCACATAAGGAGGAAAGCACGCTGGATGTCGGCCTCTGGTCTGGTGATGGAGATAAAAAATATCTATCGGATATCAAGCTGCATATTCCCGGTTTGTATGAAGAGTTTCAACCGGACGTTATCTTTTATTTAGCAGGAGCTGATCCTTATGAGAAGGATCAGTTAGGAGGTTTAAAATTGACACGAGAAGGGCTCAAAGAAAGGGATAGGATTGTTATTGGAGGAGCCCTCAGATACCAGATACCGATCGTTATTCTCCTTGCCGGAGGATATGCCTACGATGTCAGGGATACGGTAGCGATCCATTTCCATACCATCCAGGTTGCCCAAAAACTAAAAAGAAAAAAGAGCTAAGCTTTAGGATTGAGTTTCGTTATCAATCCAATCCAGATATGCTTTATGACCGGTGTGTACGGGAAGCGCAATGATCTCAGGAACTTTGTAGGGATGGATTTGGAGAATTCTCCTTTCGAGCTTTTCGAATAGGTCTTTTCTTGTTTTGATGAAAAGAACATATTCCTGATCTTGAGAAATTTTTCCTTCCCACCAATAGAGAGAGTGGACAGGTGCTGATAGGGTGACGCAGGCCGCCAGACGGTCTTCGACGACTTTTTCAGCTATGATTTGACCGACCTCCATATCAGGCACAGTGGTCATTACCAGGATGTATTTATTCAATTTTGAGCCTCCATCTCTTTGGTTTGTGCGAAGTTCAGACTAGGTGATGGAGAAAACCACTATTCTTGTAAAAATATATGTGCGAAGACTTTCGCATCCCCCATCATGTTATCGATCACACAGTATTCATTGGGTTGATGGGCGGTTTCCTCGACTTTAGACCAACAGGCTGCTTCAAAATTTACTCTACGGAAAAGAGCGGCCACTGTGCCCCCGCCTATTCCAGTGGGTTTTCCTTCCTTTCCATAGACGTCCTTTATAGCCTTTTGCAAAGCCTTGACCACCGGTGCATCGGGTGAAGTTGGAGGAGCGGCAGGAGCCTCCTGAACCACCTCTATGGATATTTCTACTCTGAATTCACTCTCGATCTTCTCCGCCATTTTTCTGATTTTTCTTGTGACATCATCCAGGCTGAATATAGGAAGTATACGACAGTCCATGTAGAAGATATCCTCGCCGGGGATAGTATTTATGTTTGGAACATTCGGTTCTTTTTTAGTTGGCTCAAAGGTGGAGATGGGAGGATCGAACAAATGATCTTTGTCAGTGAAGATTTTATAGAGATTGTTGAGTTCAGTGACCAGAAAAGAGGCTGCTCTGAAACTGTTTACTCCTCTCTCGGGGGTCGATCCATGTGCTTGAGTTCCTTGGGTCTTGAACTTGAGCCAAAGGATGCTTTTTTCCGCAACCTCAATCATGGTTCCATCCTTGTTTCCTGCGTCTGGAACAATGATCAAATCCTGATTCTTGAAGGGATTGGATTTGTGCAGCACATAGTCTATTCCTTTTTCACTCCCTGTCTCCTCATCGGCCACTAGGGCAATCCCTACATCATAATTTGGCTGGATTCCTTCCACAATAAATGCTTTAAGAGCATAGAGGGAAGCTACCATATCCTGTTGGTTGTCTTCGACGCCCCGGCCGTAGATTTTTCCTTCTTCCGCCCAAGCTTTGAATGGATTGCCATTCCAGAGTTTAAGTTCTCCTGGGGGAACCACATCCATATGGGTCATAATCCATATGGTTTTGGCTGAGCTCTTGCCTTTGTATAGAGCGAGAATATTCGGTCGGTATCCCACAGAAGTATCAAGGTCTTGGGCTTTGATGAGGTTAATATCACCGAATCTATTTTTTTTTAGAAATTCAAGTAGAGCCTCTGCCTTTTTGGCCTCTCCATCTCCTCCGTTTGAAGGAGAGATCGCAGGTAAGGAGCAGAGCTTGATCTGCATGTCTATCATCTCATCCCGGAAAGAATCAATTCTATCGGAAATTTTATTCATGATATCCATATTCTTCTCCTTTAATAGAGAGATGATAGCACCGCTGAGGGATAGAAGCAAGAATTCCCACAGTTGTTTTGTCAATGCCATGCAGAATGTTCATCGGCTGATTTCAAACAACCTAGCTCTTTGTATTTTTCAAATGTGCCAGAGTGAAAGGAACCGTGATCATATAGAGAAAAAGAGTTGTTATTTCTGAGTCGGCAAAATTATATTCGAACAGGCCTGATGATGCTAAAATTGATAAAGCGCCTAGTGCAGCCAATGTGAAGGGATAGAGTGAAGAGTCTTTCTGTTTGAGAAGCTTGAGAAGGGAAAGAAAAGACCAGACCATAAACGCGAGCCAAGTCAATAGTGCTGGGATTCCTCTTTCGGCAGCTATTTGGGTGACATTGTTATGGAGGTGAACATTGTTTTTGGCCAATTCAGAAAGACCATATTTAGGATCTTGAAACACCTTGTCGACCATATCCGGTCCGGTTCCAAAAAGAGGATAGTCTCTGGTGATTTGGATTCCTGCTTTCAAGTATTCGATTCTATGGATGTTGGTCACATCTTTCAAGCGTAAGATATCAAAGGCTCTCTTCTTTATGTTTTGAGGACTGATGAGGAGGAAGAAGCCCAAGGCTATGGGCATGATGATCAGAGCTTTTGGTTTGCTCAACGCCAGAATAAGTGTGACGGCCACAAAAAGACCGAGCCATGCACTCCGAGTTAAGGAAAGAAACAGAGGTGCAAGAGCAAGAATAAAGCCTGTTCCCCATAGATATCTTGATTTCTCTCGAGAAAACAGAAAAAGGCATAAAGCCATCGAGCAAAAAAGGCACAACAGGCCTGCTTGAGTCATGTAATGTCCCATGAATCCTGTTATCCGCTCTTCAGGAGCAGCTCTGAACAGGTAGTATAAAATGGAATACAGGATGTTTATGTAAGCTGAAATCATAAGGGCGAGGTTGGCTTTTTTCAGATCCTTTTCATATGAGAATCCTGTGTAAACCATCGGAACAATCAGGAACAACAAGAGTTCTCGGCTATCTTTAAGGCTGACTTCTGGATTGATAGAGAAGATAGAAGAAAAAAGAGTGAGGATGGCATATGCTACAAGAGGCCAGAAGAAACCGGGAAAGGCCGGCTTTTGTCTTTTTTGAAAGTATTGGACAAGCAGGCAGAGGAAAGCGAGAGATAGAAAAATCAAGTTTATAGTAATAGATATCAGAGCAAAAAGCAGATAAAGGGTGATAAACAACCAGATGAAGAAAGAAAGATCTTTTTTGGGTTTAAAACTTCTCAAGAATCTCACTTTCGTGTATCTCCGCTCTTGTGTTTACGTTTTTTTCCGCATGAGGTAACGTATTGAAGGAAAGACAAGTAAACGGATGAGTTACACACGACTCAACGCAATCGTAGTGTTTTATGATTATTGAAATTAAGGCAAATGTCAAATATTACTAGTGATTTGCTTTTGATTTCAATTTTTTTTTAGAATATTGAATTAGGAAAAGCACAAGGATAACAAGAATGGAGATTTTAAAGGTCGATTATAGAGGGAAGAAAGATTGGTGGAAAATTATTGCAAATGCATTTTGAGGAGAAAATCATGAAAAAAGAAAAAAAAGACTGGAGTAAAGAGGTGAATATAGATTACGAAAATATCGATATCACAAAGATCATGGAGCAGATAAGAAGCGAAATTGCCAGCCGGCCAAAAAAGGCAGACCTCCAGCAGCATATGGAAACCAAATATGCAGTGTCACCCACTTTTTTTTCTCATAAACCTGAGGGTCCTGAAGGTTTGAAACAAAAGATAAAGATTCTCCTGTTGAAAATCATGAAGCCTTTTTCTCCCATGATTAAGCTTTTAGTTCTGCCTGTGCATCAGGAAGTGAGAGAGACAATCGAGAAACTTTACCTGACAGACAAACATTTGGAATTATTAGTTAAAAAACATGACGGGCTTGATTTGAGAGTAACAGATGTAGAGAATCGTCTGGATCTTGCCTTTGAAGACCTGAACAGAGCTAAGGAATATGTGAGGCTCCTTCATAGTCTTTCTCACAATATTGTTGTGGAGCTCACAAAATTGAAAATTGAAGAGGAGAACCTCAAAATCAAGGCTCGGATATTGGAAAAGGATTTTGAGTTTTTAGGACAGAGAGAAAAGGCCGTGGAGAAAAAAGTTTTCGAGTGAGAAATTGCCCACAATAGAATAACTTTTTTAATTATCTAAGCATAGAATTCCTTTAAGGATTTTCCTTTTTTGTAAATCCCTGAATCCCCTTTCCAGTTCATCAATCTGATAAATTTTACTGATGAATCTTTCGAGCACTCCATGACATTTCTCTATGACTGAAAGAGCATTTGTGAAGTCTTCTCTCGTGTAACCTTTACTTCCAATAAAGGCGTACTCATTAGAATAAATTGAATTAAGGTTTAGCCGATATGATCCGTTCTTCAATTCCCCGATAAATAGTAAATTTCCACCGGGAGAGAGATATTTCTTTAGATTATTTATTATCCTTTTCTCTTCTACCGTGAAAATTATGGTATCAAAGGGATTTGAAAGGGGAAGACTATTTTTCGTTGACAAGACACATTCAACATCAATACTTTGGGCCACTTTGAGTCTATTTTTGTTGTGCCCTAGCAAGATAACGGCACTCTTCTCTATCACCTTCCCTACTAAACTCGATAACATACCCATGATCCCATCTCCAGCAATTAGCAGGGAACTCTTACTTCTCAGTTTTATTTTACTGTAGCCATGGAGGATACAGGCTAACGGCTCGGTTAGAGTTGCTACCTTCAGATCTATATCTGACGATAGCTTAAAAACATTCTCTTGAGGTACAAGAAGATACTGGGAAAAACCAAGAGATGCTTCCGTTTGCGGACATCTGCTTTCCATGCCTCTTAGGCAAGAAGGACATTCTCCGCATTTCACTTTTACGTCTACCACAACTCTATCTCCCTTTTTGATTTCTCGCACGTCTTTGCCTATTTTTTCTACTTGACCGGAAGGTTCATGCCCTAAAATGAGAGGATATGTGATGTCTTTCAGTCCCAAAAATCTCTTTAAATCATAGGAGCATATACCACAATATTTTATTTTCACGAGGACATCATCGTTTTGCATCTCAGGTATTTCTGTGTTTATCACAGATAATTTGTAGGGAGTTTCACAAACTATGACCTTCATGAATAATGGAGATCAAAAGATTTTACCCGTAATTTTTATGACTTCGTCTGCTTTTTCCAACGTTCTCATCCAATTGATGTTGTAGTAAATCGGATCATCAAAATTCATATAATTATATCTTTTGATTTTTTCGACCATATCTTTCACAGAGTCTTCCACTGAGAGGGTGGGTGTTAAATTCAATTTAGTTTTTATTTTTTCACCTGAAACTCGGTAGCTCCTGACTCCGCGATATTTATAATCGGGTTTTATTTCAATGGGGATATTCATTGTTTTCAATGCGCTTTGAACTCGTAGAGCTAGTTCAGATATCCTGAAATTTCTGTATACGAGATTAAAGACTTCTCCCCTTACTTTATCCTCGTCTGCCTCGATACAGGCGATATAAGCTTTGGCTGCATCTCTGATATCAACTAAAGGTCGCCACATCTCTCCCCCATAGAAGGGAGTGAGGTATCCCTTTGTGAGGGCATCTTTAACGAACGTATTAACTACCAAATCGTACCTCATTCGGAAAGAAAAACCATATAACGTTCCCTTTCTTAATATCACAGGAAAAAAATCCTTATCTTGTAGGGAGAGTAAAATTTGTTCAGCCGCATATTTTGATGAAGAATAGGCTGCTTTGGGTGAGACCTTGGCCGTTTCGTCATAGATCACATCCTTGTCTTCGTCCTTCACCCCTATATCATAGATAGAACAGGATGAAGCAAATACGTATCTTTTGATTCCGACTTTCTTGCATAGTTCAGCCGATAATTTCGTAGCTAGAGTGTTCATTTCGTGGTTGGCCTTAGGATTAAACTCTGCTGTAGGATCATTTGACAGGCCACCGATGTTAACGACTACTTCTGTTTCTTTGAGTACCTCCGGTTCTAAGTTCCTCATATCTCCGGTGATGATCTCTACTCTATCCTTAAATTTCTCTATTCCTGTGGCACTAAAATAAAATCTATCGAATATTTTTACACTGTAGCCCCTCTCTAACAACTCTTCAGTCAAGACTGAACCCACATACCCTGCGCCACCGATCAGTAACACTTTCATTGTCTTCTCCTTGTTTGAGCGTCCCTTTGACTTTGGTTATCTCCCTTTTACTGTCCACACATCACCGAAGGAATCTGGCGGGATCCTTACTTCATCAGGTTTCTCCCTGTTATACACCTCGCTGGCTGTGCTCACCATCTGCGTGTCATCTTGCAGTGACATCCAGCCATGATATACTCCGGGAGGGACAACGATTAAACTGGGATTGCGAGAACTCACCACAAATACATCCTGCTCTTTATAAGTAGGACTGTTTTTGCGATCATCAACTAACACAAATTTAGCTGCACCATGAGAGATAAAAAACCAGTCCCATAGGGCTTCGTGTTTATGAAAAGCACGGATTATATCCTTGGCAAAGTTTCCAACTAAATAGACCTGTCCAAATATAGTGAAATGCGGATCAGAGGCCCTAATGATTTCGATCAGATATCCCCGGTCATCCACATGAGCCACTAAGTCAATCTTGGCCACATCTTTAATCAAAGCAAACCTCCTTTAAATGATCTCCTCTTCTTTTAGATAGGATTCCAAGGCTTCCTTCCAGTGTCTAAGAGGTTTTGTTTTTTCGCTGATTAAGGGCGAGTAGAGAGGTTTTCTCACACCTCCTTCCTCTTCTCCTTCAATTTTTCTCTCAACGTTCGTTTTTATATTCGCCTGGGAAAAAATTTCTAAAGCAAACTCATACCAGCTACAGTGTCCGCTGTTAGCGGCGTGATAGATACCTGAAGGGTATCCCTCTTGAAGCAACTCCTTTATTTTCATGGCAGCATCTTTTGTGTATGTTGGACTGCAAATAACATTGGCAGTCACCTGAATTCTGTCCTTTGTTTTGGCATGATTGAGCATGGTTGTCACAAAATTCCTTCCACCCTTTGCCCGGCAACCGCCTTTTCCAAATAAACTGGCAACTCGGACAACATAATGTTTTTTTACTTTTCTAGTAAAAAACTCTCCTGCCAATTTAGAGATGCTGTACGCATTCAAAGGATTGGGGACATCTTCTTCGTTATATGGGGAATTCTTTTTCCCATCAAACACATAGTCACTGCTTATATACACAAGTCCTATTCGATTCTGATGGCATATGTCGCTTAAATTTTTTGAGCCTACACTATTGACCAAAAAAGCTCTTTCTGGATTTTTCTCACACTCTGGAACATTGTGATACGCAGCTGTATTGATCACCATATCTGGCTGGTATTCCACTATGACATCTCTTGCATGTTCATAGTCTGTGATTTCTATATCATTATGAGTTAAGGGGATTATCTCGTCAGAACCAAAAGCAGCTTCTAAATCCCTTCCTAACTGTCCATTAGCTCCGATAAGCAGGATTTTTATCTTTCTTCTTTTATGAGTCATTAAAATTTGAAATAGATAAATTTTCTCACATGACCGAGGTGTAATGAGGATATTATAATGAACAAAGATGAGTAACTCAATACCTCAAGATCGATTTTGCTTCGATTTCATCTATTATATTTCGTTTGGTTTTAATAAGCCTTTTTTTCAAGGGACCCATTATCCCTCCTAATCTGTCCTTCTCCATTGTGCCGATATATTTTCCCAAAAAATCCGCAGTTAAGACCTTCCAATTGTAGCCAATCCAATAGAATCTTTTCCATACAGGAGTTTTTACTTTAAAAAGGCCTATGAGAGTCCGATTAATTATTCTTATTCCAACATTTTTGATTAGGCCTCTGAGGCTTGAGACATAATAAAGATCAAACTCTTTGATACTCAGATGCTGGTCAATACACATTCTCTTCAATATATAGCCGAATTTGATTTTATGCCAGTGGTAAAATCGAGCGCTCTTCACTATAGCAACTCTGTGATTATTTAAAATCAATCTTTTGGCGAAGATCATATCCTCACCATAAGGAATTTTTGGAAGCTTTACTTTTAATAGCACCTCTCTGTTGATGCAGGAAGCACAATTATCAAAGTTGCTCAGAGTCCTTCTTATCAAGGGAGGCAAGATATTCCAACAATACTCTGATATGGGTTCAGAAATATCATTGTATTTCTGATACCTGTGATTATGGAGGTAAGCGTCAATAGGATCGTGTCCTCTATCCTTACCCATTTGAAAAACCCCATAGGAAGCAGCCACATTTCCTTCTCTAACCGGTTTGGTCAAGTCTACAAGAAAATTGGTTCCAATCGGAATCACATCGTCCGTAAAAAAAACAAGATACTTTCCTTTGGCTAAGTGGGCTGCCTGCATACGCGTACCGCTGTGACTGAATTCATTTTCAGGGACGTGAATGATTCTCACATTGCTCTTGCTTTTTTTGATGCTTTCAAGATATTTGACAGTTCCGTCTCTGGAGTCATTATCCATGAAGAGAATCTCATGCTGGAAGGGAAATTCTTGAGAGAGTAAAGCATCAACCAAGTCATTGACTATATTCATGGAGTTTTTTGTAAAAATCACGATGGAAAACATGATTTCCATGGCTTCCCTCACGATTCATTTGAAGGCGGGGAAAAATAAGTGTGCATTATCTGCTTGAAAAGTTTTTTCACCTTATCCATAAAAACTTCCTTGGTGAAGAGCATCCCGCGTCTATAGGCTCCTTGGCTCAGATCCTTCCATAGTGTCATATTTTTCATAGCCTCAAGAGTCATGTCTCTTAGTTCTTTGATGGATGAAAACAGGAATCCAGAGACTCCCTGTTTCACGATTTCTCTTTGGCCTCCTCCATTAAAAACGATAGGAACGCACCAATTCTGCATAGATTCCACGATTGACATCCCAAAATGCTCGACGAGGGCAGGATCAGATTGATTGAATCCACAAAAATGCCAGAATATCTTGGCCTTTTTATAGAGAGATTTCAGATCGTTCAAAGGTATGTTGACTCTTGAATCTATATTTTTAGTCTGCCCTGAGGAAAGGAAGTTTTCAATTTTTTCAAGATAGGGATTCTTATCTACACTGCCTCCTGCTAAAACAAGTCGCCAATTTTTTAATTCTTTTGGATGGCTCTGGGATAAAGCTGTAAACACTTTGGCCATCATCAACTGCTGTTTGCTTCCCCCTTTTTCAAAACGAGCTACAGAGAGGATAATGTCTTCTTTTTCAGGCATTTTATTGGAATTTCCCAGATCAACTGGGGGATAAATATGTGTAGTGGGGACAATCTTCCATTTTTTCTGAATCCATTCCGCGGTGTATTTGCTGTTGTAAACGACATAAGTGTATTTATCTGCGTAAAAATAGCTTGATCTTCTTCTCTCCGGAAAATGGCAGACAAGTATAGAAATATTGGATAGAGGATAGACCTTCTCCAACATGCTGTTATTGATGAAAATGTCGTAATTTCCGCTCTCCCGACTTATTAGGTGAAAAGGATTTTCCGTTCTGCTGTTGATGACAAGAGGATCAATTTCATCGAAACTCTTTTCTTCAAAGAAAGGCAACGGAATCACTTTGATTTTACAATCAACAAGGTCAAGATCATACCATCTCTTCAGGTCTTGGTGAGTGACCTTTCTGTTGGCAATAAACGTGATGTCAGCGTCATTCTGCAAGGCATAAGCCAGGGTGCATCCATATTTCTGCCCACCGCCAATGATGTGTAAAGTGTGATCATAAATGCCGATTCTGGGCTTGCGGAGTTGAAACATCACTTCGATTCTGGAGAGGAGATTATAGGCAGCTTGAACTCCTGAATTTGCAGAGATGATTTTTGTTAATCGAGGAAGCTCTCTATCAATGGTTTCTATATCGTGATTTTCGATCAGAACAGATAAAACTGAGAGCATGAGACTGTCAACTTGCTTAACAGCTCCCTGTTTATAGAGCTTTTTCACCAATGAAGGGAGTTTTTGTGAAGAGTTTTTTGCTGTATCAATTACGTAGCTATCGCTTTTATTATCTACTTTTTGGGCCATTTTTCGTTAGTTTCTCTGTGATGAAATTTATGGCTTCCTCAATTGTATCTAATTTTTCTTTTATTTCTTCTATGTTCTTATCAAGTTCCCTTAATTTCTGTTCCATTCGGCTGAATCTTATAAAAGAGGACAAGTGAAAAGCAACAGCACTTTCATTGAATCTTTTCTGTCTTTCAAAAGTTGGGATCAAACAGGGATTGAGAATTCTTCTTTTTATTATTTTTTTAAAAAATACGAGGAAAACTCCTATTATTTTTCGGTGAGAGGTGATTTTATCTCGAGAGGTGCAATCGATGTCTTCATTTAAAAATGTTAAACGAGTTCCCATTTCCGTATCCAGCTCATTTTCAGATAATTCCCAGAGGTTGACTTGATAATGATGTTCAATCTTGCTTTTTATTAAATCCTCAATTTCCTCAATTTTCTCTTTTTGGCGAAACAATTCTTCTCTCAAGATACAAATCTTCTTCTTTATGTGTTCTTTTTTCCTTTTATCTATCATTTTTTCTATCGAGATTAACTCTCTTTGCTGACATCAATCCTCTAAATCGTTTAGATAGCCTTCCTCAATTTGTATTGCTTCTAGCTTATATCATAGGAAAGAAACAGGGTCAATCCCTCCTTCGTTTCAGGAGTTCCCCCAAAAATTAAGTTAAAAAAGTCATAATTTATTCTATTGCTGTCACTTAAAAGAAATACCAAGTGGAATCACAAAAATTGGGGGAACTCCAGCTCCTTCATTTGCTCCATTATGGTCATAGACTTTTGGAGTTGCAGAAGGTGTGGTTGTTAAGGTACTATCAAAGTGCAACGATAAGACCGATGCCAAGAAAAAGATGATGTGATGGGGATATGTCTTGATTAAGAGCCGAAAAAAACCTGAACTTTCGATCATAGTTGTCAGCTTTAATGGAAAGCCATACCTCAAATCTTGCCTCTCATCTATAGTAAAGAATGTCCAGAAAATAGATTTTGAGGTGATTGTTGTCGATAACGGCTCTGTAGACGGAAGCCCAGAGTTTATCAGTAAAAACTTCCCCTTGATCAAACTGATTAGGAATGACCAAAATCTGGGCTACTCAAAGGCCAACAATCAGGGGATCCGTGAAGCGAAAGGAGAGTTCATCCTATTTTTAAACTCGGATACGCGCACCTTCCCCGGAGCATTTGATCTTCTTCTCGAAGAAATGAAAGCCTTCCCATCGGTTGGAGCCGTGGGACCTGCTCTTATTTCTGAGAAGGACCGATATCAAGTATCTTTTGGAATGAAAATAAATTTTGTCTATGAAATGCTTCAGAAATGTCTGCTCAATCATTACTTCAGGCAAAAATTAAAAGGGATGCAGCAGAAGCTTGAGGTGGGTTGGCTCAGCGGTGCTTGCCTCCTTACGAGGAAGAGTGTATTGGAGGAGGTCGGCCTTTTTGATGAAAAGTTTTTTCTTTATTTCGAGGATATCGATCTTTGTCGAAAGATAAGCAGCAACGGGAGAAAGCTAATCTTTGTTCCTAAGGCAAAAGTCTTTCACGCCGAAGGTGTCTCCACAGGATTGTATAAATTATCAAGCCTTTTTTATTATCGACAAAGCCAGATCTATTTTTACCGAAAACACTGTTCCGAGACTTCTACTTTTCTTCTTCGCGTATATTTAAGAATAAATTTTATCCTTCTTTTCATCACGGATTTTATGAGAAGTAGAAAAGATAGAGACCTTTTACTAAGTTTTTTCCGTTTGTTGAGATAAGGATGAGAAAGATAAAAGTCTTAGAAATGATTGATCAGCCATTTTTAGGAGGCGGTCAAAAAAATCTTCTTTCCCTGGCCAGATCTTTGGATAAGGATCGGTTTGAAGTGTCCGTCTGCTCAAAGGGGGATGGGCCTTTAGTACATGAACTCCAGAAAGAGGGAATCGAACACTTTCCTATTCTTTTCAGTAAGAGAATCAGTGTGAAAATCATAAGGGAGATTGTCAGTCTTCAGAAGTGCAATTGTTTTGATATTCTTCACACTCATGGGGGAGTAGCTGGATTATACGGACGATTGGCTGTGCACAAATGTCATTTTCCTGTCGTTGTGCATACCTTACACGGCATTCATTATCTTCACCACCGTAATTTCTTATTGAGATACATTTTCGTGTTCATAGAAAGATATCTTTCAAAAGTCACTGATGCTCTCATTTGTGTCTCTCATGCGGACCGAGGAAAAGCGCAAAGACTGAAGTTGGCACCAGAAGAAAAGATTTTTATGATAGAGAATGGGATTGATTTTTTCGATTATTTATCAGACGAAAAACAAGCTGAGATTGGTCATGAATTTGGGGTCACTTCTCCTCAACCCACAGTGGGAACGGTGGCCCGTCTTCATCGGCAGAAGGGTCTTCCCTACCTTATTGAAGCAGCAAAAAAGATTTCTCGGATCTACCCAAAGGTTAAGGTGTTCATAGTTGGAGAAGGGCCACAGCGGCAGAAGTTGGAGCGCCTTATCAAGAAGATGGGGCTGATAAATACTGTTCAACTGTTGGGAGAGAGAAAGGATATTATGAGGATTTTCTCTCTGTTTGATGTTTTTGTCCTTCCTTCTCTATGGGAAGGCCTGCCTTATGTCTTGATTGAGGCCGGGGCATGCGGCCTGGCTGTCGTTGCATCTGACATTGACGGGATCAAAGAGATCATCAAGGATGGTGAGACAGGAGTTTTAGTCTCGCCCAAGGATTCTGATGCTCTTGCCAGATCTATCGTTAAAATCCTCCCCGATGAAGATATGCGCGACAGACTAGGCAGGAATCTAAAGAATGCGGTTTTTCCGAGATACACTCTGTCCAGAATGGTCCAACAAACACAGGAATTGTATAGAAGGATATACGAAGAGAGCAAGACAACAAAGTGATGAGGCTAATCTGAACACCCAGGCAGAAGACATTGACAATTCACGATCCCCTTTTTATAATCACCCCGATGGAGGATGCAAAGGTTGCTTTGGTCCATGACTGGCTGACGGGCCAACGAGGGGGAGAGAAAGTTCTAGAAGTGTTTGCAGAAATCTTTCCTGATGCGCCGATCTATACCCTTTTTCATTTTCCTGGAAGCCAGAGGGAAGAGATAGAGCGCAGGACAATACACACCAGTTTTATTCAGAAGATGCCGTTCCTCAGAAGGAAATACCGTTCGTATCTTCTCTTTTATCCTCTAGCAGTGGAGCTCTTTAATCTCCAGGATTACGATATCATTGTCTCCAGCTCTCATTGTGTGGCCAAGGGTGCCATCCCCAGGCCGGATGCCCTGCACATCTGTTATGTTCATTCTCCTGTCCGATATGCATGGAATCAGTATTTTGCCTATTTTGATCCCGATAAGTTGGGTTTGATCTCTCGCCTTTTCGTCCCGATTGCGATACATAAGTTAAGGCAATGGGATGTTTCCAGCTCTTCCCGAGTTGACTTTTTCCTGGCGAACTCAGAGACAGTGGCCCGACGAATCTACAGGTATTACCGCAGGACAGCCGAAGTTATCCATCCCCCTGTTGATACAGATTTCTTCCAACCAGGTGATAGCCAGATGGAGTACTTCTTGATTGTTTCAGCCTTGGTTCCTTATAAAAGAATAGACCTTGCCGTGGAGGCCTTCAGTCGCTCCGGATCTCCGCTCAAGATAGTTGGGACCGGTCCAGACTATAAGAAGCTTAAAAAGAAGGCGAAGAAAAATATTGATTTTCTCGGCTTCTTGCCGCCTCAGGATCTTCTCCGAGTATACCAACAGGCCAGGGCATTATTGGTGCCTTGTGAGGAGGATTTTGGCATCAATTCTCTTGAAGCTCAAGCTTGTGGTATCCCTGTCCTTGCCTATGGCCGGGGAGGAGCCACCGAAACCGTCATCTCTGGCGAGACAGGTCTCTTTTTCGCGGAATTAACTACAGAGAGTCTCCAGGATGCCCTTGACAAGTTTCAGAACTTCACCTTTAATAAGTCCAATATCAGGGTCAATGCTTTGAGATTCTCCAGGGATACATTCAAAGAAAAAACCTCGGCCTATTTGCAGCAAAAATGGAACGATCATCAGAGTAAAAAATGATCAGAAGACAGAGAAGCGGTCTGATCGGCTTGTTTTTGTTGAGCGACTTTATCGCAATTCTGATTTCCTTTTTTTACTCCTACGGATTTCGATTCTACGGATATATCTTTCCTGTTGATAAAGGAATTCCATCTCTGAAATCTTATATCGTTGTGTTAAGCCTCCTTTTCGTGCCCATTCATCTGGGAATCTTTTTCCTCCAAGGCTTTTACAGAAGACGGTTGAAAAGAACCCAGTTTGATGACTTTTTCCTGATCACTTTGAATGCCGTGTTGACCATCCTCATCGTCCAAGCCGTTTTAGCCTATTTCAACGCCTATAGCCAGGGACCTGCGCCTCTATTCCGTATCACATTTACCCTTTCCCATGTGTTCATTGCGGTCTATTTTGTTGCGGTCATATTGATGGTCTCCTTCCTGCGGCATCAGATCTATTTTTTCATGAAGCGCCGGTATGCCAAGGGGATGAACCTGAAGAACGTGCTCATCGTCGGAGCAGGGGAGATGGGAAAGTCAGTAGCTCAAAAACTTTCACAGTATAAGGATCTGGGCGTTGTTGTCAGGGGATTTCTGGATGATGAGCGTAAAGAAGGGGACAGAATCCAAGTAGACGGAGGAATCGAAGTTCTTGGTCATTTGGACAGGTTGGAAGAAATCCTGGAGAAAACCAATATCAGCGATGTCTATGTGGCCCTGGACTTGAATAATTACCATAAAATTCTCGAGACCCTCAAAGTGGTGAACAAATACGCGGTGAACGTCAGGCTTATCCCCGATCTCTTCCAGCTTCTTACACTCAAAGCCCGGATCGAGGATTTAGATGGCTTCCCTGTAATCAGCGTCGATGAGCCGCCTCTTAGGGGCGTGATGCTCGTAGTCAAGCGGATGATGGATATTGCCGCTTCCTTTGTTTTTTTGCTGTTGTCTGCGCCTCTTATCCTCATCATATGTCTGCTCATCAAATTAACCTCCAAGGGTCCGGCACTCTATCGTCAGGAAAGGATGGGACTTGACGGAAAGAGATTCGTCATGCTTAAATTCCGGACCATGGTCAGTGAGGCCGAGTCAGAGACAGGTCCTATCATGTGCTCACCGAATGATCCTCGGATAACAAAATTTGGGAGGTTCTTGCGAAAATTCAGCTTGGATGAAATTCCCCAATTCATCAATGTCCTGATGGGAGAAATGAGCATTGTTGGGCCTCGTCCGGAAAGGCCCGTATTTGTCAGAGAATTCCGGGAAAAAATACCCAAATATATGCTCAGACATAAAGTGAAATCCGGAATTACAGGTTGGGCACAGGTTCACGGACTCAGACAGGATACATCCATCGATAAGAGGCTTGAGTACGACTTTTATTATATACAGAACTGGTCTTTGAGTCTGGACTTGAAAATACTCTGGATGACACTGCGAAAAGGATTCATCGATAAAACCCTCTAACCTGGAATATTCATCAGTATTTTTTACCCTTCAGGTGAGTCAATCTCACCACATCGGCTTCGTTGTAGCGATCTTGACTCGCGAATAATCCAGGCTAAAAAGTTGTGGGGCTTATGACCGAGAGTGGGAGAGGAGACGGTAACCCCAGAGTCCGTAATGGATTCCAGAGATGACAGTGAAGAATAATGTGAGGCCATAGAGCCAGGTCATAAAGGGGGGGGAAGCCTGGAGAGCGTTGAGTAAGAGTACCAAAAGAACAATGCCCATTTGACAGACCGTACTTGCTTTTCCCCATACAGAAGGAGGGAAAATTTTTTGGCCTCGTTGTTTATACAACATATAGGCACTGATTGTGATTGCGAGATCTCGGCTGATAATGATAGCCGTGAGCCCGAGTGGGATCGTATTTGGTTGACTCACAGACTTGATGCTGAGGACGATGACTGAGGCGGTCATCAGCAATTTGTCTGCGGCCGGGTCGAGTAACCCTCCGATCTTTGTCCGCTGATGCCACAGCCTGGCTGCCATTCCATCCAAGAGATCTGTGGCGCTGGCCGCAAGAAACACCACCAGAGCCTCAAAGACTTTTTGGCGGATCAACAAATGCAGAAAAAGGGGAATCAAAAGGACCCGGAGAATGCTGAAAAAATTGGCTATGGTCCAAAAACGCTCTCTCTTCTCATCGTTCATCAATCAAACTCGTATGTCGCTGAAAGACAGCCCATGAGGTTTGGCCTTTGGATATTTACCTGATCAGGTTCAAGATAATATCCAGCAGTTTTATGGATTCCTGCCCCGATATAGGGACATCTGGTTTAAAAGTCTGGTCCAGAGAAAGGCTCATGATATCGTAAGAAACGATCTCGATGATGGGCTGATAATAGTAATTGTCCGGCAACACATCGGAAATCTGGATTTTATCAGGAGGAATCTGTTGGATGAACCTGTAACTTTTTTCCCCGAGGTGCTCGATGAGTCTGAGGAGGATTTCGGCCATTTCTGCTCTGGTAATGATTTTTTTTGGCCGAAAGGTGTGATTCGGATAGATGTCTAAGAGACCAAGGGATGTCGTTTTGAGAATATAGTCTGAAGCCCAGGAGGTAGCGATGTCGATGATGATATCAGGCTTCTTTGAGGGTTCATCCAGAATATCCTTGAACATGACCGCTAGGAGAGCGGCCATCTCTTCTTTGGACACGGCCTCTGAGGCGATTATGGCGTTGTACTGGCTTGGAAGCTCAAAGATTCCCAGCCTGTTTTTCAAGATCTCGAGTCTCTGTCTGTAATCCTGATTTTCGGGTTCCTTTTCAACCAAATTTACATAAACGTCAAGACCTTTCTTGTTCTCGTTGGCGAGGAAGAGAGCCTCTCCGTACTTTTTGAGGACGTCTTGGTTTTCAGGCTCATTTTTGCTAGCTGCTTCTAAATGGACCAAGGCGCTCTCTAGCTTGTCTTCCGTTTGAAAGATATCAGCCAAAGCCAGATGAGCTTCTGTGGATTCGGGGGAATAATACAGAGCTTTCAGGAAGGCTTCCTTACTGTTTTCGGTATCTCCTGCTGAAAGAGAGATCCTTCCCTCATTCAAGGATTCCTCAGTTTTTTTGACTTTTAGGGTTTCGTATTGTGCCGCCACCCAAGAATGGTCCGGCTCAATTTTGAGGACTTCTCGGTATTCAGCGAAGGCCAAGTCTTCCTGTCCTTTTTTCTGATAAATCTGGGCTAAACCCAGGTGGATGATGCTCATATTTGGTGAATATCGCTCGGCGGCTTTGAAAAAATCTTGGGCTAAGGCTAAGTCATCCAGCATAAAATAAGCATAGCCCATCCCGACATAATAGAAAGGATTTTGTTCCTCGAGTTTGGAGAGCGCTTTTCTGGCTTTACTCCCATTTCCTTGTTTCAAACTGTTCCATGCGTCTTCGATGATTATTCTTTCATCCAAAGAAAGCTCCGTCACAATAGATGGAGGAAGACTCCCCACATAAAGGGTGGGAGGTGGAGGTTGGTATGTGGCACATGCCCCAAGGAAAAATGCCAGCAAAAGACCTAGAGGGAATGCTTTTTTCACCAATTTGCTTCTCCTCTCTTTATATAAGCCATGAAGTTTAGGATCATTGTCGGATCGGCCATTATTTTTATTTCCACATTGTCTTGATTTTCTCTTTTTTTTAGCACAATTGACCAGTTTGAGAAAGAAGGAATGATGTTTTTTTCTGATTTAGGAATGCTCAGATAAAAAAGTCTCATGTTTTTATAGAGAAGGGAGTGGAGCTTTGTTTTGAGATCGGCTACTCCATCTCCGGTTTTAGCCGAGATATACACAGATTGGTTGTAAGAATGTAGATTTTTTTCTAAAAAATTTTCCGTGTTGGGGAGGAGATCGATTTTATTGAAGGCTTTTATCACAGGGATGTCCTTGACACCTAGATCCTCAAGAATGTTGTCCACAGCTTCAATCTGTGCGTCACACTGGGAGGAATGTGTATCTATAACGTGTAGAATGCAATCGGCTTCTTTTATCTCTTCGAGAGTGGCTTTGAAAGCTTCGATCAGCTCCAGTGGGAGTTTTTTTATGAAGCCGACCGTATCGGAAAGGAAAAAGTAGAGGCCGTCAGAAAGATTGACACGTCGGAGGACTGGGTCAAGAGTGGCAAAGAGTTGAGACGATGTGAACACTTTTGCCTGAGAGAGAGTATTGAATAGAGTAGATTTGCCGGCATTTGTGTATCCTACGAGAGAGACGAGGGGAATAGGACCTTTTTGGCGGCTTTTTCTTTGATGGGCCCTGCGTTTCTGGACCCTCTGAATGTCTCTTTGTATATTCGATAGGCGATCCTGGATCCTCCGTCTATCTTCTTCGAGCTTTTTCTCTCCGGGGCCTCTGGTGCCGATTCCGCCTCCGAGCCGGGACAGAGCTTTTCCTCTACCTAAAAGGCGAGGAAGGAGATAACTCAACTGAGCCAGCTCCACCTGAAGCTTCCCTTCTTTACTTCGGGCGCGTTGGGAAAATATATCCAGGATGAGTTGTGTTCTGTCGATGATTTTTGCTGGTATTTCATCTTCTAGACTTCGCTGCTGGATAGGAGACAGGTTGTGGTCAAAGATGATGAGATCTGTCTCCAGCTCTTTTTTTAGATCGATAATCTCTTTCACCTTACCTTTTCCGATAAAATATTTCGGTGATATTTTCGAGCGGAATTGATTTATCTCGTGAACCACCTCGGCTCCAGCAGTCCTGGCTAATCCCCTGAGTTCTCGCATGGACTCCTCAGCTTCGATTCGCTCTTTGTTGTTTGTTGCCAGGTGTATGAGTATGGCTTTTTCCATTTTTAACTCAGATGGTCGTTGATAAATCGAACAAGAGACGAGAAGTCATCCGGCGAAAACCAGCGAATACCCTCCATTTTTCTAAACCAGGTCATCTGTCTTTTGGCGTAGTGACGTGTTTCTTTTTTTGTGACCTCGATGACCTCCTCCAGAGTCATCTCTCCTTTGAGGTGTTTCAGCACTTGTTTGTAGCCCAAGGCTCGAAAAGGAGGAGAGGTTTGGTCAACTCCCTGTTTGAGAAGCCTCTCCACCTCTTTGACTATTCCCCTCTCGAACATCCTGTCCACTCTGTCATCGATTTTCTTGTAGAGAAAACTCCTTTCTAATTTTAGCCCAATTTTAATTATTTTAAAATCTCCGACAAAGGAGCGTGTATTCATGAAGTGTTGTGAAAGAGGTCTTTTGGTGGTGAGGAAGACTTCAAGAGCTCGGATGATGCGAATCTTGTCGTTTTTCCCGATCTTTTGTCCATAATCTGGATCGACCTCCAGCAGCCTCTCTCTCAGGTAGTCCACGCCCTTGTCCTGGGCCTCTTGTTCGAGCTTCTTCCGGATGAGGAGGCCCTTTTTTTCTTCTGGGAAGAGACCGTCGAGAAGGGCTTTCAGATACAGCCCTGTTCCCCCGGTGATGATGGGGAGCTTTCCCCTTTTTCGAATCTCTTCGATGGCCTTTAAGGCGTGTTTGACGAAATCGGCAGCCGTAAATTGAAACATAGGGTCAACAATATCAAGGAGATAGTGAGGAATGCGCGCTCTTTTTTCTGGAGGGATCTTATCTGTTCCGATATCAAAGCCTCTGTACACCTGCATTGAGTCGCAGTTGATGATTTCCCCTTTAAGGTGTTCAGCCAGTCTGATAGCAATGGCACTTTTCCCGACTGCGGTGGGTCCCACTACGATGACGAGATTCTTGGCTTCAGATTCCAATTTTGATCAGGAAAATCAGTGTAATCAAAGTCAAAAAAACCAGAAGGGCCAATATCTGTTTTCTTCTTAGATCAAGCACTGATTTTCTCCAGATTTTTAATTAAGGTCGATTCGGAGTCGTTTCCCAAGGTTTTTTTTACAGCCAGAATTTCCGCAGCTAGGATTTCATTCAGGGATTTGATAAGTCTTTGTCTTGTTTTCCTCTCAGGGATGATGATGTTTGATTTCAACACTGATTGCAGTTCGATCCTTCCATCCAATTGGAGCCTGACTTTTTGGAAATGAGGAGAGAGAGAAGGCTTGGTGTCTTCGATTGATTTCTCTAGTAAATTCAATGCGACTGGACCGAGTTCCTTGGACACATATTTGAAAATGTAGGAACATTTCGCATTGAAGGTGTCCAGGATTTTGTGCAGCTCAGCAGTGGAAAATTCTTGGAGAGGTTTGTTGGGCGTAGCCATGGGAGAGGAACCGATCATGCCCAGGCAGAAGAGGGCAAAGATGGCTTTTTTAGTCAATTTTATCCCCAATGGACTTGATGAGTAGAGGTCTCGAAGATCGGACTTTTCCTCAATCATTCGAATCAAATAGTCTTCGAAAGGTTCGAGGCGGATCTGATCCGAATGGTCGGGTGTAAGCTTCTGGATATCCGCTGCATCGTGAGGAATGTGGGTGTCGATGATTTTAAAGTTCTGCATTTGATATATGCCATCGCGTATGAAACTGAGGGTGGGGATGGGAACCAGAATGGATGAATCTTGCAGCGCTTCTTCGGGGATGAAAGAGGGCTCAACCGGGAATAGATCAAAAAGAGGAAAGAGTTCCTCCTTGGCAAATGTTTCCATGGTTTTCCACAGCTGTGTTGGGGAGAGGAATTCAAGATCAAGCAGGAAGGGAATGAGAGAGGTCTTGGCTTTTGCCGAGCGATCTGAATATTTTTTCGCGCTAGAGGAGTCAAGAAGACTCTTTTTTGTAAGATAGCCGAGGAAGGATTTCTCTTCGAACGTTTCCTTGTCGACAACAATATCGCCTTTTTTCAAACATAGAGTTCTTTGTTTCGCTTTCTTTGGAATGAGCAGACGACCAGTGCTCTTCGATTCCCACAATGAGAAAAGAATTTGAGGGAAAGTGGCCATGTTCATACTTTATAAATCCCCAGGCAGGATGTCAATCCATCCCCTCTCTCTTATCCGCCGAATCGAAGATTGAGCAGACCCAGAGCGATGTAGAAAAGGGCTCTTATTAACCAGAAGCTGTAGGAGATGATAAGGCCCTTCTTCAATCCAATCTTAAATATGTATGAGAGGGCATAGCCAAAAACTCCAAAAAGCCAAAGCTGGAAGAAATCCATTTGGGAAAGCACGACAAAGGCGGGAGATGCCAATTCTAATCTAGGAAAGAAAAGGGCGAGGCTTGTTGTGGTCTGAAGAACGGATTTACGACTCAGGATGAGAAAGACTCTCAGGGCATTACCAAGGATGAGATTGATAATGTTCGCATGGATGAAGGCAGAAAACACTTGGACGTATTTTCCCGCTGTGGAGGTCAGTCGTCCCAGTCCTAAAATGATCAGGCTCGATATCAAAAATCCAATCAGAACAGAGATGGGCTGCAAAAGGGTGCCGGCGATGATCATGAATTGAGGAGGATTTTTCAAGAATTCCAATCTCTGATTAAAGGCTTCTTCTCCCAACCTTTCCCTGAGTTTCACATTGTTCTCGAATGCTTTAATCTGGTCCTGCTGTAAGTAAGGACCGATGATAAAAAAGTAGACGATCACAGCGATGAGCAGGATGATGAGCGCATCAACCCAGAGCGGCTTTTCTGATAGGGCTTTGAATGTTTCTTTAGGATTGAAAAATACTCCCAGAATTCGATCAAAAAAGCTCATATGAGTCTCCTTTTCTATCCTCCCTTTCAATTTTTCCATCCTTGATGAAGATGATCCTCTGCGCCTGCTTGGCAATGTCTTTGTCATGGGTGACGATGATGATCGTGCTTCCTTGGGATTGGATTTTATGGAAGAGAATAAGGATTTCCTGTCCTGTTTTGGAATCCAAATTGCCGGTGGGCTCATCGGCCAGGAGGAGAGAAGGTTCATTCACGATAGCTCTGGCAATGGCTACACGCTGCTGTTCTCCACCTGAGAGCTCCGATGGACGATGGTCCTTTCTGTGAGACATCTCGACAAGCTCCAAGGCTCTCTGGGTTTTCTCTTCCCGTTCCTTTTTGCTGGCTCCTTTGTAGATGAGAGGAAGCTCGACATTGTGGAATGTTGTGGCTCGAGGAAGGAGGTTGAAAACCTGAAAGACAAAACCAATCTCACGGTTTCGGATGTAGGCGAGCTCGTTTTCGCTCATGGCGCTGACCAATTTGCCGTTGAGACGATACTCCCCTTTGGTTGGTGTATCGAGACATCCGATGAGATTCATCAATGTGGATTTTCCAGATCCTGAAGGGCCCATGATGGCCATAAACTCGTTTTGCATGACAGTAAATGTCACGCCACATAGGGCTCTAACGTCTTGTTTTCCCAACTGGTAAATTTTCCAGAGGTTTTCTGCATGGATGAGGGCATCCTCGGGGAAATTCATCATTCCTCTTTCTTTTCTTCCGCTTTTATCAACATATCGTCCTTGAGCTGTCGGAGGGCGCTGTAAGGACCAACGACCACATCCTGTCCTTCTTCTAGACCAGAAGTGATTTCTATCTTCAGTTCACCCATGATTCCCTTTTGCACAGGAGTGAACTTCACACGGCTTTCCTGAACGATGTACACACCTTCTTCTTGCTCGGCTCCTTCTTTTTCCATTAAAACCAGGGCTGAAATCGGGATGGCCAGGACGTTATTCTTTCTTGCTGTTATGATATAGGCGGAAGCAGAGAGGCCAGGCTTTAGGTTTTCAGGTGGGTCCTCCAGAGTGATGATTACCTTGAAGTCCTTTGATTCTTCGGCCATTGTCAGTTTCTGCAAGGCGGAACTTCCGATCTCTGTAACTTTTCCCTTGACGGAATCATCCGGAAAGGCATCAACTCTGACATCTGCGGGCTGCCCCATTTTCACTCCTATGACATCGGTCTCATCGACCTCGACCTCGACTTCCATAACCGAGAGGTCGGCTATGGTCATAAGGATTGTGCCTGGATTGTTCATCGTTCCGACCAAGGCAACTTCTCCTTCCTCTACTCTGAGGCTGGTGATGACCCCGTCAATCGGAGCGTTATACACGGTTTTTTCAAGATTATCCAACGTACTCTGCAGCGAGGCCTGGGCCTGTTTTATCTGGAAGAGGATGGCTTCATATTGGGCTTTGGAGATGTCATCCTGAGCCTTAGCAGATTCCAGGTTTTCGGTCGATATGAGCTTTGAATCGAAAAGTTTCAACTGGCGTTCATAGAAACTCTCGTCCCTCTTCATCACAGCATCAGCCCGGATGAGCTCGGCTTTTAACGATTGAATTTGTGCCCTGTCTCTATCTGCATTGGCCTCAAATTGGGTGGATTCAAGCTTGAGGAGGAAATCGCCGGCTTTAACCCTTTGCCCTTCTTCAACGCCGATCTTGACGATCCGACCTGGAATATGGGCGCTGATGTTAACATTTTTTTTGGGTTTGACCTCGCCTGAAGCCGAGATGATGGATTCCAAGTTATGCCTTTTCACCTTCTCCACCGTGACCTTGATGCTTTTTTCCCTTTGAGACTGGAGATTGAAGAATATGATGATGGCTATGACAGCGATAACCAAGAAAAAGAGGATGATCTTTTTCCTTCTTCTGAAAAAACCTGTTTTTTCAGCCATTTTTTATCCCTCTCTTGGTTGATAATCATATTATACTACGGGCGAAAAGGCAAAGGGTTTTGCAGGTGTCATCCCTAAATGTGAGTGCGAATGAAGACCTGAGAATATTCTATTGCTTCAGGGAAAAGATGTGCGGACTCGGATGAAATTTGTATTGCTCAAAGTGGATGGAGTTGATAATATGATAAGACCATGGAGACTCAAGTCTATCTGGAGGCAGCGGTTGATGCGGCGAGGGAAGCTGGTCAAATGCTCAAAGAGAATTTAAATGTCAGTCATGAAATAAGCTTTAAAGGAGATGTTGATCTTGTCACGAACTTTGATAACCAATCCCAGAAGATGATCTATGATCGTCTTTCGACGGATTTTACGGATCACGATTTTATTGCCGAGGAAGGTCTGGAGCAGGAAAAAGGAGGAGATTTTTGTTGGATATTCGATCCCTTGGATGGAACGACAAATTATACTCACAGGTTTCCGATATTTACCGTCTCCATCGCCCTAGAATGGAAAGGACAGGTTATCTGCGGTGTTGTGTATGACCCTATGCGGGACGAGATGTTTACAGGGATAAAAGGAGGGGGCGCGTTCCTAAACGGAAGACAGATTAAGGTCTCAAGCATCAATGAACTCGATAAAAGCCTGGTGGCTACTGGATTTCCTTATGATTTGCGAGAGAGCAGCGATAACAATATCGCTCATTTTAATAATTTTCTGACCAGGGTACAGGCCATCCGGAGGTGTGGATCAGCGGCTATGGATCTTTGCTATGTGGCTTGTGGGAGGTTTGATGGATTTTGGGAGCTTAAGCTCAAACCTTGGGATGTTGCCGCAGCCGCCCTGAT
>Ga0209636_10000817_pt1 | contig 31103 bp, 27 predicted proteins | sample DeeMarSWOR152_54_FD_187464 | JGI IMG/M metagenome (GOLD analysis project Ga0209636, IMG submission 187464) | Marine sediment microbial communities from White Oak River estuary, North Carolina - WOR-1-52-54 (SPAdes) (version 2) | ecosystem: Environmental > Aquatic > Marine > Intertidal zone >...
TACCCATACCCCTGGATGAACTCCTGTCTGAGCTGGTTTTCTGCAGTTTTGACTTCAATTCTGTCCATGGTCTTACCTCCATACATAGGTGGAGATAAGTGTTGTGGAAATACTGCCCAAATGTAAAATGCTAAAAGAATTCTCTCGTTTTCTTTTTATCTCTTTTAGACTTTTCACACAAAAAAATGTCCAATGATTCCAAATTCTGTTACACGTGTAACAGATAATTGTCCTTGTCCAGTTACTTAATCTGCAAATTTGGATATAAATATCTTCTGGAATATCTTCAACAATCACAAAATCTGATAGTTCATAAATCCTTTGCTGAGAGAGGTGGAATAAAAAATCAAAACAGAGGTCACTGGAAGAGCTGGAAGAAAGGATATTTGTTCATCTTTTACATTTCGATTGACAAAAGAAGACTGGACCGATAGTGGACTTGTCAAGGAATACTACACCAAAATTTGTGATTTACCTGTATTGGTACCAACCAGTACGTGAATAGTGTGAATCCAGCCAGGGTTAACTGCCAGAAGGATTTATAGTCTTCTTCAAATTCAATCATAACAATACTCCCTTCGCTGCCTACTCCAGCAGATTCTGTTTTGATGTACGCAATGATTTTCTTCCCATCTGGACCCCATGAACTGTCAGCAGCCACAATGGGGGTGCCCATGTAGTGAGGGTGACCAGGTGTATTGAAAAAGGTCAACTGTTTTTTGTTGGAACCGTCACAATCCATGATCCAGAAATCATTCCTTAACTGATCCATGTCATACCCTGTGGAGGACATCCAGACAATTTTCTGTCCATCTGGTGAGTAGTGGGCATGTTCATCCCAGTCATCAAAGGTGTCTGTCAGTTGGGTTAGTTCCTGCGTGTTTAGATTTAACTCGTAGACATCCATTCCCCAAAAAGGTTGATCCTTCTGCAAATTACCCGAGAATAATACCCTGGTGTCGTCTGGTGAGAATCCGTGGCTTTCGCAAAAACGCTGCTGCTCTCCTGGGCTAAAAGATTGAATATTCTCAAGGGCTGGCTGATCCCTTGTAGTAAAATCAGCAACTTTTAAAATCCATTCTCCACCTCTGCCCGGTGTACCATTACCTATCCTTTCTGCCCACAAGAGTCTTGAACCATCGTGGGAAAAATGGGGATGGAGTACACCGCCTTCAGTATCCACATTGGTCAACTGATAGAAGTGTCCCTTTCTGTCTGTAACCCACACATTGTTTAGCCATCCTGCTCCAGGGTTAGTATATGCATTCACTTCTTCAGCATCCATATACAAGGGAATCAATGCAGTGTTCACCACCTGAAAAACAATCCATTCACCAGAAGGATGCCATGCTGGATTTCCAATGTGGTGATCAGGTAGTTCAGTACCACAGGTGAGACAATACTCATCAGTGCCGTCTGGATTCATAATATACACATCGTAAAATCCATCTTCTCCCCTCTTATCAAATGCTATAACATTCAAGGCGTGAAACCAGTCCAAACGGCCTCCTTTTTCTTTGACAGTAGTAATACTAACAGAGTATTCAGGTGTGTGTTCAGGTTTTCCTGTGTCTGCTGGCGTAACAGATTCTTGTTTCGCACATCCACTCATCACGAGTATCAATATGATCACTGCACTTATCTGTATTGTAGTGGGTTTCATAGCTGGTTTTGTGGGAATTAACCTTTATGAACCTTTGCTTTTCGGTGCTGGTCATTGGGTGTTTCTCTTAACTTTGTTACACGTGTAACAAATTATAGGGTTTATTAACTACTCTAGAAATTATAATACTAAAAGAGGTGGATCTCAGGACCTCAGAGAATTTAAGCCGCTATTTCAGAAAGAAGGGTCCACAGCAGAGGTACAGTGTGCAGCGTGACGAGACATTTAATCCTATTCTACTCCAAAAGCTTCTATTTCTGAAATCTTTTTAAAATCTTTGTCAAGTGTTGCTATTTTTAATTTATTAATGACTGCATGAGCTGCTATTACAGAATCTGAAAAACTCAGGTTATACGTCTCCATTATTCTTATTGATTCTAAGAAGATATCCTGGTCTGGTGTAAGAAACTTAAGGGGTAAAGAAAATACAAATGTAACTTTGTCTCCAATAAATTTCTTATCGTATTCACTTCTTTTTAAGACCCAGATCATTTCATTGACATTCATTGAGCAAAAGAATCCTTTGTGATTTTCGATAATATCCCAGAATAGAGCTTCTGTCTTTTGAAAATGCATGTCTTTTGCAAACAATGACATGAATACAGAGGTGTCAATAAGGATATTCATTCTATCATTCCCTTGTTGAAGTCCTTTCTCATTTCTAGAAAATCTTTTTTGAGCTTTACAGTCCCGATGTGATTTTTGAGAAGTTCTTCAAGATTTTTCAGTACTACTTCTCCATTCTTCAATTCAAAAACCACTACATCATTTTTTTCTATTCTTAGAAATTCCCTTATCTTTTTTGGTATTACTATCTGGTGTTTTGAAGAGATTTTTGCAGTTTCCATTTGTTCACCTATTTGATTTTGTAAAACGTATATAAATACTTTACTATTGAGAATCCTTTTACTTGATTTGAGAATCGCAGCAGATTTAATGTGACACAGGGTGTGACCTTCATTTCCATCCCTCCCAGCAGCTAATCACATTTAAGGCAACAGCATAGATATAGGATTACATGTGGTTTTTCTCAGTAGTTAAAGTCAGCTCCTTTGGTCATGACTGGATCTTCTCTAACACTAGGAATTGATGATGCAGATCTTTTCGAAGATGTTATAAACTGCTCCAAACCTTTGCCTCTTTGAATATCAAATCGCAGAAGTCTGAGAAAGAAAGTGCTACCAGTAGATGCCCGTAATAATCAATAGACTGAAACAAGCCTATTTCTTTCTAGCATTCTCTTTTCATTGTGAATTAGACATTTCCCTTTTTTCTTATATAGTCAAACAGTTGACCTGTGAAAGCGCATTCCGGTTAGCAGTAACAGTGGATTTCCATTCTTTTTCTTTTTGTGTGCTCACAGGAGTTACACTTTCTCAACTTCGACTTCCAATTTCTTCTTTTTCTTTTGCTCTTCCTTTGGAAGAGCGAGGACAAAGCCTTTTTCTATGCCAAATCGCTTGTTATATGCTGAGAATTCTTTCACATAGTCGATTATTTGGCTTTCGTCATCATAGGCGATAATATTTGCCACTTCTCCATTGCAGAAGATGTAGTCGTATGCGTAGTCTGTTACGTGATGATTTCTGTAAAGAATAGGGTAGGTGGTAGAGTTGAAATCAAGTCCTTGCAGCCTCAATTCTACACTCACAGCCTCTTTGTAAAGGTCCAAACCGCTTCTATCGTAAGAGAACTCCGTTCCAAGATAGTCAATAACCTCTTTTCCAGCCTCCTTCAGTATTTCCTTGTTGACCTCATCACACGTTCCTTTTGGGAATACCATATCCTTTCTGAATTCCCTCCCTGGATTTTGAACCTCTTTAAATTCAATTTCGTCTGTACTCCTATTGAAGTTCAAAATTGCTCCCTTGTCTATGTTCATTGATGCAAGATAGACCTTTACCTGCTTTTCTTGGGTTGCCTTGATGTTTGCCAGTGCTTTCATCTCAACAAGAAATTCTTCTTCCTTTCCTTCAGTATTCAGCAAATTCAATATACAATCAGGTGTCCTCGTACCCACTGAATAACCTTTGTATATGATTTCAACATTTCTCTGACGTTCATAAGGAATGTCGCAACATCGGAACTCGTGCATTATAGCCTCTTCATAAACTCCCTCTTTGTGGTATGGTCCAAGATCGTCCAATACCTTTTGAGCTGCATCTTCTATTTTCTTTTTACTAATCATTCTATTACCTCCTATTAAGTTTAAGAACTGCAGTAGGGCAAAAACTTCAAGATTATCCCAAAGACAGCCCGCGCAATTCTTTCTCTCTTTACTATACGACTTTGATCTTTTTAAAGGTTTGGGCTGTTCTCTTCTGCAATACTTTAATTGGAAAGCATTCAACAGTTAACTGAAAATTCTGAAAAACCCCATCTATAACTTAGATTCCCATTGGAGCACGTATGAAGTTTTCAGCCATAAAATGATCTGCAGGCTCACTGATCATGAACAAAAGTACTTGAAGAGAACTATAATCCATCTTTAACTACCAGGCTTTAAGCATAACCTAAGGGCTCAACTGTTACACGTGTAACAAGTAAGACCGCTATTAGCTCTTTGAGAAAACCATTTATAGTAGATCATAATTAGAAAGTTCATGACTAACCTGATAACCCCTTTAAAGAAGAAAATACTTTTCGCATTTCTGTTGATTGCGATATTCACTATTTTTGAGGCAGGATGCGCGGCAGATATCTTCTTACGTGGTAAGAGTGTACCCCATGAAGAAAGATGGGGCATTTATATAGTGGATTTAGCTACTGAGGATGTTACCCTGGTCTACACATGCCCTCGAAAGATATCTGGGCTGCAGTTAAACAGTACTGGGGACACACTTGTATTTTCTCAGAAAATCGATGGCGATGATAACGAGCATGAAGAAATTTGTACCATAACAGTAGATGGCAGCAACTTTAGAAGACTCACCAATAATACAGTCCTGGATACCTATCCGTGCTGGTCTCCTGATAATTCGAAAATTGTCTTTCTTTCATGGCGTGATACAACCATGGACATTTACACTATGAATGCTGATGGCAGCGATGTGAAAAAATTGTACGACTCTGGAGGTCACGATGGAGATGTTCAGTGGTTAAATGATGCAATAGTATTCACCAGGGACAGCCAGATCTGGATCATGGATGATGATGGAACAAATGCACGCCAAGTTACCAATCCACCCCGGGCTGGGGAATGGGGGAATGCAGTTTTACCCTTTGGGGACTACGATCCCAAGTTGAGTCCTGACGGTACTACCATAGTTTTTGAACGCATGGTGGACGATAAGACGCGTCACGGCAACTACAATATCTATACAATTCGTGAAGATGGCTCCCAGGAAACTGCTTTGACTGATACAGGGTACAGCCAAGGGATAGCGAACTGGTCTCATAGTGGGGACAAATTAGTCTACTTTGTGACAGCCATGGGTGAAGAAGGGGTATTTGATATATATGTGATGAATGCTGATGGGACAGATAACCGTAATAGTACCCCTGGGTACTTTCCAAAGAATTTTTTGTGTCATTCACCAATTTTCTCTTTAGATGATTCCAAGATATACTTCGCGGGTGAATGGTGGGAGGAAGCTTCTGGATTTGGCGTGTTCTTGGTTTTACTGGGGCTGTTCCTGGCTTTGAGTGTAAAGAAATTAACTTGAGGAGGCTGTCTCATAATTTAATTTTCCTTGAAAAATAATCCATTTTCTTTCTCTGAAGCTAAAAACTAAAACAAAATCAAGACTAAAAATCATTTTTTGAACAAAGAAATCAATTCTGGGACAACCTTTGAGAAATCTAATTAATCGAAGGTAAATAGTAAAACCTAATAAAGAATGAGATTAGACAGTGCCAAATACCCTGTGTTCCAGCTCTCTGAGGTTGGTGTCAATAACCTGTTCCAGTTCGAGGGTTTTACCTCTCGGCAGCTGTTTCCTCTCTGCTTCTAGTGACAAGTACACCTGCATGGCCTGCTGGAGATTGTCACGTATGTATCTCTTGGTGAACCTGTTCAGGGCGTCTTCAGTCTTCTGGTGGAACTGTACCAGCTCTGCTGGTTGAACTCCTTCTACTAGTCCTGCTTGGAGAGGTTCCCTGGTTGGTGACACACGTGTATCCACCGGCCTGCTCACAGGTATGGGGGGCTCTTCTTCTAGGTGAAATCTGGACTGCCTTTCTCCTGCTGGGTGCCTTTTCCTGAAAACTATTACAGCCAGAAGGATTACTGCGACAGCGCCGATTACTATCCCATACAGCATATTTATACGGGGTTTCTGGGCAGCAAGCGCTTCATTCAGTCTCTGCTGGGCCTGATTCTGTTTCTCTGTGTCGCCAATTTCAATGTAAAGATTCCTTGCATCTTCAAAGTGCTGTGCAGCCTGCTCGTAATTCTCAGCCTGAAATGCCTGCTCTCCTTGGCCCATCAGCTTCTGTGCCCCCATATAAGAGTTGCAGAGAGCTTGCAGCCTGTCGGCTTCTGCAGCCTTGTTCAGTTCACCCATTTCCCTGTACTGAATTGCTGCTGCGGCAGCCAGATTTCGTGCCTGCTCATAAGCTCCTTGGGTGTACAAGGTTTCAGCCTGCTGATACAGAAGATCGACCTGTTCTATTCCACTTCCAATGGTAATCTTCTGGGTCACTGAGTCGTTTTTGCGATTGGAATCACCTTGAGTCTGAGATCGTACCAAAAAGGTAGAAGTACCAGACTGTGCTGTCCATCCAAAGGTGACAGGCTGGGAAGTACCTGCAGGTAAAGTCACTGTCTGTCTGGAGACTAAATTGTTGTTTACCAGGAACTCTACCACCACATCAGATATTATCCTCTGGGTATAGTTCACCGCAACTACAGTGATGATCATGTTCTCCCCAGAGCGAGGCTGGAGTGACGAGAGTTGAAGGTTCATTATACCTACGTCCACGATGTATGTCGCGGCAGTCAAGGTGGCAGAAGCTTTTACTTCTACTGAACCTTCTTTTGCCTTTCCAACAGCATGGATCTTGATCTCGTACTTTTCTGCTGAAACAAGTTCTGGTACAGAGAGTGAAACCTTCAACGGCACTGCCTCTGCGTGCGTGAGGTCGAAGTCGTTCTGGGAAAATCTGGCTTTCCACTTATCGGGGACATCTGCTGTCAAGTGTACCACGAGATCAGGGTACCCTTCCTGAATAGTCTTCACATCGTAGTCGATTGTACTACCTGCATATCCTTCCAGGATTGGCTGGACTGAGATTACCTCAAACCTCTGCCGCTTTTCTAAGACAGGGCCACCTCCTGGAGGAGGTCCAGGCGACGGTGATGGTTGAGGAGTTGGCTCTGGAATAGGAGGAATAACAGGCACTGCTCCAATCTGCAGAACTACTCCCAGGACTACTACGGCCAGTGCGAATGCTATCAGTTTTTTCATTTTCGATCAATTTCTTTTGGAAGGCAGAAAATATAAAGGTTGCGCTTTTGGCACTCTCGTGCAGGATATATAATCTCCTGATGCTGTCTCATAATTTAATTTTCCTTGAAAAATAATCCATTTTCTTTCTCTGAAGCTAAAAACTAGAAATAAAATCAAGACTAAAGTCATTTCTTGAACAAAGAAATCAATTCTGTGACAACCTCTCCTTCCCATTTGTGAAGTAACCTGCTGATATGAGAATCTCAATGGAAGTTGTGAAGGTTACTGATAGTAAGACCATCAGCAGATTCAGTACTCAAGTGCTGGAAGTATTCAGTAGTGCTCAATAAAATTGGGACAGCTTCTTATCCTCATTTTGGATTCCATGCCTTTCCTTTCTTTTTCTTTCTTTCCTAACGCTGCAAAAGCCTTTTAAATGAACAATATATGCAAATGAAAAATACTCTCAAGGAATCCAATGAGGTGGTCTTCAGGTGGATTTCTTAATGAAAACAGCTACGTAAATTTTGGTCCTCAGAGAAATCCAGTTGTTGCGACTGATTTAACAAGTACAGGGACACCAAATATTCAACAAGAATTGGTTTCAGAATCCAAAAATCCTCTTCTTTGCTATTCAACTTCCTCGACAATTTTTTTGATTTCTTTTAAGTCATCCTCCAATGCATTGATCTTTTCCATCATCTGCTGCTGCATGCTTCCTGATTTCTCCATGAAACTTTTGACCATACTCTCTATTAAATCCTGATTTATCTTGATAGTCTCGAAGTTACTGTATTGGGCTTCGTCAATGTGCTCTATTGATTCATTGGTTTTCATTTGAAAAAAATATGCTATACCACCAAAAATGACAGAAATTCCACCAAATATTGAAAGAATTACAACTGATCTCTGAACTGTTTTGGTTAAAATGCCCTTTTCAGTTAGAGTTGTCGCAATGAGAACTAAGTCATAAAAGTTCATCTCCTCTGAAATAGACGTGACGATGAAAGCACTCAGCAAGAGCGCACACCCTACATAAATGAAGTACTTCTCTTCTGACATCATAATGCGCCCCCTTACATGGATATGTCACTAATTTAGTGGTTTTATATGAACAATTTCCCTTCGAAACTCTTTTTCTACGTACTCTATTACTCTTTTCATTTCTGCAATTTCCTTTTCAAAGGGTCTCATGTTCACCACCACTCGTGCTGTGAATTCTAAAGTATATAATCCTTTCTGTGGTGGGATTGCCATCATTGGGAGTTTCTCTCACTTGTTACACGTGTAAAATCATTGTTAGGGTTAAGCAAGCCAATAACTAAAGAGACTGTCTACATTCATCCTTTTATAAATAGTCTATTTCTTTCTTCTAGATAAGAGAACTGTTTTCTAGAGATAAAACTTCAATGGACAACCTTAGAGAGGTTATTACTGTAGCGATTTTCTTATTTCATCCAGGGCCTCTCTTGCTTCAGGAGCCTGCAAAAAATTCCAGAGCTCTTTCAGGTTATCACATGGGTACTCCACACAGTAAGCGCAATTCAAAACTCCTTTTTCCAAACCGCATTTCCGTACTTCACACCTCATGCAGTACTTAAATGGTTCTCCTTCATCAGTGCATCCATCGCAGTTGATATCCTCTATTTCAAGAGGAAACTCCTCCGATGACCAGTCTTCGACAGTTTTTTCTCTTAATTCGTTATCATTTGTCCGTTTGGCAATGAAAGCGGGACATTCACTGCAGATGAGCCCGCAAAAAGCTACTATTTTTTCTGGCATGATAACACCTTCTTGGAGTTTACCGGAATCTGCATCTACATGTTCTTCTGAAATCCGTTCAGATAACAGTCTTCCGGTTATGTGGTACTCGTTGGGGGTTCCAGTTAAAAAGCTTTTCATTTGCAAAAATTGTTCAGTAAGGGTTATCTCGCTTGTTACACGTGTAACAATAGTGCCTTGTTGCTTTTGTGATTTTTAATACTGGAGATGAAAGAGTTTTAGATGGCTCTTGTCTAGTTGGAACTGACATGGGTGCATAACCTGTATCAAGTGATGTAACCAACTACTGTATCCCCTTTTGTCCATAAAACCTATAAGGAACACTGGTGCAATGGCAGACTATGTATGGATTAGAAGATGAGGACCCAATTGTAAAGTACTACGATGAAACGTTGGCACTCAGTGGAGAATCAGAAATAACCTGGTATTTAGAAAAAGTGAAAACATATGGTGGTCCAGTTTTGGATCTTGCATGTGGAACGGGGCGCATCGCACTGTTACTAGCAAACCAAGGGCATGAAGTCGTCGGCATTGATGATTCAGAAGGAATGCTCACCATTTTTGAGAAGAAATTACAGAAAGAACCACCAGAGATACAAAAAAGAATCCTTGCACAAAGGGGGAAAATGTCTGATTTTCATCTAAACCGAAAATTTGGTACAATCGTCTGTGTTGATGCTTTTTTCCATAATATAACTGTTGAAGAGGAAATAAAGTGTCTCTTGTGTGTTAAAGATCATTTGAAGAAAGAAGGTCGATTTCTTTTTAATATTCCCAATCCGAACTGTGAATTCCTGTTGAAATGTGCGAGTCCAGAAGGTAATGTGTTCAAAGAACGAAAATCATATGTGTTGCCAAAGGGGGATACCATACGTATTGAAGAAGCCCACGAAACAAATTTGCTAAACCAAACGATTGTCACGAAACTTCGCTATACTCGGGTGAAGGATGGCATAACTCTTGAATCAGAAGAATCATGGTGGAAAACGAGGTATCTATTTCAGTACGAAGCAGTACATTTGCTGTACAGATGTGGGTTTGAAGTGGAAGATATTGTTGGAGACTATGAAAATGGGCCAGTAACTGAAACGAGCCAACTAATTTTCCAGGCAACCCTCACACCTTAACAACGTCACTTTTTTTCAAACAGTGCGACAGCCTGCCTCATCTTTGACATCACATCCACTTCGAAGGGGCAGCGTTCCACACATGCACCGCATTCAACGCACTCTGAAGCCTTTGCATCCAGTGCATTATATATATCCTGAATATTCAGGGTAACACCCTGTTGTGCTGTGTCCAGTAACCGGATGGTCTGCCCGATATCAATGCGGGAAGGACACGGAAGACAGTGGTTACAGTAGACGCATTCACCGGTTATGTACTCTTTGAAGTTCTCAAGTAACCCTGAAAAGTCCTTTTCTTTGTCTGTTGCTTCCAAGAAGGCTAATGCAGCGTCTAATTCTTCACCACTTGATACTCCCGGTACCACAGTACAAACACCTACCTGTGAGAGAGTATAACTAATGCATTGAACCGGCGTGATGACAGGAGGAATCTTTTTCTTTAAACTTTTCCATCCCGTCTGATAGGCCGCAATATTCACTGTTTTATTCTTCTGCAACAGTTTCCCTCCCGCAAAGGGTTTCATAGCCACGATACCCACACCTTCTCTGGCACAGACCGATAACATCTCATCTCTGTGCGGCATAGCATTATTCGCTACGTTTACCTGAATCATAATCACATCGACAGTACCGGTCTCGGCAGCTTGTATAGCTGTCAAAGGATCATGAGTGCTCATACCTACAAACCGCGCCTTCCCCTCTTGCTTTAATTGATGTGCTAAGTCCATGATTCCACAAGAGATTACCTCTTTGTACTGTTTTTCTGTTTTCACAAAGTGTATATTAACAATATCGGCATATTCAATTCCCAATTTAGACAGCATTTTCAAGAAAACTTCATTGCATTCTTTGACATTACGTGTCTTGCGGTATTGGCCGTTTTTTTCTGCAGAACCTAAATGACACGCAAGGATCGCTTTTTCTCTGTAACCTTTCAAAGCAGCACCAAAGTTGTCAAGGTACTCAGGAAGGCTAAAAACTAAGTCGATGTAGTTGACGCCATTTTCTATGGCCTTTTGAACAACTGAAACCACAGTGTCTCGTGGCTGCCTATTCAGATATTCAGTTCCTACCCCGATTACGCCTACCTTTAATCCAGTTTTTCCAAGGTTACGGTACTCCATTTGATCACTTCTCTTTTTGTACAATTCTTGTTCCTCCTTTAAAATTGAACTGTTCGATAAGCTGTCTGACACGGATTCCCTTCAGCAATATCTGCTCTCCTTTCGCCTGGGACACCTACCATTGACCAGAGTGTTCTCATGATTCGTCCAGTTGAGTCTATTTCATGTGCACACACACCTCCTGTATGGTCAGATAGAGCGTTTTTCACATCTTTAACAGTGACCAATTCCTTTCCTAGAAGCTCACGGAGACAGTTGTACCGTGGACGGGAAGACTCAGGTACAAGAGTCTCTTTTCCTGCAAATTGTGAGCACACAGCGTGATTAGTTAACACTAATACCCCATCTTCTGGATAGCGAATTTCTATACCAGCTACGCCTGCTTCCACCACCACAGCATTACCAGATTTATCTGCAATGAGCCTGCCGCCACTCCCTGTGCGAGGGAGCCCCTGAATGAACGTGAGTGCTTCCTCTACTGTTGCGTAACTATCTAATATGTGCCGTCCAGTAAACCAGCCCACAGGTCCTGGCAAAATCGGGCCTGGCAGATTGAGGGCAGCACTTCCCGTGAAGAGACCTGCCTCGTTCAGCCCATCCCAACGTCCCACCCAGATGTCGCAGTTACCAACACTGGCGTAACCCCCTTCAGGATACGTACAGTACATGGTGGCACCCTCTAGCGAGATGTCCTCAAACATATCATAGTTGCGACCCACAATCATGTGTCCATTTCTTGTTTTCTCTGGCATCACCACCACAACACTGCAACCAGGTACTTTGTCAGGGTCAAAAGGAGCAGTCATCGTTAACGTCATTAAAGCATCGTAGTCTATTTCACTACCTTCTGCAACGCCCTGAATCTCATCTAGTAACTCTGGCATGTACTGACCTACGATCCGTTCACATTGTTGTGCAAACTGCAGCATCTTCTCCTCAGGAGGCGGCATCGTTAACCCACCCTGTTGTAACAACTTCCCTTGCTGGTACCCCATCTCGTAGTAACTGCCACTAACGTTTACATGATACATGTAATACCTCCTTTTGGTAATTTATGTGACTAATTGCAAGGCGTACCCTTCAAAAGAACCTCTCTTATTGGAAGCATTTCCTTCCATACTGGTCCTGTACCCTCTTTTGTCATCACTTTCTAACATAGTGCACCTCCATCATGAAAAGTTGCACATCTTTATAAACATTTCGGTGAACAATAGTACTAAATTTTGTGAACAACTAATATTCGGTTGAGCATGAAATTGTTACTGTGCAGAAGGCAATGAGAATAAGAATCATAATAATCAAGATACTCTACAGATTATGGTAATGGTCCACCTAGTGGCTCTCATTGTTACACGTGTAACACATGTTCCCGATAGCAATGTCTTCACATAGACATTACGTCAGAGCTTGTTCATGCTCTATTAAATTTTTCTCTATTAACTTATAGTCCCAAACTTGAGTTTATTTTTCGAAAAGGGAGGAAAGATGATGTAAACCACTACCCACTTTTCTTCTGATTTCTATTGCAACACTTCCATTTCATTTTTCACCTCTTTTACGGAAAGGTTGGAGATGATGTACTTTTCTCTCTTCTCACAACCTATATAAGGTTTTTCGTAATATATTTAGAGCATTATAGAGATTTCTGTTATATATAGGGAAATATAGTGAATAAAAATGCTACGTTAACAGCTCACTTCAGTTCCAGGTTCTCTTTGATCTTCTCTCTGTATAGATGGTACGGGTACTCTAACGTTTGCTTATCAAAGTTGTAGTACCTTAATTCGATGGGCTGGTCAAAATAGTACTTCCCAGGAGGAAAAGAACGAAGCTGGTACAATTCTTTCTTTGTGATTTCATCTACCTTATCCAGATTATACATTAATTCTGTCAAGAATTGGGGATGAGATACGCATGCAATCAGTCCCCAGTCCTCACAGAGGGTGTACTTTTTGTGTACCTGTCCTCCCTTGGCAAAGTTGTGGAGTATTGTGTGGGTTAGAGCTGTGTCTTCAGTTTCTAAAAACAAAATAAAACTAGCACATTGATGGGGCGGAAATGGAAAAACAGAATATTTTTTTTCGATTAATCCATTTCTAATCATTTTTTCACGGGAGTACTTTACCTGTTCGTATGTCCAGGTTCTATTCAGTTTTCTTTCTTCCCTGAGTATTTCAATCAATTTTGCACCTTTGAATCCTGTCTGTAAATAGGGGAGGATTCTCAAATCACATTCATTCCAATCTGTATCATGGCACCCTAATGACATGTGAGGAAGTTCACAGGGATCTAACAGGTGATTCAGAGGTGGGTTGAAATCTCCAAAAAAATTGGGATTTTCCATCATTACCCTGCAGTGGGAGACGCGGACAATATAGTCTGTAATAATGCCGCTGTCTTTGAGTAATTTCAAGAGACCTTTCATTTTTGTCGTATGCGAAGAGAGGAACCCCACATTCAAAAGCTCCTTGTGAGGGGACAATACAGGAAATACCCATCTGAGGGGCTCAATAAGTCTCAAGAAAGAAATGGCTAGTTCATAGTCCTGGGCTAATTCCAAAACACAATACAACAAACAAAGGGGATTTCTGCACAATTTGCCGTAATCAATATCATATATGGGTCCCCATGTGAGGTACTGCTTTTTGAATTGGTTAAGCTTTCGCAATACAGTGCCAGTCCACTTGTAGCTCGTGTATGTGAAGAGCTCTTTCACAGAGATTTCGGGAAATGTACCTATAGCATTCAACAGCTTTTTTTCATTTTCACTCATTCGGTGGGTATTTCCCATAGTTGGCTGTTTCGCTTTCAGAAATTTATAAGTCTTGTGCCTTGCAGCCTGCAGAGGATTGACAGTGAGAGATGAAGGAAAGTAATTGGTAAAAGCTTAAAGTGCTTCCTTTAAAGCTGCAGTCATCTCATTATAAATCCCATTATGGCACAAAGTAAAAGGACAATTTGGTTGTTACACGTGTAACAAATTGACATTCAACAATTAATAACCTCACAGTATTGTAGAGTGTAAGTTTTTATTTTATTTCAAATAGATAAATAGATAGTAAGGGCTGATTATTCACGGGTTAAAAGATTAAAACTGGTTCAGTCTTCTATGGGATTTAAAGGCCACGTAAGGGTCGGATTCTATTTTTGGATGCCCTTCTTAAGTCCTGTTTCACCACAAAAGCATTATTTATCTTTTAGCTCTTGATTTCGGAAAGATGCACTACAAGATCATGAGGAAATTCTGGAAGAGGTTATCAAACCCACAAGAAAATAATCAATTTCCCAAAACCTTATATTTACTTTGCACAAATCACGCATAATGGTAACCGAGCTTCTTTCATTAACCGCTCAAATATCGGCCATGTTCGCCGGGCTTCAGTTTGCATTTTATGCTTTAGCCCCCTCGTTAATTCCAAAGTACTTTCCGCCCACGGAAGGAGAGAGAAGCGAAGTCATTAGAAAGATAAATAAGGGTAAGTTTATCAAAAAGTTCAGAATCAAATGGGGATTTTATTCCAGTTTCTTTTCATTTATTCTTTTCATTCTTTCAATGTGTCTTTCATTATACTTATTACTTGAAGGAAATCCAAATAAGAATGTATCCTATTTGCTTTTTGCATCTTTTATGTGTGGGTTAGTGTTCTTTTTCATTTCAGTGGTGATTATACTGAGATCAATACTTGGGATATATAAAATTCCTAAATATTCAGATCACGTGAAAGAAGCTATCTCTTGTTTTGGTTATAACCCCATTACACATGAAACAATTGATAGTCTCTCCTTTCATTTTGATGTAGAATTCCTAAAAGCTTACATAGACGATTTAGAGAGAAACCTCCTGTTTTTGATCGAAAATCGAGAAATAAAAAAAATAATTGACAAAATGGAATCTATCCTGCAAGAAGCTATACGATGTTATGAAGAAACACGAACCCAGATTGCTCTTTTACATGAAGAACTTTCAAAAGCACAAAATGCCTCAAAGAAAAAGTACTTAAATGAAAAGATAGAGGAAAAATCAGAAGAAGAGGATTATTACAGAAATCCACGAATAATTATTTCCAGGGAACTGCAGTTCTCAAAAGAAGAAATTGAAAGAATTGAGATGGAGAAAGATACTATATGTCTAAGAACAAAAATTGAAGTGCACCTGTATTTCTGGGACGAATCTAGCCTCATCAATGAGATCGCACAGTTCCCCGACTACTTGAAGTAGCTCACGAAGTAGTACTTGACAGACTCTGTGTCACCTTCCATAGAATTCATCAAGTAATTAATGAGATTATCCACTGGTGGAACAAGTCGATACCTATTCTTCTTTCGGGATGCATCTGGTTGGATAATATTCATCCTTTCCAGAATATGAAGAACTTCTTTGTCATGGAACGTTCTCTTTTCTTTTACAGAGAACATTGCCTCAGTCAAATCATAGATAAGTCCTTCATTTCTCTTAAAACATTTTTCTATGAGTTCACGGGCTTTTGAATGCTTTTCCAGCACAAGGCCATCTACTATTTTAAAATCCTCATATTCACGTTTGTAGCCTTTAATGCAGTCTTTATGTTTTCTCAGAAAAACTTTTTTGATGGGTTTGCACGGAATTTTGACTCTGTCTTTTTGCGACTCCTCGTATGCTCTTCCAAGTATTCGACGACATGAACTGATCACGTATCTGGGAAGATATCTATTTCTTTCATAAATGATTTTGAGCGCTTCAGTCTCGAAAAAACCATTAAGGTGAAAATCATAGCCTGTATAGGCGTATTTAAGCCTTCTAGAGAGGAGCTGGTCCAGTTCATCAGAATCCCATGTATTCATCTCAAAAACTTTTCTGCCTAAATATGCTGTTTCAGTGGAATATCTCAGGTGCTTTCCTATAACTAGCTGCGTTGCAATAAACAAAAATGTTTTCTTTTTTATAATTTCCTCATAAAATCCTTGGTTTTTCTTGAAATATGTCTCAAATTCTCTATATGCATCTGACTTGTCCAAGTTATCCACAAAGATGAATATCCTTTCATAGTAATGGGATATTCTACGTAATATTTTCTTTATTTCCCTATCGATTGCAAAAAGATCGTCGGAATAGAGCACTTTATCATGAATGGGTTGAGTATCGATGTTCTGCCGTAACTCATGAATAGTATCCACTTTCTCCAAGAGGGAATCCAGCAATGTTCTGTGGAGCGAATCTCGTATCTGGTTGTGTCCTTCATCATTCAGGTTTAGTACATTGCAGTATATGGAAATATCGCCTTCCGCTGGTTTTTCGTTCAGCAGTGAATCCAGGTAACGTAATGCACTGGTTTTTCCTGATCCTCGATTCCCCAAGAGAAAGAATGTTTTTGACACAGAGTCATCACTTAATTGAGCGCAGATATTGGTCATCAAATTGATGTTTGAGGTTTTAACGAGAAAATTGTAATCTCTGTAATCATCAAAAGAAAGAGGATGTTCAGAAAAGGGATCAAATTTCAGGTTCCAAAACCTCATCCCGCCTTCTTCAAGCGTTTCCATAGTAATCACCCATAGATGTTCGAGGGAAACGTTTATATGTCTTTCGGTTGTAGGAGGGCTGAAAATAAAAGGAGGTTATGCGGAATGTCGGAAACTCCTAAATGTATCAACGTTTTTCATACCTGCTTCAATGCGAAAAGAGGTGAATCTGTATTCATTATATCTGATGATCTAGATGTGTCAGGCTTTTTTATTGGCCAGGCAAAAGAGGCGGGCCTTGAAATTAGTCTGGCTTACCTTCACGATGGGTTGAGGCCATTAAAAAATGCTAATAATTCCATGGTTGCTGCTGTCACTAGTTCGAATATTGTTGTGTTAGCCTACACACCTACACCTGATGAGACCTATCAGTTTCGAACAGATATTATTGAAGCTATTGGAAAGTCAACAACAGCACGTCTGGCATCCATACCAGGGGTCAATAAAGAAACCATAGAGTGCATCATGAAAACAGACTACAACAAAATTGAAAAATTTGGATGGCGATTAGCAGAAGTCTTAACAAAGGCGAAAAAAGCGAGGATAACCTCTCAGTTAGGATCTGATCTGAAAATAGAACTTGGTGAATGGGAAATACCTGCAGATCTGGATGACGGCAAATTATACTACCCACGGAATTGGGATAATTTACCCTCTGGAGAAGCATGCATTACTCCACGAGAAGGTTCAGCAGAAGGCACCTTGATAGTGGATGGTGGACTTCGTGGGTACTTTCTGGCGGGAGAGAAGAAAATAGTGGAGTTAGAAATTTCAGATGGAAAGATCAACAAGTTTAAGGGATCTGCTGGAAAAGAGGTTAAAGAAATATTTAGACGGTATGAGAGCATGGCTGGTGTGCATCAAAAAGGCAACATGTGCAAGATTTCAGAGCTGGGGATTGGAACAAATGCTGCAGCTCAGGTGACGTGGAATATTGTGGAATTTGAGAAGAAGTTGGGTACTGTGCACGTGGCTGCAGGTAAAAATCTCCAATTGGGAGGAACCATTGATGCACCCCAACACTTAGATATGGTCGTAATGAGACCTACCCTAGAAATAGATGGTAAAAAAATCATTGAAGATGGAAAAATTGAATTAAAAACAATAGAAAAAATCTGTTTTGAGAACTATAAAGAAATTAGCCCTGAAGTTGATTCAAGTAATATTTGTATCAGAAAATCGAAGACAGCCAAGGTTTACTCCATTGATGATGGAAAGCTCTACAGACTCTGGTATACTCCTGGAGGAAAGAACTTGAAAACGAAAGTTGGAGATGATAATACAGCAACTTTGTGCGCACGGTTTATGAAATTGCTGAAAAAAGAAGAGGACATCAAATCATTAGCTAAAAAGATGAAGATATCTATCGAAGATTGCAGGAGATTGTCAACCCTGATGTTAAAATATAAGGTCATTGAAATAGCGTAAGGGTCTTCCGTGGTTCTCGGCACATGTTTTTACCTGCTTTATGCAATAGAAAGTATGCAGTTATTTTTTGAATGCGTCACATTTGTCTCTCAACGTATCGGGACAGTATCTACACTTCCATACATTTTTCAAAGCAGGTACAGCCTCTCTTGTACCTTCCCAGTACCCCAAAACAAAATCGATAGTTTTCTCAAGAGATTCTTTATCAAAGGTGAACTCCCTTTCACCAATGAATTCTTTGTTCTGGTTCTCATAACGCACCACCATGGTATCTGACGTTTCTGGAAGGGTTTTTAACGTCTCAAAAGCAATAGAAGCCATTAATTCGACATTTGTGGTAATGAGCGTATTCTCTGGAAAACTGTTGGATAATGTCTCACTGATAGAACTATCTGATTCAATTCCGTAGAATTCTATGAGATCACTACAGGTGAAGTATCCCTTTTTAATGTTGTCAAGCAACAGCTTGTACAGAGATATCTGGAATGTGACAACTCTCTCGTATGCTTGGTAATCTGGGACTTCTCCAGATGCCCTGGTTTTGGTCTCTACCACGAATAATTTCCCATCTCTTATAGTAAGTTCATCAATCACTCCTTTTATGACCATGATGCCAACCTTTCCATAAATAGGAACCTCCCGTGCTATCTTTTCATTTAAAACCTTACAGGACAATGACCACATCTGGTAGCATCTCACAAAGATTTCATCAATCCACGTTTCTAGCTGGACTTCAAGAACTGGTGTAATCTCCTCAAATAATTCTTTGTGTCTTTCACTACCTTTTATCATCTCTGGAGTCTCTTCTTTGCCATAAATAAGCTCCAATTCAACTTTTTTTTCGCACCACAGCTGTTGGGCTAATTCACTGACCTTGAGTCCTTTTGATCTGTATTTGAGAAAAGGTTCATTCATAGGTATCAACTTCTTATGTTCTTTCAGATTCATAACCTTTTCCACGACCCCATTCACCACCAAGACCACTACACTGTCAAGACCCAATTGTTACACGTGTAACAGAGAACCAACGATTTGACAGCCTCCTAGATCAAGTATAAATGAGAGGTTCAGCAAATTTTCCGACCATCATTTCGAAATCAATTGAAAGAGTAACCAATTGGAAGTACAAATGTTGTCTTTTAATTCTGGGTTTATGACCTCATTCGTTTTAGAGGGATGGGATTCCCGTACTCAGCATACGACTCATCGTGGGTGAACACAATCACCTGGGTAGTCTGTGCAATCTCTTTTAGGATCTCTAACGTCTCTTTTAACCTGTCCTCATCAAAGGTGTAAAACGCTTCATCAAACAACAAGGGGGGATTTTTATCTCCACTCAGCAATTCAGATAAGGCAATCCTCAAGGACAGATACAATTGGTCTCTGGTCCCCTGGCTCAACACTTCCACGTTGACTGGTTCACTCTTCTCCGGTACCTTCACCAGTACGTCCAAATCCTCTTTTTTCACTATAATGTCCTGATACCTCTCCTGGGTGATGCGAGTTAACAAGGTTTCCGCTCTGCGCTCTAACTCTGGTGCAAATTCCTCTTTCAAATCCTCGTATACTAACGTGATCACATCGTGGGCAATCTCATCTGCTTTCATTTGGAGTGTCTTCTCTTCCCGTTCTTTTTGTAACGTTTTTAATTCCTCTGTCAACACTTCTCGCTTTGAAGCTTTGGACGATAACAATTCTATCTGGGCTTTTAGCCCTGCAATTTTTTCTTTCCACTCCACAATAATTTCTGCTAACTTCTCCTTTTCTATGGAGATACGTTCCGTGTCCTCCCTTTCTTTCAAATCAGGATAGTTCTTGACAAGGAGTGCTCGCAGTTCATCAGCTTTCCTTCTCACGGCATCAGTATTCTGTTCCAGCTCTTCTCTTGTGGTCCCTCCAAGGATTCTTTCAATTTTTGATTCATACTCCTTTCTTCTTGATTCCAGCATGTCGACAGACCAGTTCTCGTACTCCCCACACCTTTCCATGAGCTGCCGCAGTCTCTCTCCCTTTTCCTGGAATTTTCTCCTCAATTCTACAAGCTGTTCCTCGTACTGCTCAGAAAGATCCTCTAGTCTAGCCACGTCCTGGGAAACTTCCACTCTTCTGGCTGCTAACTCCTCGCTTTTGGCCCGTGAACTTCTTTTGAATATTGAGGCAACCTTGCTGAAAATGTTCGCCTTTTCAGGTGTTACTCCTTCCAGTTCATCATCAATGGCAGAAAGCTTACTTTTCTCTTCTGTCAATACCAGTCGCGTCTTCCTTCTTTCCTCTATAGTCCTATCCTGTTGACCAGATATCTTCTCCAGCTCTTCCTGCAGCTTCTGAACTAACTCTTTTTCTCTGACTGGAAGTCGTCTCTTGTAGGCTTCCACATTTTCTACTTCTTCCACAATCTTCACCAGGCCCTTGTATTCTGTTTCTGCCTCCCTGTACTGCAGGAGAACATCATATCCTGAAAGGAGAGATTGATCCCTCTTGAGATCATTTTCGTATACAGTTAACCTGGTCTCCACATCTGTGAGTTCTTCTTCGATTCCTTTATACTGTGAAAGTTCTTCCTCCATAGATGGAACCTTTTCTTTTGTATTCTCTAAAAAGGATTCAGCTTCACGAATATTCTTTTCCAGAAACGCGAGAGCTTCATCTGTGGATCGTTCAGGAACGCCGCTAATCAAGGATCTCACTCTGTCCCTCACCACAGTTCTGGAGCCTTCCTCCTGCAAAATCTGCATTTCATTTTGTTTTACCACTGTGGAGTTCTCAAAGAGGGTTTTATCAGCGAATCCCAAATGTTCTTCCAGCATATCCTGAATTTCTTGAGAATCTTCCAGTATCAATCCATCTCCCCCCAAAAGGTCTTTTACCACAGGGTGTAAGACACGGGTGATGGTAAAGGTGTGAGAATCTATCTTGTAGACTAAATTAATTTCAGAGTGGGAAGCATTCCACTGGATCAAAGAGGTTATTTCCTTTTCAGTGGGTTTCAAAACAGATGCGATCAAACTGTCCAAGATAGTGGATTTACCTGATTCATTGGGACCGTATACAATGTTTAACCCTTCTGTAAAATCTATTTTCTTCTGTGAGAAATGGCGGATTCCTTTCATTTCAAGCGCGCAGAACTTCATTGTCTCCTTCCCTCCAGAGCTTGCAGCCCTCGTTCTAACGCTTTCTCAAGAATCCTTTTTTGCTCTTCATCCTCTTCTGCTGCGATGACTTCTTCCATTTTCTTTTGGAAGGCCTCAATAACTGAAAGAGTCCCTTTTCGTGACGCCACCTGTTCACCTCCTGCTTTTCTTTAAGTAGGAAGATATAAATGTTTCTGTAATACTTACGTGGGAGCGCCGTGCAGTGTGGTAGGTTGAAAAGACAGGGAGTTCATTTCTCTGTACTTTGTCAACTGTTACACGTGTAACAAAGTGAGACACCTGCCGAATTCAAGAATGAAACGTTCATTCAAAATCTTCCATAGTAATTACCCTTCCCACGCCAATACGTATGAAATTCTGATTGTATTCCAGTTAAAATAACGTTCGCGCCGTATCTCCTAGACAGTGGCAGGGAACAATGTATAAGGCTCCCATTTCTCTGGATGTGTAGATGATTTCTTCTATTTCAGAGCTATCTGTATTTACCAAGTGAAATCCGCCCATGACAATATTCCAGGTATGCTGCAAGCAGTGTCACCTGTATATCAAGTCTGCATTTAAGCCTCAGCTTTCATCCTTCATCCAACTGATATCTCTTTGTCAATATTTGAACCACTACTATATCAGTTATTTGCTGCCAGGTTCGTAGCTGCAGCAAGTTGTAAATGAATACATGAGGAGACAGAAAAACGCTAAGAAAAGAACATATGGAACACAGCGTAAGCTCCTAACAGTATGGTTGCAATCCCTATTGCCCTATTGTGGTTTTTCACTTCAATGTTCTTCACAACGTACGCTGACAGTGGGACAGATAAAAGCGCTCCAAAAGTGAGGAAAACAAGAAGCCCGATGTTGAACACAACGCCTCCCAGAAGGTACGCTATTATGGCAAGGACAGAAATCATTGATTCTGAAAGTGCTGTTATTGCAACGCTCTTCTTCGAGTCAACACCGGATATTATCTGCCCCGCGGTTGCCAAAGGACCGTATCCTCCACCTGTTATGGTCTTGTTGAAAGCAGCAAGCAATCCCACGAGAGAAATCTTCTTCCAGGAAAAGCTTGTTTTTATCTTGCTCCTCAGAAGAGTCAATGCGCCCATGGATAATACCACTGCTCCAATGTACAGTTTTACTGTGTGTGGGGGCAGTGAGAGCGCCAACCCTATGGACAGCGCGACACCTATTATACCGAGTCCTGCAAGAAAGAAGGTTATCTTTAAATTGGGGGCGTCTTTCCAGTCAAAGTCAATATTGCCTGCGATATGGTGGGCAAGGGATATGAACAGCCCGTTGATAGTCCCTGATAAGAGTATGGCGGGGACTGCTTCCAGTGGTTCAAAGCCTAAGGAAATGAGGATTGCAGTTAATACTGTGCCGTACCCCATTCCCATGGTGTTGTCCATGAACGCAAGTACGAATGCAACCAATACTATGATCAAGAAAGGTTCGGTCATGTTATCCTCTTTTTACTGCTCCAATACAAGTGGAGTTTAAAAGATTTTCCCTTCAGCTACCTTTCTCGCCGTGTGGCCGCCTATAACAGACTCCGATTCAGTACTACTGGTGTTCTCTTTATTTCTTCAATGTTAGATTTCGGCTCACTTGCTAAACCTCTTTAAATGTTACTGTACAAGGTTCTCGTTCCATCCGTGGTTCTGGGTAGATGCAGTGCTCTCGTAGAGTAACTATATCCAGCCATATCTCTCGTTTTAGTATCAATGAATAGTTTTCATTTTCATTTTACCACGATAACAGCTATAAAATGCAAAAATTTCTGCTATCTTCCTTATTTTGTAAATGAAAGGCCTTAAGAGCCTCTTGTAATTAAGAATCGGGATTGTCTCGTCTTTGGAGATGAAGAAAATTCATCCTTCTTGACTATCATCTCTTCAATTAGTGCGATAAAATACAATAAATTGTTACACGTGTAACAAAAGAGACGATCACCCGACAATTCACAACCCCCCTCAAAAAATCATGTATGCTGGGTGAAAATAGAGTGAAGGTACACGAGGAGAGCCACAAACCATTTCTCAAAATACCCGCAGTCAGACGAATTGTTGACCTCCTATACCTTACAAGAACAGGATTCAATCCAGTCAATGGTGTACTCTTCCACTGCAGAGATTCTGTGGTTACTGACATGCTGCTCTTTGAGGGTAGCAGTAGTAATTCATGGATGCGAGTCGACAAAAAAGATATACTTACAGGGTTTTTCATCCCTAACTTTAAGGTTCGAAAGAATTCATTTTCAGGGATTTTTCAAAATATTTAACAGGTATTGACAAGTCTCTTTTGTGAAATCAAATAAAAGAAAGATTGCAGCAATGGCCAGCCTTTCCTGTGTTCTTGATGATTTCATCTTCTACGGGGGTTGAGTAATTCGATCTCTTCTTTTTGACTGACCAAATCTTCTTTTAAAAAGGTTATCTTCTCAATTTCCCTTCTAATTTTTCTTTTCTTATCCAGGATATCATCCAATTCATTCTTGAAAGAGTTAAGGGTTTCCAGTTCTTCTTCAATTTCTTTCTTGTCTCCTTCACATTTGCCAATTCTTTCCTCAATTCTTTCAATTTTACCTAGAAACTTTTCTCTGTTTGCAAGCTCGTCATATCCGCCTAACAAAGATTTATCTTCTCTACTTTTTTCTTCAATTTCTTCCCTTTTCTTTTCACATATTTCAATTTTCTCTTCGATCATTTTAATGATATCTTCCCACTCTTCTTTCTCTACGAGTGCTTCCCATTGATTTTTCAATGGTTTGAGGGTTTCGAATTTTTCTTCAGTTTTTGTCTTCTCCTTTTCAAGGTTTTTGATCTTTTCCTCAACTTTCGTAATAATCTCTCTATACTTTTTCTTCTCTTCTTCCAGAGATACTACTGTACTCTGGGAGGCTCTCTCTTTAGATCTATTCATTGAATTCCCTCTTTGAAACTTGTAGCGGTGACATGATCTCTACTCCAAATTCATCGAACCTTCTCTTCAGATTCTTCATTACATAATGGTTGATCTTCAGCAGTTGAGAAGGATGGTTAGTGCACACACAAAATTCATAATTGACAGTGTAATTGTCAAGGTTCCTAATCAAGACAAAGGGAGTGTACTTTTTCCAATTCTCTTGTTGGATTTTCAGTTCTTTAATCCTCTTTTCCAGGACATTTCTCTTTTCCTCTAATTCATGCCTTTCTTCTTGATCTGCACTTCTCATCTTGTTTTCTATCTTTTCTTTATCCTTCTCTAATTCCTCAATTTTTTTACTTAAATCATCTAACCCTCTAATGCACTCCATACCTTTCTTAATTCTCTCATTCTCAAAATCATTCTCAAAATCATCGGCCGTATCCCTTATTGCCAAGAAGAATAGACTATTTATAATTCCAATTGGAATCCTATAAGAAAGTGTTGTTTCAAACCGAGCAATATACGGTCTCTCGCCTTTAATTTTTTGTTTACCCAGTTTCTTCATAGTTTTTGTGGACAGCATTATATTGGGAATGTACACTTTTTCATTTTTAGGAGTCCTGATGCAGGTGTAAAAAAATCCCAGTTTTTTAATTTTTCCCATGTGGGTTTCAAATTCTACCACATCGCCAACGTTAATATTTTCTGTAATTCTTAGCACTACTGAGACAATAATACTCACAATAATAAAAGTTGCTATAGCTCCGAGAATAAAGGGCAAAAATCTACCAATTGCATCTATTAGAGTCATAAGTTTCCCAAATAGAGGAAATGCAAAAAAAATCCAGATAAGAATAAGTATTCCATATGATACTGCGCTCCATGGAAGAATTTTCTCAACTTCTTGTTTAAACGTTTCCACGTAGTGTTGAGCTCTTTTGATTCCTATTTTTCTCTTTATCTTTCTTGGCAGTCTTCGTGACACTGAAGCAACTATTCTCTTTCTGACTGAAAGAAAATCAAAGAGTATAACTGAAAGGAAAACAAAAACTATAACTCTAATGAGAGTGGAAAAATGAACTCCAATATAGTCAAAGAGAGCATGCGTAGTGAATTCCAGAGTTACAATTCCAAAAATTTCAATTGTGTATTTCACTTTTGTTATCGTTTTTTCCTCAGAAGGGAGGTTGATATGTCCTTCTTCTGGGTAAATCCTTATTTTTCTTTCCAATTCATTTTTATCTTCTACCCAATTTGAATAGTATTTTTTCCCAGAGAAATCTTCCATGACGGCTCTGTACTGCTGGATTGTGAAGAGCTCTCTTTCTATTGTAATTCCTGTTTTAAACAAGAAAGCGAGGACAACAACAACTAAAAGCAGTACAATCAGCATCTTAGCTTTTCTTCGTAATTTTTTTGGTAACCACTTTCCCATCGCAGTGAACTGCCCGAGACGCCTTATAAGTCTTTCTATTACACCACTTGATTGAATAATTCTATACACAAGTAACCTAATTATGATCTAAAAGGAAATTCATTTCTATTATCCATGTGCTCAGGCTGCCATTGGGTTCTATCCCTTAACTTATCCAAGGCCACATTGATTGGATTTTTGATATCAAAATAGCACATAATGAGCAAGAATGGCAAGAGAATGTTACACGTGTAACAACCTGCTGAAGACGTGACAGCCCCAAACCATGCAAAATCCTTTATGGTTGTATGTCACACATACGTGGTACATGGAAGTTTTTCAAGCGCTTTCACAAGAGATTTTTCATAATGTGTATAGGCTCTAAACAAATTCTGCATATAGTAGTCGTATCCTTTAGGGAAGAAGTAGTGGGCAACTTCACATTGCGGCAGGACAAATTGACAAAAATGATCTCTTATAGTAGATGAATACTTATCTGTTTCACTTGCTACTTCTGTAAAGGGACGTCGAGCATTCTCTCGCATGAGTTCAAAAATTCTTGTGTCTAAATCGCTCCAGTCCAGTGCCCCTTCTGTCTCCCTGGGTAGCATTCCTTTTTTAAAATCCAAATTCAAAAGGGTTTTTACTGCATCTTCAAAAGAAAGGCACCATCCCTGTGGGATAGTAAAGATGGGGGTATACAGAACAGATTTTTCTACAATTTCAAGATCGTACCTTTTTAAGTCCAGGTTTTCATCACGCGAAGTAAGAAAGAAATCAGACAGACCAGAAATAAACAAGACATAGTTAATCCTTTTATCATGACGCAGCTCCATAAATGTAGATGCAATCTTACTCTTGCTTTTCTTTTTACAGAAATATGCAATTCTCTTCGGATATTCGAATGTCTTTAAAATGAGGTTTGGTTGCAGAGATATCTTTTGCTCATACATCTGGCTGAGATATTTTGAGACAGTTGCCCTTCTTTGTCCTCTCCCTGTACGACCCATCTGTTTTGCAATAGTACTGATGGGGATTCTCGTTTTTGAGACAATGCTCATGAAAATTTCATGGTATGTTCCTAATTTTGTGCGGTTTCTCATAGCATAAATATATATAGGATTTATAAAAACTTTTCAGTAAGGAAGATAGATCCTGTGAGAATAGCACATATAAGGAGGAACATCAATGTACCGGAAGAGTGGCATAGCTGTGGGATGGAGGCATCCGGGACAGAACAAAGAGGTATGGTTCATGAGAGACCACAATTCGAAGAATGATTTCAGAATGGGTGGTGTTCTAGGGTGACATGGATTTCTGCTTTTTTCAGTATTTATTTTGACCAGTTTTACAAGAGGTACGGAGGGGAACCTAATTCAGAGGCCAAAAAGGTTATGGTGTGGTGCGGATTTCTTATTCTTGCCTTCCAGCGTAGTCCTTCACCTCCCCCTCTTCGTACCTCTCCTGCTTGGTGTAGTAACTCAATGTATTCTTCAGGACTGCAGGTGTAAAGGTTACAGAAAATACACAGAGGTGAAGTAATGGAAGACAGGGTTGTCAAGGCATGATATGTATAGAATAAAGATAAATTCACCCAATGTTACATGTGTAACATCATCATCCTTCTGAGGTTTGACAGTCACTAGAAGACAGTCGAATATGGACTCATGTGATTAAAATGTACGTACATCACATACTATTTTCCCATTAATGCTGAATATATACTTTTTTGGATTTACTTTTTTCTCGACATACCATGTCGGACTTTAGTAATTCTGGAGGTAGTCATCAGCAAATGTATGATTACAAGAGAATCAAAAAGAAAGCAAATTTTTTGGTAATGCTTTAAGCTGTAGAATCTATCTTTTAAAAGAACAAAATGAAAATCTGTGTTAATTGTTGAAATTAGCAGACGAAAAAGTCTTAAACCTCTTAAAAAGAGTGACACTATGGAAGATAAACCCCGAAGGTGCGCTGTACAGGAAGCATTCACATTTGTACAAGATGGTGCAAACCTAACCTTTATATCAGAAATACATCTTCATGTATCTAGATCAATTATGGAGGGTTGACAATGGTTGAGCAAACCTTGCTGAAAGAATGGGACTTAGAAAGGTCTGTTGAAAAAATCAGAGAAAACAGATTCAGGTACACCTATGATCTAGGAGCCGTAGATTTTGTCTTCTTAAAAGATAAAAAATCTTTTTTCGAAATGCATAACGAGATCTGGTGTGAAAATAAAATTGAGTTTTTTCTTGCCATTTTTGAGAATGGAGAAATTTGCATCTGTGATTCTAAAACAAGACCAGATAAAGAATATCCAATGGAAGCAGTAATAGACTCCTTTACCTATAGGGAGAATACACCAAAAGCACGAAAATATTATCACCTTTTCAAAAGAGAGAACATTGAAACTGGTGAATGCATCACAGAAGTGCAGACCCTTTTCACAAAGAAGAAACCAAGAGTAACAGTTGATGAAGATTTGATGAAAACCATGGGACTCTGCAGGAACAAGATTGCTGCATTAGTAAAAAAGGATGAAAAAGGATTAGTTCAGAAATTAATAGATAGATGTTTATTTATCAGATTATTAGAGGATAGAACAGGAATTAATAATTTGAAAAGTGTTTTGAACTGTAAAAAGTTCGATGAGCTATTGGATTTATTCGATTTTTACAGTGAAACCTTTGGCAGCATATTTGAAAAAGGCGACATACCACGAAATATCAACAATGAGGTAATGAGGGAATTGCAGTACGTTTTTGGAGATTCAGACTTTCCAGATTGTTGTACAGTTTCGTACAGCTTTAAAGATATACCTGTGAGTGTGATCACTAGTATTTATGAAAAATTTTTATCCAAAGAGGAGAAAAGAACTTTCATTCCAGAAAATGTTGTTGAGTATACCGTTGACAAAATACTGGAGGATAGTCACGTTGTTAATAAAATCAATGAAGGAGAGATCAAAGTTTTGGATCTTGTTTGTGGATCAGGAGCTTTTCTTGTCACCTTTCTGGAAAAAATTATTAAAAAGAAAGAAAAAGATCGAAAATTATCATTGAAGGAAAAAGTCCACATTCTGGAGAATTGTCTCTATGGAATAGATGAGAGTCATGACGCCATAAGAGCAACTGCTTTGAGTCTTTATTTGAAGATTATTGAAGACGAAACCCCAGAAACTATTGAAAACCTTCTCACAGACAAGAATCTCTTTTTTGGATTAAAAACAAATTTGTTACATGGAAATCCATGCGATAACCTATTTTATGGAGAAAAATTTGATATAATAGGAGGTAACCTTTTACAGCATCGTCTATTTTCGGGAAAAGAAGGAATCAACAAACAGAATACACCTTATCACTCTCAACTTTTACTGTACATAGAAAAATGGATGGAAAAAGGAGCATTATCTGGAATAGTTACCCCTTTACCGTGGTTCACCCAGAGAAAGTTCGAGAAGTTCAGGAAAGATTTTATGGAGAAATATTCTTTGAAATCCTTTACAAATTTATCCCGCATGGGTATAACCCACAAAGGTGAACCTGCGTGTATTGTGTTTTTCACCAATATCCCTGGCACAATGATAACATTTTGCACGCCAGATCGATCGTATTTTTCAGAAGTAACAGGCATCATCACTGACGACAACACGTGTGAGGTACCAGCGATAACCTTGAAAGAAACCGATAACCTCTGGCATATCTATGCTCTCGGTTACCACGAATATGTAAGGGTACTCACATATCTTGATAGACATACGTGTAATTACTTTAAAGATTTTCTCAAAGGAGATCAACTTCATCCTTGCGTGTGCAGAGAAGAAGTTACCAAGACGTATGAAGCTTCCTCAGAGGTCGCTGAAGACTACTCCACAGAGTTAGATAGTACCCACCCTTCCATTGGAAAAGAAAAGCAGGAATACACATATGAAGATACAGAGCCAGACTATACTGATTCACTTAAAAAGAAGTTAATCATACCAAAGACCTGGCCAATCAAAGCATTTATCGACTCTGCTGCACATGACACAAATTCATGGAGTTACACATTAAAGGACAATTATCCAGAAGAGTATCTCCTTTTATTTGAAACAGTACTAAATTCAAGGCTGGCTCAGTTCTATCTTGAAGTGAAATACCGATTGGGTGAAGAAGACTACCCCGGCATACGGTTACAGCACATCAGCCACTTTCCAGTTCCAGATCTTGAATTTAACCATAATGTCGTTAATGACATTGTCAAAATTGTTAAATCATTGAAATCTCCTGATTCTTGCAGATCCCATTACAAGAAATTGCAGAATGATCTGGATGAACTGATTTTTATGTTGTACGATCTCATTTATTACGACAGAAAAGAAGTAGAACAGTACTACATAGAAAAAGAAAAAGATACTATTGTCAAAAAGGAAGATATTAAAAGATATTGTGAAGAATTCATTGATACATTTAACCCATTCATCAAAGAGGAATTTTTCTTAAACCCTGAATGGGGTATGTCGGAATTCTTTGGAACAATGGTGCGGTTCTCAGTTTCTGAAGAGGAAAATCCTCTTCAATACAATAAAGAACTAGAAAGGTTTTTTCACATCATAGAAATCCAAAAAATAGAATACGAGAAAAAAGATATTTTCAGAGAGAAAAAAATAAAATTTTACGATAACAATGAACTGTATATCTACAAGAGCAACAAAATGAAAGACTGGACTGAATTTAAGGCTATGAAAGATGCAAATGAAGAATTGCATGAGTATTTTCGGAAATTGGAGGAGGAATGAATGTTCAAAATGCCAACCTTTAGAAAAGATTCCACAGAGCAATTAATTTTCACATTCGTGTTGAAACCGCTGAATGAAGCATATACTATGGCAAAACGAAACAAAAAAATAGTTTACTACGATGAAAACACTATTACAGAAATAATTGTATGGCATTTAAAATATGATACATCCCTTTCGTATTCATACCGAAAAGGGAATATATACATTGAATTGCGGCCGAAAGAGCAGTATACCATTGATGACATATATGAACCTGATATCAAAATTACATTCGGGACCTTGCGGATGGAAATAGAATCAAAGAGGATATACGGAATGAGCAAGTGGTCAACATCAGATTACTTGAGCAAAGACAAGGGGATAGGCAGATTCTTGTGGGGTGTATATTCACACAATGAGAAGTATGGCGGAATGATCGGTTACATCCAAAAAGGTGATTTTCAAAAAATAATTAAAAAAATAAAGGCTGGATTAAAGAAAATAAATTGCAAAAAATGCGAAAATATAACAAAAATTGAAAATTGCATGTTATCCATTCATTACAGGGACAATAAGGAAGATATCAGAATTTATCATCTCTTTTTTTACTTTTCATGAAAGGATAGGTTATCCAACAATGGAATAATCTCATAAACTTACCGGTAATAAGTGTGAGGTATCATTCAACTTTGATATAGTTTTCTCACCCCATTTGTTTATCCTCAATCGGGTTATACTGCATGGGTCAATATCAAAGGACACTCGAGTGATGATATCCTCTGTGAACTCCAGCCACCAGTGAATCACAGACACGATAACCATTGAGTGTGCCACCAGTAACGTAATGTCGTGCTCAATCTG
>Ga0209636_10000818_pt1 | contig 31097 bp, 25 predicted proteins | sample DeeMarSWOR152_54_FD_187464 | JGI IMG/M metagenome (GOLD analysis project Ga0209636, IMG submission 187464) | Marine sediment microbial communities from White Oak River estuary, North Carolina - WOR-1-52-54 (SPAdes) (version 2) | ecosystem: Environmental > Aquatic > Marine > Intertidal zone >...
TGAGCCGAGGGATTTCACATCTGACTTGTTCAACCGCCTACACGCTCTTTACGCCCAATAATTCCGAACAACGCTTGCACCCTCCGTATTACCGCGGCTGCTGGCACGGAGTTAGCCGGTGCTTCCTCTGGTGGTACCGTCAAACCCCGATACTATTCATATCGGGATATTTCTTCCCACCTGACAGAGCTTTACGACCCGAAAGCCTTCATCACTCACGCGGCGTCGCTGCGTCAGGGTTTCCCCCATTGCGCAAAATCCCCCACTGCTGCCTCCCGTAGGAGTCTGGACCGTGTCTCAGTTCCAGTGTGACTGATCATCCTCTCAGACCAGCTAACCATCGTTGCCTTGGTAGGCCATTACCCTACCAACAAGCTAATGGTACGCGGGCTCATCCTCAAACGACAGCTTACATGTAGAGGCCATCTTTTACTGATCTCGCCGAGGCAAAATCAGTTTTACTCGGTATTAGCTTCGCTTTCGCGGAGTTATCCCGAATTCGAGGGCAGATTACCCACGCGTTACTCACCCGTTCGCCACTTTACTCTTCCGACGAATCGGAATTTCTCGTTCGACTTGCATGTGTTAGGCACGCCGCCAGCGTTCGTTCTGAGCCAGGATCAAACTCTCCAATTAAACTGGACCCCACAAATCGGCAGTTTCCGTATTCAATTTTCAAAGAGCGATATTAACGCATTATTGATTATATCAATTATCTCCCCTTTGTCAAGGGAAATTTTCCCCTCGTTCCCTTGGGGTTTTTATACCTTCTATAAATTATCCTCCGGTTCTTGTCAATACTCTTTCTTTTTCCCTATAGTTCTGCCCTCGCCGATTTCCATTCTTAACGAACCCTCACCCGATGGAATCTCTTCTTTCCAGCTCTTAGGATTATCTCTCCCTTTTCAAAATACTCCATTTTCAACGGTTCGTCGAAACATTCTACGCCCTTTCCGTCTATATACGCTCCCCCTTGTTGAATTAGCCTTCTCGCTTCGGCGCCAGATCGGCAGAGCCCCGTCTCCTTGAAAATCTCAAAGGCGACAATCCCCCTCTCCAATCGTTCCCTGTCTATGATCGTCGTCGGAATCACTTCCGTCACTTCGGCTGAATCCCCTCGAGGAATGTTGCTCGACGGAAACAGGTGGGCAGGAATATTCACTCCTCCGAATAGCGCCACGGACGACTTCCAAGCGCATTGGGCTTCCTCCATGCCGTGATTTATCCTTGTTGCTTCAAAGGCCAAAACGTGCTTGGCCATATTGAGATCGGCGTTCTCCAACGATCGGACGCTCCGTATCTCTCCCATGGGCAGAAAGGTAAAGAACGATAGAAAGCGCTCGACGTCACGGTCATCGGTGTTAACCCAATATTGGTAATACTCATACGGGGAAGTCATTGAAGCATCGAGCCAAATGCTTCCCTGTTCCGTCTTCCCCATCTTTTTCCCATCCGCCGTTTCGATAAGGGGAAAGGTTATGCCATGAGCTGCTTTGCCCTGGAGCCGTCGAATCAAATCTATTCCGGCCACAATATTGCCCCACTGATCGCTTCCCCCCATTTGGAGCACACAGTCAAAGTGCTTAAAGAGATGCCAGAAGTCATAGGCCTGCAAGAGTTGATAATTGAACTCGATAAAAGAGAGCCCCCTTTCTAAGCCCACTTTAATAGATTCGAAACTGAGCATTCGATTGACGCTGAAATGAACCCCGATATCTCGCAGAAATTCAATATAGTTCAACCTCGTTAACCAATCCGCATTGTTTAAGAGCAATGCATTCCCCTTGGAAAAATCCAAGAACTGGGAAAACTGTTTTCCCATGGCACGGAGGTTCTTCTCGATTTCCCCCTTGGTTAAAACCTTTCTCATCTCGATCTTGCCACTCGGATCCCCCACTAAGCCCGTGCCACCCCCGGCCAGAGCAATGGGCCTGTGGCCATTTCTCTGCATATGGGCTAGGGCCATAATGGGCACAAGGCTCCCCACATGGAGGCTGGGAGCCGTTGGATCGAATCCGATGTAGCAGGTGGTGGGCCGCAGCAAGGATTCCCTGATGGCTTTCTCGTCGGTCAGCTGTTCGATAAACCCACGTTCAGCCAATACGTCTAAAACATTCTTCAACGCCCAATCCTCTCATCATCCAAGGGTACCTTGAGCCTTCGAATTGACTCGCTCCTCCCATCGTGGGCGTTTATCTCAAGAATGACCCCCTGGAGCTCGATCTCTCGCGAGGCGACATCGAACTTTCTCGGCATTTGGGTCAAAAATCTCTCTATTGCAACCTCACGCTTTATTCCAATCACGGAACCTATCGGACCCGTCATTCCCACGTCCGTGATATATGCAGTCCCCCCCGGCAGAACCCGCTCGTCCGAAGTCTGAACGTGGGTATGGGTGCCTAAAACTGCGCTCGCTTTCCCATCCAAAAACCAACCGAGTGCCATCTTTTCAGATGTTGCCTCTGCATGAAAATCAACCACTGTACAATGGGCCTTCCTCTTGAGCTCCGTGAGCTCCTTCTCCGCCCTCGTGAAGGGACAATCCAGAGTCTTCATAAACACCCTTCCCTCTAAATTCAACACACCTATCTTCTCCCCTTTTCGGGTCGCGAAAATTCCACTTCCCCTTCCAGGCGCACCATCGGGATAATTCGCAGGCCTCAAAATCCTCTCCTCCACATCCAGGAATGGAATGATCTCCTTTTTGGCCCATATGTGGTTCCCCGACGTAATGACATCCACCCCCTTTTCCAGGATTTCCCTCGAAATTATCGGGGTAATGCCAATGCCTCCAGCCGCGTTTTCGCCATTGGCGATAGTAAAATCGATTCCCTCCCTTTCGATCAGACCTTCCAACAGGGTCAAAAGGGCCTTCCTGCCGGCCTTTCCAACGATATCACCGATGAACAAAATTCTCACCTCAAACCCTCTATGGGATTAATTCACAAGGCAATTACCGAGCATATTCTACAGCCCTGCTTTCTCGAATGACCGTAACCTTTATTTGACCGGGGTACGTTAGTTCGTCCTCGATTTTCTTAGCAATATCCTTAGAGAGAATAAACGCCTCTTCATCCGAGATCTTCTCATTTTGCACGATGACACGAATTTCCCTGCCGGCCTGGATCGCATAAGACTTATCAACCCCTGGAAAGGAATTAGCGATCCTTTCGAGATCCTCCAACCGCTTCACGTAGGTCTCCAACATCTCACGTCTGGCTCCAGGCCTTGCACCAGATAAGGCATCGGCCGCTTGAATCAAAATATCCATGAGCGTCTCAGCCGGCTCCTCGTCATGGTGAGATGCTATGGCGTGCACTACAACGCGGGGTTCCCCGTATTTCTTAGCCATATCCGCGCCAATTTCGGCGTGGGAGCCCTCGACTTCGTGATCGAGGGCTTTCCCAATATCGTGCAGTAATCCGGCCCTTTTGGCCTCTTTCACGTTGACCCCAAGTTCCGAAGCCATTATTCCCGCCAAGAAAGCCACCTCGAGGGAATGCTGGTAAACGTTCTGAGCAAAACTTGTCCTGAATTTTAGCCTTCCAATGAGCTTTATCAATTCAGGATGAATTCCGTGAACTCCGACATCGAATGTCGCCTGTTCCCCGGCTTCGCGAATAGTCGTATCCATTTCCCCTTCGACTTTCTGAACGATTTCCTCGATTCGAGCGGGATGAATTCGTCCATCGATAACAAGTCGCTCAAGAGCTATTTTGGCTATTTCCTTGCGAATGGGGTCGAAACCCGAGAGGATGACCGCCTCTGGGGTATCATCGATGATCAAATCAATGCCCGTTGCCGCCTCGAGAGCCCTAATATTCCTTCCCTCCCTCCCAATGATTCTCCCCTTCATCTCTTCGTTGGGGAGATTTACAACGGAGACGGTCTTTTCCGCTACATAATCGCCCGCATACCTTTGGATAGCCAGGCTTATAATCTCCTTCGCTTTCTTATCCGCGACCTCCCTGGTTTCTTCCTCGATCACCTTTATCCGTCTTGCCGCCTCGTGCTTCGCCTCAACCTCCATGGACTCTATGAGCATTCTTTTCGCCTCCTCGGATGAGATCTTGGCGATGCTTTCCAATTTGATGCGTTGTTTCTCAATCAACTCATCATACTCCTTCTGTCCTTCGGCAACCAATTTCTCCTTGTCAGAGACATCTTTTTCCCTCCGAGATATCTCCACTTCCTTAAAATCGATCAACTCCACCTTCTTGTCCAGGTTGGCCTCTTTTTGATGCAACCTCTTCTCCAGCATTTGGAGATCTTGGCGCCTTTCCACGGTCTCTTTTTCAAATTCGGCTTTGGCCTGGTAGAGCTTGTCCTTGGCTTGAAGTAAAGCCTCCTTTCCCAAGATCTCCGCTTTCTTCTCCGCTTCTTCAATAATCTTCTGAGCCGTGCTCTCCGCTGCCTTCAGCTTCGATTCCGCAAATCTTTTCCTGCCGAGAAAACCGATGAGGAGGCCCACAAAAGCTGAGATAGAAGAAATCACAATAAGTATATTGAGAGATATTTTCAAGAAAACACACCTCCTCCCTTCCAGTGATTAGATAGTGCACCTCATTGGCAAAATATGATGGTGGAATGAAGAGGTGAGCTCGGGGAAGAACGAAAGGGGTTAAACGCTATCTTCTCGTGGGTTAATCCAAAAGGGATATACCTTATTTATCTCACTGAATGGGGTTTTAACAAAATCTCTCATCTTCTCTAAGGTTTCCCATGAATAGAGGGAGAACCCGATACGCACCCATTCTCAAATGTCTAACACCTCGAGGAGGCTTAAGAATTCTGAACCGGAGAATATCCTACTCATAACCTTTCCGAAACTCCTCAGCAAAGGTCTAAGGCATCCCTTCGGATCCACCTGTCGCACTCACCCCAGACTTACCCACACCACCGCATAGAGAATCAATATTGATCTTTTTAGCTCATCTCGCTATGGAAAAAAGGTTAATTCCCCCGCGTTGTGCCGTGTGGCCAGTCCATTTGAACCCGATCTCATCAGGTGGGTACCTTGTTATTGTTTTAGGCTTCCCTTCTATAAAGGGCTTGCTCACCACAATAAGTGAAGGTTCCCTTTCTTATGTTGTTAGCTCAACATCTTCTGACCATCACGAGCACTGCAGGGGAAATTATTCTCTAGAATCCCTTCACGAATCTCCTACTTTAGCTGACTATCAATGGTTTTTACAATTTCCTCAGATCGATGTTCAACCTCTTGGATAAGCTCTTCTCTCTTCTGCATCTCCTTGAAAAATTCGTCCGCAATATTGAGGGCAGCAAGTATGGCAACATTCAAAGTCGAAACCGTCTTCGTATTCCGGACAATTTCGCTCATCTTCTTATCTACATACCTCGCTATCTCCTGGATATACTCCGTTTCAGCATCTGTCTTAACGGTGTAATCATGTCCTAAGATATTAACTTCTACGAATCTCTCCACTTCATACCCTTCAGGCGCTAAAGACCTAAACCCTCGATGCGCTGAATGAGCCGTTCAATCCTCGCCTTGATCGAATCCTTTCTCTCATCGAGAGCCTTGAGCTTCTGGTTGAGTTCATCAATGCTTTTGTCCTTAAGCCGTAGCGTATCGGCTAACACCTCCTTCTCCTGCCTTAAGCGGCTATACCCTTGAAGAATTTCCCTCACCCGCTCTTCCAGTCGCCTAAAACATTCTTCCATTATCTCTATTTACTAATGATTTTATTGTCTTATTTCTATAATTTTAAAATCCGTTTTAAGAAATGTCAACCCCTTTCTTCTGCCCATCCCGAATAATTCCAAAGGTAGGCCTCGATAAATCGGTCGAGATCGCCATCCAAGACCCTCTCCACGTCCCCTGCCGTAAAGCCTGTCCTGTGGTCCTTTACCAGTCTATAGGGTTGCATAATATAGGATCTAATTTGACTCCCCCAGGCAATCTCCTTCTTCGTTTCATACACTTCTTTCATCTTTTCCGCCTTTTCCTGGAATTCCCTCTCATATAACCTCGATCTCAGTACTTTCATCGCCATGGCCTTATTCTTGTGCTGCGATCTCTCATTTTGACACTGCACAACAATACCCGTGGGAATATGGGTGATCCTTACAGCCGAATCCGTCTTATTGACGTGTTGCCCCCCGGCTCCGCTCGATCTAAAGGTATCAATTCGAAGGTCCGCCTCATCGATCTCAACCACAATTTCCTCTGAAATTTCAGGATATACGAAAACAGAGGCGAAAGAAGTGTGTCGCCTCTTGCCGGCATCAAAAGGGGATATCCTGACGAGACGATGGATTCCTGTCTCAGCCTTTAAGTATCCGTAGGCGTAATCACCGCTTATTGTAAGCGTCACGTTTTTTATCCCGGCCTCTTCTCCCGCCAGGATATCGATGATTTCGCTTTTGTAACTCCTCTTCTCAGTCCACCTCAGGTACATCCTCAGGAGCATCTCAGCCCAATCCTGGGCTTCGGTACCTCCTGCCCCTGCATTGATACTCACAATTGCGTTATCGGGGTCATGTTTCCCCCCCAACATCTCCCTCAATCCGATATCGCGGATCTGCTTTTCAATCTGATCCAATTTCTTCCGGACCGCCTCGACTTCCCTTTCATCCTCCTCTTCTTCAGCTAGTTGGAGCAAAATCCCCCCCTCCTCCAAATCCTTCTTTATCCCTTGCCATTGATTCACAACGTCTGAAAGGGCTGTCCTCTCCTTCAGCACAGCATGGGTGTCCCCGGTTCCTTCCCAAAATGCTGAATCCGCGATCTGCTTATCGATCTCTTCAATCCGCTTTGCCTTTGTATCCACGTCAAAGATGACCCCTGAGTTCCTCGGCTCTTCTGGTTAAGTCCGAAATTTTTTCCCTCAAATCGCCTTTCATCTCATTCACTCCTTGATGGCTTCGCAAAAAGTCCAACTTCTGCGTTGCGCTGCATCCTTCGTCACTGCAGCGTACTAGAAGTACGCCTCATTCCTCAGGATTTGCGCGCCTTGAATTTGGAGCTTTTTACTGTGCCATCCAATTAAGACTTTTTACGGAATCATCACTCCTTCTTGCCGGAAAAATACGTGCGATACCATGGAAGAGATTTCTTTAACCCTTTCCCAATGTCGAAACGGGGGGAATATCCCATCTTCTTCCTAGCCAGCCTGATATCGGCCAACGAATGTCTAATGTCCCCTTGCCTTGGACTGACATAGATTGGGCGCATCTCTTTGCCCAGCAAAATCACGAGCTCTCGGTATAATTGGTTTATCGTGATCCTCTTCCCCGTCGCGATATTGAATACGCCTCCTGCGATCCCTTTGGCATGGCACGCCTTCCAGTTGGCCTGAATACAATCCAACACATATGTGAAGTCCCTGGTCTGCTCTCCATCGCCGTATATCGTAGGGGATTCATCCCGTAATAAGCTCCCGACGAAACAAGGGATAACCGCTGCATAGGGCGAATAAGGATCTTGTTTCGGCCCATATACGTTGAAGTAGCGAAGGCAAACCGTTTCCAAGCCATAGATAGTAAAAAAGACCTTACAGTAGTTCTCTTGGACATGTTTTGTCACACCGTAGGGAGAGCCGGGGGCGGTATTCATCGTTTCAACTTTGGGCAATACTTCGCTCTCGCCATAAACCGACGAGGAACTCGCACAGATAAACCTCTTTACGCGTGCCTCCTTTGCCGCTATGAGGAGGTTCAATGTCCCATCCACATTGGTCCTGTTTGTGGCCACGGGATCCTCTATTGACCTCGGAACAGAGCAGACAGCGGCCTGATGCAAGACGAAATCAACTCCCTTGACCGCCTCCTGGCAGGTCTTTCGATCCCGAACATTCCCCTTGATCAAATCGATGTGCTCCACAAAGGGCTCGATATTCTCCATCTTCCCCGTGGAGAAGTTATCCAGGACCCTAACCCTTTCCCCCCGCTTCTGAAGGTATTGCACCAGATGAGACCCTATAAACCCAGCACCTCCGGTCACCAAGAACCCCGCCATCCCGGCCCCCCTCTATTCTCTCTTTCCTCCCAATACCTTCGCTACCTCCTCACCTATGTCGCCAGGGTTCTGAACAATTCTGACTCCGGCCTCCTCTAACGAGCGTATTTTCTCCACGGCCGTCCCCTTTCCCCCCGAAATGATCGCCCCCGCATGGCCCATCCTTCTGCCGGGAGGGGCCGTCCTTCCCGCAATGAAGGCAAAGACGGTCTTTGTCACATGTTCCCGAATATACTCAGCGGCCTCCTCCTCCGCCGTCCCCCCGATTTCACCTATGAGGATTACGGCCTCCGTATCGGAATCGTCCTCAAATAGCTCCAGCAAGTCAACAAAGGAAAGCCCGATGATTTGATCGCCTCCAATGCCCACACACGTGGATTGGCCTATTCCACGCCTCGTCAACTGATATACCGTTTCGTAGGTCAACGTACCGCTGCGGGAGATAACGCCGACGGTACCCTCCTTATGAATGTAGCCAGCCATCAGTCCCACCTTACATTTCCCCGGGGAGATAATCCCCGGGGTATTGGGACCAATGAGGTTAACCTCGCGCTTCCTCAAATAGTGGTAGACCGAGATCATGTCCAAGGTTGGTATCCCCTCGGTAAAACAGACGATCAATGATACTCCACTATCGGCAGCCTCCATGATCGCATCGGCAGCAAAAGCCGGGGGAACGAAAATCGCCGAAACATTAGCGCCTGTCGCACTAACCGCATCCCTCACCGTGTTGAAAACGGGAACTCCATCTACCTGCTGACCCCCCTTGCCAGGGGTCACCCCACTAACCACCTTTGTCCCATATTCAACCATCTGCCTCATGTGGAACATGCCCTCTCTGCCCGTAATTCCTTGAAGAAGAACCTTGGTGTTTGCATCAATGAGAATGCTCATCCATTCACCTCTCAATGACGTGTTGCCCAAAACCCATTTCGCTCAGAGTTTCGTGTCCGTGCTCGTTGTCCGTGTCCGTTATCAGTTATTTGTAATTTGGCATTTGATATTTGGATTTTCTGATTGAACCAATTCAACAAATTTAACCAATCAAACCAACCAACTAATTGACTTTACCATTTGTCATTCCCCTTTCGCCTCCAACCTCTGCCCTCCCTTCCCTTTCCGACTGCAACACTTCATGCTTGTTCGCTTCGGGGAACCCGGGCAACAACCTGTCACGCTGAGATCCTTTTCAGTGCCTCCACCACCTTCCCTGCCGCGTCCCTCAAGCCCTCTGCCACGATCAAATCCAGACGGGACTCCTCGAGTAACCTCATCCCCTCCTCCACGTTGGTCCCCTCCAGGCGAACGATGACCGGAATATTGAGCTTCACCTCCCGGGAAGCCTCGATCACCCCCTTGGCAATGACTTCACAGCGCATAATACCACCGAAGATGTTGACCAGAACCGCTCTAACGTTCTTGTCAGAGAGGAGGATCTTAAGACCATTTTTCACCGTCTCTACGGTAGCCGTTCCCCCTACATCGAGGAAATTGGCCGGCTCCGCCCCCGCCAGCTTTATGAGATCCATGGTAGCCATGGCCAACCCCGCCCCGTTCACCATACACCCTACCGATCCGTTCAGCTTGATATAGTTGAGGTTGTACCGCGAGGCCTCGACCTCCAGGGAATCCTCCTCATAAAGATCCCTCATCTCCGAAACGTCCCCATGACGATACAAGCCGCTGTCATCGAAGTTCATCTTGGCATCCAGGGCAACCAACTCTCCTCCGGCGGTGAGCACAAGGGGATTGATCTCCGCGAGGAGACAATCCCTCTGGCAAAAGGCACGATAGAGGCCGCTAAAAACGCGCCTGGCCTTCCCCGTCAGGGCCGGTTCTAACCCCAACCCAAAGGCCAACCTAGATACCTGAAAGGGGCGCAAACCCACCGATGGATCTACATGCTCCATGAGAACCTTCTCGGGGGTCTCCGCGGCAACCCTCTCAATCTCTATCCCTCCCTCGGCACTGGCCATCATAACGGGGCAAGCCCTCGCTCGATCAACCACTACCCCGAGGTAAAACTCCCTGTCAATTACCAACCCCTCCTCCACTAAGACTTTACGCACCTCCTTGCCCTGGGGGCCGGTCTGAGCGGTAACCAACCTCATGCCGATCATCTCCTCGGCAATAGCCTCAACCTCTTCCGCCGAACTTGCCCCCTTGATGCCACCTGCCTTCCCCCTTCCTCCCGCGTGGATTTGGGCCTTAACCATAATTTGTCCCTCGCCTATCCCTCGAGCAATCTTCACCGCTTCTTCGGGCGTTTGCGCAACACCGCCACGCGGCACGGGTATGTCGAACTGCTTGAAGATTTCCTTGGCCTGGTACTCGTGAATCTTCATGGGTACCCCCCTGTCGTTTTACCCATTTATATCAAAAACTTCCCCTCATCACAAGGACTTGTGGGTTAGTGCTGCAGCCGGAAAGGGAAAAAGGTTGGAGGTTGGAGGCGGAAGGCTGAGGGCAAAATATCAAATGCCAAATGTCAAAGTTCAAAGGGCGAAATCCCGGTAACGGCGGAAAAACGAGCTCTGAGCGCGAGTTAAACCTAATGGAACGATGGAATGTTGGAATATTGGGTGTCAAAAGCCGAGAAAGTGTAGGCGGACGCTCCTCCAACCTCTTTCAGGGTTTCTTACCGAATAGTCCCCACATAGTGGGCGGTCAACTGCCTTTCCCTAACCTCCGGATTGCTGTAGTCGGGAAGCAACATTGGGGCAACCCTTTCCGAGCCAATTCCCGCTTCCTCGACCTCCTTGTTATATTTTCTGACGTGCTCAAGGGATAGCTTTCCCTCCTTTGCCCTCTCTTTGGCGTATACGGCCGCATTTTTCCCGGCGATCCGACCGAAAACACAGACATCGAGGAGGGAGTTTCCCATCAGGCGGTTCTCACCGTGAACCCCTCCCGTTACCTCCCCTGCAACAAAGAGGCCCGGTACCGTTGTCTCGCATTCGGGAGTAAACTCGAGGCCCCCATTTTGATAGTGCAACGTCGGATAAACCAGCATGGGCTCCTTTGCAATATCGATCTCGTATCGACGAAACAGGATGTGCTTCCCCGGAAACTCCCGTCTCACGGTCCCCTCTCCCCTGAGCATATCGATCATCGGGGAATCCAGCCAGACCCCAACCTTGCCCGTGGGCGTTGGAATGCCCTTGCCGACCACCATACACTCCCTGATCAGGGAGGCAGCTTCGACATCCCTCGGCTCCCTCTCGTTTACGAATTGCTCCCCATCGATGTTCAACACGTTTGCACCGGCGCCCCGGAACTTCTCCGTGATCAGCAGGCCCTCGGCTTGCTCCGGGAAAACAGCCCCGGTAGGATGGTATTGTACCGTATGGAGGAAACGCAGCCTCACCCCTGCCCGGTACCCGAGTATCAAGCCGTCCCCCGTGGCCCCATAGTGATTCGTCGTCATAAATCCCTGAATGTGGAGCCGCCCCGATCCTCCCGTAGCCAGAACGACCGCTTTCGCCTTGACGTTGAAGTATTCCTCGGTCTCCATGTTGTAGAAAACGGCCCCGGCGCAGTGACCATGCTCGTTCAAGATCAGCTCTACCGCCGCGGAGAATTCCAAAACCCTGATGTCGTCGATACGGTTTCTGGCCTCATCCCTGAGGGTTCTCATGATTTCAGCCCCGGTGATGTCCGCGGCATAGTGCATCCTCTTCCGGGACGTCCCTCCTCCGTGCAACGTCATCAGCGTTCCGGCTTCCGATTTGGTGAACATCATCCCCATGGACTCCAGCCAGGCAATAACCCTCGGCGCCTCGGTGACCAGCGTGTACACCAACTCCGGGGGGTTCTTGAAATGTCCGCCCCCTACTACATCCAGGTAATGGTAATAGGGCGAATCCTTGCTCCCCTTGGTCGCCCCTTGGATACCTCCTTCTGCCATCATGGTATTGGCATCGCCATGCCTCAGCTTCGTCGCGATAATCACCTTCGCCCCTTGCTCCTGGGACAATAAGGCCGTAGCCGTGCCCGCCCCTCCCCCACCGATGACTAATACGTCCGTCTCGTAGCCGATCTCCGATAGATCGATGTTATCGGGGTCCACCCTGCTCCGTGCCTCCAGGAGGTCAACGATCTCAGGGGAGATGGCATATCCCTTGCTGGGACCGACCCTGATTTCCCGGCGGGAGTCCTCCTTATAATCCGGGTGAAACTTCAGCCTCTCCTCCCGTTCCCGTAAGGAAAGCATCGGCAATTCTTCACCCCTTTTCTTGCGCTCGACTCTAGCAGCCCTCGTTTCCTCCACTTTCCTGATCAATCTCTTCAACTCGGGTGGGTATCCTGCCATCTTTCTCCCTCTCTTACATACTTGTGATACCTGAATCCCCAACCGCTCAACATGAATCGGTATCATAGATACCGTGTATCTTTTGGGATCCAGTCCTCCTCGGCACCCTCCGGCTCAGGCTCCCTCTCGTTATAGAGTTTTTTGAGTTGATCCTCATCCGTCTTCATTAGTTCTTCAAGCATGGACTGATATTTCCCCTCATCGATCTGCTTGACCATCCCCTCGGTGTGCTCCGATTTGGGCGCGATGTACTTCCCGTAAAGACGCCGGGCTAAAATGGCAATGTGGTATTGCGCGATCTCGGCAGGGCATCTCGCCGCGCAGAGGCCACACATGACACAATCGAAGGAGAGCTGAGCGACCTTCGCCAAATCGCCTCGCATGGCCGCTGCCATGTAGTCCATCACCTCGATATCCATTGGACAGGATTTCGTACAGGTATTGCATTGAACGCACCGCATCACATCCGGGTAGAGCTTCACCAAGGCCTCCAAATCAGGCTTCAGTTTTTCGAGGTCATAGGTTGCCCTATTCGCCGGGAAAAAGGGGATCATCGTTAGGTACATATTGGGCTGTACAACGGTTTGACAGGCCAATCCCACCTCGATCTTGTGGCTCCCCGGAAACCGATAAACCGTGCCACACGCCCCACATATCCCTCCGCGGCACCCACACCCCCTGATTAACTGGTAACCAGCGTATTCAAATGCCTTCTGAATGGTTAATGATGCGGGAACTTCGTACCTCTTCCCCATAATAAAGATGGGAACATGGGGAACCTCTTGGCTCGGTTTCCCCCCATCCTTGGATGGGAAATCTTCCCTTGTCTTCTTACCCATCAATATTCCTCCTGTTGCCAATCCCTTGTGCCCAACACCAGAGGAACCCTCACCGATCAAAGCGCTCCCGATTCGGCCTGGAGTTCATCCTCCCGAAAGGTGGCGACAGGTGGCTCCTCATCCACGCTCCTCCCCGGGGTATAATCGAACATCCCCTGGACCTTCTGCCCAACAGCCCTAAACAACGTAGCAACCGGGAGGTCATTGGGACACGCACTGTCACAGAGCCCGCACCCAATGCAAGAAGTTACCATATGCGAGAGGCGAATCAGGTGAAATAGCAGCGTATCGGTTGGCATCCTCACGCCCCCCTTCCTATCCGCCCACCTTATAAGCTGATCGGCTTTGTGTTCGAGGGTGGGAGTCCTGAATACACACTCCTTACAGTAGCAGATGGGACAGGCCACCATACAATTGTGACATCGGATACATGTGGATAGGACATCCATCAAATCCTGGAGGCCCTTCGACTTGGATCGAAAGGCATCAAAGACCTCATCCCTCTTTTTGATCCGTTCCTCCGTAAGCCTTTCAATAACCTGATCCCTTGAAGCCGATCCCTCTTCATTGGTGGCCAAGACCCCCTTTTGGGCCAATTCACCGGCTAGATCGTCGCACACTTCGATGAAGAGCTCCCTTTGAGGGTCGTGGCCAAATAGGCCTATGATCATGTCCGCGTTTTCAGGGCTCGGATACTCGCAGATCTGACATGCAAGCCGCAGATCGTATCCATCATGAGGTTTGATCTTACCCTCCTTGGCCCCTTTCAATAAGCTCCCCGTAATGGAAACTCCCTCTCCACTTTCCCGGCTCATCTTGGCGTAGTCAGACGGTTCATAGGTTCCCAGGCAATCCACTCCGATGAGGATTAGTCGATCCATCTTCACCTGGAGGAACTTAACCAGCTCGATGACGGCCCGAATCTCGCACGATTTCAAGACGGCCCCCACCTTGCATCCCGGATCGGTGACGGTGAGATGCGAGATAAGCCGCGCCGACTGAACGGGCAGTGTAGGAGCCATGGGATTGATGTCAACCAGCGCCTCGGGATCCCGAATAAGCGTCTGACAATAGCCATCACCCGATGGCAGCTTTTTGGGGATCAACAGTGCGTCCACAACCCCCTTCTCCAGAAAATCGTGGAAGAGGACCCTGAGGGCCTCAACTGGATCGTTATTCTTGACCTTCAATACCGCGCCTTTGCTCATAGGGACCTCCGTTCCTTCTCTTCTCGGCCTCATGTTCAGGCTACCCACAGCTGCTTCATGGGATTGGGCCCGAGCTTCTTCAATTCCTCCACCATCTGAGCCACCGTAACCGCGAACAGCTTCCCCTCACTGGCGCTGATCCACCGGAGCCAAATCCGATCCTCGGAGAAGCCGACTTGATTGAGGATCTCCTTAAGGATGGCCATTCGCCTCCGCGCCTTATAGTTCCCAGTTTGATAATGGCAATCCCCTGGGTGACATCCTCCAAGGAGGACACCGTCGGCCCCATCGATAAGGGCCTTCAGGACGTAAATGGTATCCACGGCACCCGAGCACATCATGTGGATGACCCGGATGTTAGGCGGGTATTGCTGCCTGGTGGTTCCCGCCAAATCGGCTCCGGTGTATGTACACCAATGACACAGAAAAGCGATAATTCTCGGCTCGAAATCTTCCATAACACCTCCCTAAGTAACGGCTACATCAGCCATGGCCATCACCGTAGCCTTCTCGAAGTTACGCTGTTGAGACGCCCCATTACGACAGGCGACCACGCAGGAGCCACACCCCTGACACACGTCCTCCATGACCTCGGCCTTCCCGGTCTCCTCATTCATAATTCGTGCCCCGTAGGGGCAAACCGAAATACAAAGGCCACAGCCACAACACAATCGGTTGTTCACATACGCCACGTGGGCCACCTGCTCGATCGCGCTCATGGACAAGAGCACTCCTGCCCTCATTGACGCCGCTTGGGCCTGAGCGATGGAATCCTCAATGAAATTCGGGGAGTGACAGAGCCCACAGAGGAATTTCCCACGGTCCACGAAATCCAGTGGTGCCGATTTCGGATTGGCCTCCGTGAAGAATCCATCGGCGTTCACATCAATGCCAATGATCTCGGCGAGTCGCCGATTGTCGTTGGGCTCGATCCCGGTACTCAGGACCAGCAAATTCGCCGGAATCTCCACCTTTTCACCGATGGCCGGGTCAACCACCGAAACCCCGAGGTGGCTGTCCCGGGAAATCACCTGAGGCTTACGGTCCACATCATAGCGGATGAAGATTACCCCTTTATCCCGCGCCTGGTAGTAATAGTGCTCATAGAATCCATACGTCCGGACATCCCTGTACAGGATAAAAACATCCAAATCGGGCCGAATCTCCTTGAGCTTGAGCCCGTTCTTCACCGCATGACCGCAACAGATTCTGCTGCAGTAAGGGTGTTTCTCATCCCGGGAACCCACACACTGTATCATAACCACGCTGTTGAGGTCCTTTATCCTCTCATCCTTCGCGTGAATGAGGCCTTCCAGCTCCCGTTGTGTTACAACGCGGGGATCCTCACCGTAGAGATATTCGCGAGGGTTAATCTCCCTGCCCCCCGTGGCCATAACGATAATCCCATGCTCAAGGACCTCCTCTTGACCATCGGCGGTGATTACCGTCCGATAGTTTCCCACGTGTCCTTCAAGATGTTTCACCTCGGCTTTCCTGAAAACCCGAATCTTTGAGTTCCCTTTCACCCTCTCGATGAGTTCCCTCAAGAAAACCTGGGGATCGGATCCCTTGAGGGTATAGTAGGCATATCGGGCATTCCCCCCCAATTCATCCTCCCGCTCCACCAGGTCTACATCAAAGCCCTGCTGGGCCAAGTTCAGCGAAGCAATCAAACCAGCTATTCCCCCTCCAACAACGAGTCCTCTTCCCGAAAGCGGACTTGACTCCCTTTTTACGGGTTGAAGCCGTCTGGCCCTCTCTATGGCAACCTCCATAAGTACCTTTGCCTTATTGATAGCCTCCGAGGGGTTCTTTCCGTGGACGAATCCGCATCCCTCCCAAATGTTGGCGTACTCAATAAGATGTGGATTGAAGCCGATCCCCTTTGCCATCTCCTCAAAGTCGCGCTGGATCGTGCGAAGGGAAGGAGCGGCCACGACCAATCGATTCAACCCCTTTTCCCCTATGTGACGCTTCATCAGATCGAATCCGTCTGATAGTGATGGGGCCGAAATCTCCTCCACGAGCACCACATCCTTAAGCCTCCGAACATGGTCCATCAATTCCTCTGCCGCAAATGTATGTGCAAGGGGATGATTCCGAGACAGGAAGAAGGTCCCTATTTGTGGCGGCCCTTCTCCCAGGGCCCCTTCTTCAGGATACGGCTTAGCCTCCCGTCCCTTTTCCCTGACTTCCGCCAGGAGGGTGGCTACTTGAGCAGCAGCGCTAGCACCCTCAACCACCGTCTCCGGGATATCCCTTGGTTCCCGAAAGGTCCCACCGACAAACACTCCCGGACGGGACGTCTGCGTTGGGGTAAATTCCCCCGTACGACAAAAACTGGATTCGTTGAGTTCGATGCCCATCCTCTTGGCCAAATCCTTCACCTCATCGCTCACCGTGAACCCCGTGGAAAGGACGATTAAGTCGAACTCCTCTTCCCGACATTCCCCCTCTTCCGTAGCATAGCAAACCAAAAGGTCCTTCGTCTGTTGAAACTGTTTCACCGTGGAGACGGCGCTCCGCCTAAAGCCTATCCCATACTGGCCTTTAGCCCTCTCGTAGTACCGCTCATAATCCTTCCCCATAGGTCGAATATCCATGTAAAAGAGCGTTACCTCGGTCTCCGGACTCCGCTCTTTGGCGATCATGGCCTGTTTAATGGCATACATGCAGCAAATGGATGAACAGTGGGATTGGCCATAGGCGGGATCCCTCGAGCCAACGCACTGAATAAAGCATATTTTCTTAGGTACGCGTCCGTCCGACCGCCGCATGGGCATACCCCCGCTGGGGCTCGAAAAGCTCAGCATCCGTTCGAACTGGATACTGGAAAGGACATTCTCATACCTTCCGAAACCATATTCCCCCTTCAACTCCGCTGCAAAGGGCTCAAACCCGATGCCCACAACCACTGCCCCCACCGTTAACGTATGCTGCTTCTCAGCCATATCCAAATCGATGGCTCCGGGGGAGCAGGCTTTCACGCACTCGCCGCATCGCGTACACGTCGCCGGATCTATGACGTAGCACTGCGGTATCGCCTGCGGAAATGGAAGATAGATGGCCTTCCTCTCCTCCAGCCCCCCGCCGAACTCCCTGGGAGCCGTAACGGGACAGACCTCAACACATGATCCACAATTGGTGCACTTCTCCGGGTCCACGAAGGTGGGTCTCTGAGTAACTGAAACCTGAAAGGCCCCCGGTTCTCCCTCAATCCCGTCCACCTGGCTCGATGTCATGAGCCTGATATTTTCGTGGAGCTGGCTCTCATAAATGGGGCAGAAGGCCGGGGGTAAGGGGCTCATAAAGCACACGCCGCAGGAATTCGTTGGAAAGGTCTTATCGAGCAACGGAAAGTAGCCGCCTATTGCCGGAGAACTGTCCAAGAGGTGAACCTGAAAGCCCGTTTCGGCTAAAAGCAACGCCGATTGCATTCCCGCGATTCCCCCTCCTACCACCAATACATCCCGGCTCTTTTTCCTCTTTTTCCCTTCTGCCATGGATTCGACCTCACATGCCGTCCGCTGGCAAATGGCTCCGACCTCCCTCACCGGAGATCTAAGGAGCCAAGGAGCGCGGACGGATTAATCATGTGCTTTGCCCACCAGTCGGTTCCCTTCAGGCCGAAGGCAACCCCCATCAACTCGGTGAAATAGAAAACCGGCAGGCCGAGGGCATTGACATCTTGTCTCATCTCCAGGTTTATTTGGCACAGCCCACAGGAGCAAACGAGACACTGGGCTCCAGCTTCCTTAGCCATTCCCACAATCTTGTTCACGAGCTTAACAACGGCAGCACCATGGGTCAAGGCCAAGTCGGCCCCACAGCAATCCGTCTTATAGGACCACTCCACCGGAGTCGCGCCCAAAGTGCCCATGAGCTTATCCAGGTACTGGGGATTTTCCGGATCATCCAATTGAGTTGTCTTGGGGTGACGAACCAATGCACATCCATAGTAGCTGGCTACCTTCAATCCGGCCAGCGGCCTCTGCACCCTCTCCTCGATTCTCCTGAAACCGATCCCGGTGACCACCATGTCGATGAGGGCACGGATCGTCAAATCCTCGCGGTATGTGAAGCCGATGGTGCTCTCAATCTCTCTGCGCGCGTCGAGATCCGTTTTAAGCGCGCGCTCCGCCCTCTTCAGCATGTTGAAACACCCCGCACAGGGAACGACGAGCTCTAGATCCCTCTTTTGGGCCATGGCGATATTTCTCGCGGGGAGGCAGAGGGAGAGGAATCTGTTCATGCTATGGACAGCTGCCGCCCCGCAACAGTTCCAATCATCGATCTCCACCAACTCCACACCGAGGGTCTTCAATACCGCCTTGGTTGAGAGGTCGTACTCCACCGCCGTGGAATGTGATGTGCATCCTGGAAAGTAGGAATACATTTCCCCTCCTTCATGGGCCGCGATCCTCTTCGCCGAGGTTCCCCGTCCGGGCTTGCCAAAAACTAAACTATACGCCGTAAACCCGATAACGTATATGAGAAGGCCCATAATCGCGAGAACGGAGAGATAGGCCAAGGTTATGAAAATACTTGTCACGGATTACCCCCTTTTCGTCTCCGCCTTCTTCAGGGCTTTTCTATACATCTCCCGTATGGAGTCCATCCCGTTAATCCGTCGGGGGAACAACGGGATCTTCCCCTTCATGAACAATTTCATTCCAGGTATCAGATCCGTCCAGTAATCGCGGCTGCGAAGCTTATACTCCATCAACATCGTGGCCTCGTGGACCCTCCCGCCCCTTCTGATGCTCGCCATGAAGGCATTATGGAGCGCGACGATGCCCTTCTCCCTTGCTCGATACCCCTGCTCCAGGGACATCTCACGCAACGCATCCATGAGCACGCCAATATCGATTTCGTTGGGACAACGGGTCCCACAGGCCTCACAGGATACACAGAGCCAAATTGCCTTGCTCTCCAACACCTCCTGTTTTAAGCCCCATTGAATCATTCGAATAATGGTATTGGGATTAAAGTCCATGTATGGGGCCGTTGGACACCCTGCGGTACATTTCAAGCACTGGTAGCAGAGCCGGATATTCTCCCCACACCTATCCTGGACTTCCTGGATAAACGAATGCCCTGCCTTCCTTTCCGGCAACTCAATTCCCGCTCCTTGTTCCTTCATTTACCGAACCCCTCTTCCGTTTCTCCTCAAAAACTTCTATCATCCCAAAGACTTGAGTGGCCTTGCTGTTCCTCAATTCACACGCGTTGTTGGGACAAGCGGCAATGCAGGCACCACAGCCTTGACAGAGGGCCTCATGCACCCGTGAAATCCTCCGGTATTCGTCCATCTCCCTTGCCTCATAGGGACAGACGTGGACACAAAGACCACATCCGCTGCAGATCTCAGGATCGACAAAGGCCACCAGAGGATCCTGGAACAAAACGTCCTGGGAAAAAAGGGCCTGGATCTTGCTTGCTGTGGCACTTGCCTGGGCCACGGTATCGGTAATATCCTTTGGACCTTGTCCACAGCCTGCTAGAAAGATTCCCTTGGTCGGGCTCTCCACGGGATAGAGCTTGATATGAGCCTCGGTCAAAAACCCGTGTTTATCCGTGGTCGCCCTCAGCTTGGCCGCGAGGTCCTGAATTCCCTGGCTTGGCACTAGCGCCGTGGCCAAAACGACCATATCCGCGTGGACCTCAACCTTCCTGTTGGCTAAGGTATCCTCGCCCCAAACCGTAACCTTATCCCCCTCTCGAAAAACCCTGGCCACCCGACCTCTCAAATAGATGAGCTCCTCTTCCTCGATTGTCTGCTGCAGAAATTGTTCATATCCCTTGCTGTCGGTCCTGATGTCCATAAAGAAGATGTAGGGCTGAGCACCGGGGACTTTTCGCTTCAAGAGCTTGGCTTGTTTCGCGGTATACATGCAACAAACACGCGAGCAGTAGGGCATATATCGCTCCGGATCTCGAGAGGCCACACATTGGATGAAGACCACATCCCGGGGAATCCTCCCATCCGAGGGACGCCGTATCTCTCCCCCTGTTGGACCTAAGGGGGAGAGCATGCGCTCAAAGGCAAGCCCATCGATCACATCGGGGACCTTACCGTAACCGTATTCCCCAATCATCTCCACTGGGAAAAGATCATAGCCCGTAGCCACAACGATTGCCCCCACGCGTTCTTCAGAGAGACGCTCTTGCTGGTGGTAGTCGATGGCCCTCTCCGGACAAACCTCTTCGCAGATGGTGCAGTTCTCATCGGTGAAATGGCGACACCTCCCTCGATCGATTACGGGCTTCCCCGAATCTCCCGCGGGTGCCCACGTGTAGATCGCCTTTCTGGCCTTCAACCCCATTTCGAATTCCGACGGGATCTCAACGGGACATCTCTCCAGACAGACCCCGCACGCCGAACACTTATCCCAATCAACGTAGCTGGGTTTGTGACGCATCCGTACATCGAAATTCCCGATAAACCCCTTTACCTCCTCAACCTCGCAGTATCGCATCACCTTTATCTTGGGGTGGTTCGCAATTTCCCCCCTTTTAGGACCGAGGATGCACCGTGCATCGTCTAGATGGGGAAACGTCTGGGAAAGCTGGAGCAATCTACCCCCAACGGATGGCTGTCGCTCCACCAGGATGACTTCATATCCCCCATCGGCCAGGTCAATAGACGCCGTTATTCCGGCTATCCCTCCACCGATCACCAAAACCCGCTTGGTAAGTGGCATAGTCAGGGTCTCGAGGGTCTCGTTCTGTCTCATTTTCTCCAGGACCGACCGGATGATTTCGGCGGCCTTTTGGGTTGCCAGCTCCTCATCCCCTCGATGGACCCAGCTACACTGTTCGCGGATGTTGGCGATTTCACACAAATAGGGGTTCAGGCCTTCCGACTTTACGGCCTTTCGGAATGTGGTCTCATGCATGCTGGGCGAACAGCAGGCCACGACCACTCCCTCCAATCCCTCCTCCCGGATGGCATTTCGAATAAGCAGCTGCCCCGGGTCCGAGCACATATAAATGTAGTCCTCGCTGTGAACCACATCGCCTATCTCGCCCATCTCCCGGGCTACCCTCTTCACATCGACAGTTCCAGCAATGTTCACGCCACAATGGCAGATGAATACGCCGATTTTCCTCATATGCCGCTTCTAATCACTCCCGAGAACCGTGCCCGTAGGCCGTGTCCGTGGGTCGTGCTCGTGTCCGTTATTCGTGTCCGTGATCATTACGACCGAAGACGGCGGACGGCAGACCGCATTATAGTATTGTGTTCGTGTTTCCATTTTTAACCAATAAAACCAATCAAACTAATACAACCAACCAACTCATTGCCATTTGTCATTTGGATTTTGAACTTTGAAATTTGACATTCTTACCTTCTGCCTCCAACCTCAAACCGTTCCCTTGAAGTCTCGAAAAAACTCGCTCTTCGCCGCTCAGAAATCTTTTTTCGACCATTCCAATGTCCGCTTCACTGAAAAAATCGCCTGAGGCAATCCTTCGTTCCCGAGACCCGACGAAAAAATCTTTGATTCGCGCTCAGAGCTCGTTTTTCCGTCTTTACAGGGATTTCGAACTTTGAACTTTGGCATTTGTCATTTGACATTTTGTCCTCAGCCTTCTGCCTCCAACCTCAAACCTCTAACTATCGGAACGAAGCTACGACGAGTTCCGATACTGCGCGAACAACGCCTGTACCTTGCTCGCGGCGGCATTCCCCTGGGCTACCGTATCGGCGATGTCCTTCGGCCCTTGAGCACATCCCGCCAGGTAGATCCCTTCAACGCCGGATTCCACTGGGTAGAGCTTCCAGTGGGCCTCCGTCAAAAAACCATATTCATCGGTCTTAATTCCCAGTTTTTCGGCAAGCTCCTTTACCCCCCGGCTGGGAATCATGGCCGTCGCCAGGACCACCATGTCCGCTGCGATCTCCACCTTCTTCCCCGTCAGCGTATCGACTCCCCATACCACCACGTGGTCGTTGTCCCTGAACAATCGTGAAACTCGCCCCCTGAGGTACAGGATACCCTCCTCCTCCACTCCCTGTTGGATGAACTCCTCATACCCCTTTCCCATTGATCGAATATCCATGTAAAAAATATACGCGCGGCCATCATGGACCTTGTGCTTATAGAGCCTTGCGTGCTTGGCCGTGTACATACAACAAGCCCGTGAGCAGTACGGCATGTACCGTTCCGGATCCCGAGAGGCCACGCATTGGATGAAAACCATCTCCTTCGGGATATGACCATCGGAGGGGCGGCGGATTTCCCCCGCAGTGGGTCCAGAGGCTGAGTTCAACCGCTCGAAGGCCAAGCCATCAATAACGTCGGGAACGTCCCCGTATCCGTATTCACCGATCTCCTCCTTCGGATAGAGATCGAATCCCGTGGCGACGATGATTGCCCCTACCCTTTCCTCGATAAACGTATCCTCCTGTTCGTAATCGATGGCGCCGACGGGGCAAACCTTTTCGCAAACCCTGCACTTTCCCTTGGTGAAAAACCGGCAGACCTCGCGATTGATAACGGGTTTGTTGGGAACCGCCTGAGGGGAAAGGGTGTAGATAGCCTTTCCCAATCCCACTCCACGCTCGAATTCCGAAGGGACTTTGCTGGGACATTTCTCCTGGCAGAGCCCACAACCAGTGCATTTTTCCCAGTCCACATAAGCAGCTTTCCTCCGGATCTTTACGAGGATATTCCCCACCTCCCCGGAAACGGATTCGATCTCCGAATAGGTTATTAATCGAATCTGAGGATGCTGCCCCGTCTCCACGGTCTTCGGGGTCAAGGTACACTGGGCACAGTCCAGTGTCGGGAACGTCTCGGAAAGTTGCAGCATTCGACCTCCGATAGAGGGAAGTCGATCCACCAAGAGGACCTCATAGCCGGCATTGCCCAAATCTATGGAGGCCGTTATCCCGGTAATCCCGGCCCCGATAACCATGACCCGTTTTGTAAAAGGGATCTTTTCCTTTCGTGAAGGCACCCTGCCTCGGATTTCGTCTATTTTCCTCTCGACGAGATCTAAGACGTGCTCCGCCGCCTCCTTCAAACCGCCCTTTTCAACGCTTGCTAGGGCAGGTCGAATATCAATTACCTCACTGAATGCGGTATTGTGCCCCGACTGTCTCAGTACCTTCATGCACGTTGGCCCGAACAATTCCGGCCGTGAGCAGGTGACTACTATTCTGTCTAGATCGCTTTCTTCCACAAACGCTCGAATTGCCTCTACCCCGGATTCCGAACAGGCTGGCGAACGGTACACCAGCGGGAGCACATCGTTCCTCCTCTTCAACTTCTCCGTGAGCACATCCGGATCGAAAAGAGGCGCCCCTTCGAGATCACACGAACAGAGAACCACCCCTACTCTACCCATCCCATCCTCATATCAGCTCCTTCCCCTTTAGGAGGGGGCGTGGATCCACGTCATTTCGCCCAAAATCCAATTTCTCTACTGGCAATCCCAGGGCCAGCCCCAAGAGTTGGGTGAAATAGAGAATAGGTATTCCGGGAAAATCGTTATGCTTCTCGTGAACCTCCTTCTGCATGCTATCGATATTGAACTGACAGAGCGGACACGTAGTGGTAACCGCCTCGGCCCCATTTCTCACTGCGGAGCTGAGAATAGAATACGCACACTCCGTTGCTACCTCAGGAGCACCAACGGACTGGAAGGCGCCACAACACTCGATCTTATAGGGAAAATCCACCGGTTCACAGGTAATGGCTTTCAAGAAGTCCTCGAAAATCGTGGGGGCTTCTTTATCATCGAACTCCATCTCCTCAGAGGGACGAAGCAACATGCACCCGTAAAAGGGCGCCACCTTCAACCCCCCGAGATCTCTTTTCACGGCCGCCTTGAGGGTTTCGAATCCCACATCACGCTTGAGAATCTCCAAGTAGTGAAGGACCCGAACATCCCCCTGATAATCCATTTCGATGAAGGTATTGATCTTCTCCCTCTTCTCAGAATCCTCCCGGATGAGCCGATTGGCCCGCTTGATCACGTTGAAACAGACCGAGCACAAGGTGGTTAGTGTACCACCTTCCTCTTTGGCCCGAGCCAAGATCCGAGCAGGAGGCGCAAGTGCCATGATGTTATCCTTAGCCAGGGGAAATGTGGCGCCGCAACACGTCCAGTTGGAGAGTTCCCTCAGCTCAAACCCGAGGACCTTGGCACACTCCCTTCCCGCCTCGTCCAAGTTCTTAGCTTTGGTATAGAGCGTACAACCTGGAAAATAGAGGTATTCCATATGGCAACCATCTCACGAGCTAGGGATCTCATCCATTAAGAACTGAACTTCCTGAACCCGCTGATCAGGGCAATCTGAGGAACTCGATCCAGAAACTCCCCGGGTAATTCCCTTATTTCAAGACGATCGAGGCGTTCCTTCTTCCTCAGGATGACGAGCCTTATCGCTTCCATGATCCTGGCGATATCCAGGCCCTTGGGGCACCGGGAGGTACATTGGAGGCAGGAGGCACAAATCCAAAAGGTATTGGATTCCAGCACTTCTTTCTCCAGGCCGAGAAGGCTAAATCGGATAACCTGGTGGGGTCCCAGATCCATGGCAAAGGAGACGGGACACCCCGCAGTACAATTCCCGCACTGATAGCAGGCAAAAAGGTTTTGCCCGCTGATCTCCTCCACCTTCTGCGCAAACTCGTTATGGACCTTTTGACGAGAAATTTCAATCTTCATATGGCCCCTCTTCTCTCCACATCTTCAGGATTGGATGACCTCTTCCCTCCGATAAAAATTCTCTTATCTCGCGGGGCTTCCTTGGAGGGCCTAAAAAAATTATATCAATTACCCGAGAAGCCCAACAAGATTCGGTGCCGTCTACGATCTTTCGTACCGCCTTATGCCCTCTACGTACAGGTCGTTCCCCCATATATCGTTCACCACGATAACGGGAAAATCCTCAACCTCCAGCCTTCTGATCGCCTCGGGGCCCAGATCCTCGTAAACGATGATCTCCGATTTCTTGATGCGCCTTGCGATCAAAGCCGCGGCACCACCAACAGCGGCCATATAGACCGCCTTGTATTTTTTCATCGCTTCGATGACTTCTTTGGACCGCATTCCCTTCCCTATCATCCCCTTCAACCCCTTCTCCATCAACTTCGGGGAGTAAGGATCCATGCGATAGCTCGAGGTGGGACCTGCCGAACCGATGGGTTTGCCGGGCCTGGCAGGAGTTGGGCCAACGTAGTAGATGATCTGACCCTTGAGGTCAAGGGGGAGCTCTTCCCCCCTCTCTATGAGATCAACCAATCGTTTATGGGCCGCATCCCTGCCCGTATATATGACCCCGCTAATAAGCACTCGGTCTCCTGCTTTCAGGCCCTCCACGTCCTCATCGCTCAACGGAGTCTCTATTCGAATCGGTTCGCTCATATGTCCTCCGTAGTTCGTGTCCGTGATGCGTGTCCGTGTCCGTGAAACGTTACGAGGTCTCGGAAAAACTCGCTCTTTGCTGTTCAACGGGCTGTTGCCCAAAACCCATTGCGCTCACTGAAAATAATTTTTGATCGGGGTCTTTCGTTCCCAAAACCCGCCATCCTAGCTCAAACGGGGGATTTGCGCCGATTTTCATTAAACTAAGAATAATTTCCAAAAATTCTTTAATGTTCGCTCCAGGGATATGGGCAACAGCCCTTAGGCATTTGACATTATCTTTCGTGTCCGTGGTCCGTATTCGTTATCCGTTAATCTTTCTTACGGACACGTCAGTTATATGACCGTCTCCTTATGCCGCTGGGCATGGCACTGGATGTTCACCCCCAGGGGGAGGCTCGCGATATGGCACGGCATCATTTTGATGTGCACGGCCAGGGACGTGGTCCTTCCGCCCAGGCCTTGCGGTCCTATTCCCAATTTATTGATCCTCTCCAAGATTTCCCCCTCAAGGGATGCCAGTTCCGGATCCGGATTTTCGCTCCTAAGCGGCCTCAAAAGGGCCTCTTTGGCCAACAGGGCGGCATTTTCAAAGGTTCCTCCTATCCCCACGCCTATAATGGTAGGTGGGCATGGGTTCGAGCCGGACTCCCTAACCCTTTGAACCACGTACTCCACGATTCCTTCCTTTCCAGCCGCTGGAGTGAGCATGGTCACCCGGCTCATATTCTCGCTCCCGCCGCCCTTGGGCGCTACCGTGAGTTTCACCTTGTCTCCGGGAACAATCTTAACGTGTATGACCGCGGGCGTGTTATCGCCCGTATTCGCCCTGGTGAAGGGATGACAGAGGGATTTTCGAAGGTATCCATCTCGGTATCCTTGTCGTACCCCTTCGTTTATGGCGTCATTGAGATCTCCTCCAACGAGGTGCACGTCCTGTCCCATTTCGACGAATACCACTGCAATGCCCGTGTCCTGGCAAATTGCAACCCTTTCCTGCGTGGCGATGGACGCATTCTCCTCCAATTGTTCCAAGATCTCGACTCCAGCAGGGGATTCCTCCTCTGCCTTGGCCCTCTCGAAGGCATCCAAGACATCCCGGCCCAGGTCGAAATTGGCCTCCATGCAGAGCCCCTTCACCGTCTCGGTTATGACACCGACATCAATCTCCCTCACCCCTTACCCTCCTCCTCGGTGTTCATAGCTTCAATGCCGCGATGCTTTTCTTGACGCTCTCCGCGGACGTGGAGACGAGTTCCTTTTCATCCGCAGTAAGCTCCAGCTCGATGATCTCCTCCACACCGTTTGCCCCCAACTTCACCGGAACCCCAAAGCATATATCCGAAAGGCCATACTCACCCTCCAAGTAGGCACAGCAGGGGAGAATCCTCTTCTTGTCCTTCAGGACGGCTTCCACCATTTGAGCGGCCGCCGCCCCAGGGGCGTAATAGGCGCTTCCGGTCTTGAGGAGCGAGACGATCTCACCACCGCCCTTTCGCGTCCGTTCCACCAATCGCTCAATGGTTTCTTCGGGGAGGAGTTGCAGTATGGGAATACCGCTAACCGTGGTATATCGGGGGAGGGGGACCATTTCATCCCCGTGACCTCCCAGGATCACGGTTTGAATGTCCTCGACGGAGACATCCAATTCCATGGAGATAAAAGCCTTGAATCGCGCCGTGTCGAGGATGCCCGCCATCCCCATGACCCTATTCCTGGGGAACCCGCTCCGCTTCAATGCAAGGTACGTCATTGTATCCAGGGGATTTGCCACCATGATGAGGATGGCATTGGGCGATTTCGAGACCACCTGGCCAACCACCGATTCAATGATCTTCTTGTTGGTATCCAGTAAATCCTCCCTGCTCATCCCTGGCTTTCGGGCAACCCCTGAAGTGACGACGACGACAGCGGAGTCAGCCGTCTCATCATATCCCATGCTTCCAACGATGTTGGAATCGAATCCCCCAACGGGGGCCGACTCCAGCATATCCAACCCCTTTCCCTGTGGCAGGCCGTCGATGATGTCCACCATGACGACATCGCCTACCTCCATCTCCGCAACCTTATTGGTCACCGTTGCCCCCACGTTGCCTGCCCCGATAACGGAAATCTTCTTCCTTCCCATGGTGCACCTCCTCTTCCTTAGAGTCCCCTTATCTTGAGAGGGCCTCAGGATGGGGAACGGTATATCCCCTCAAATGGTATCCGCACGATCTTCGAACAATCAGCTCCGGCTCCAGGGTAATCTGTCGCGCTTGATCCCCATCCCTGCCCTCAATCTTATCAATGAGGATGTGGACTGCAATGGACCCCATCTCGTATTTCTTTTGGCCGATGGTGCTTAGCTCAATGCCCTTCATTGAGGAAAACGTGATATTGTTAAATCCGATCAAGGCAATATCCTCGGGCACCCTGAGACCTGCATCGAGAACAGCCTCGTAGGCGCCCAAAGCCATGTAATCGTTTACCCCAAAGATAGCGGTGGGGGGATCTCTCAGGCTGAGAAATCCCTTCGCAGCCTCATATCCCGAGGGTTTCAAGAAATCCCCCTCCACGACCAGGAGGTCAGCGGGATTGAGCCCATATTCGCTAAAAGCCTTTCGCGCCCCATCCCACCGTTCCACTGCGGCCGATGAGTCGGAAAATCCCGAAATTACCCCTATCCTCTCGTGCCCCATCTTGATGAGGTGCTCAACGGCGAGAAAACCCCCTTTGACATTCTCCACAACAACATAATCGATCCTCTCCGTCGCCGGATCCCCGTACACCCTGCGGTTGACCAGTATCACGGGAAACTGATCCTCGACAAGCCTTGTTATATTGGGATCATGGGTATGGGCCGATGTAAAGATAATTCCGTCCACTCCCCGGCTCCGCAGCATGTCGATGTACAGACGCTCGAGGGAAATCTCGAAGTTCGTGGAGCAGAGGAAGATAGTGTATCCGAGGGACCTGGCAGTATCCTCAATCCCCTTCGCCAACTCCGTATAGAAGGGGTTGACAATGGTGGTGATAACGAGTCCTAAGGTCTTGGACCTCCCCAAGACCAGGCTTTGGGCTAATACATTAGGCTGGTAGTTGCATTCCGTGGCGATTGAGATAATCCGCGCCTTGGTGGACGGGCTTATCCGCGGTTTATCGTTCAGGGCCCTGTAGACGGTTGTGTGGGAAACCCCTGCTACCCTTGCTATGTCCTTTATGGTGGTATTTCTTCCCATAGGGCTATTTGCGTTAACGTTAACTCAACCTGAACCCAAAAGTCAATGGGAAAAAACCTCAATAAGGGGGTTGAGGTCAAAATTGCGTAATCGGAGATAAGGCAAACAACGAAAATGAACGTGCAGGCCTTCAAGATGTGAATTGTTCCCTTTTATAAGATCTCATCCCCTTTGTCAAGGATTTTTTCTACCGGAGTTTCCGGACTTTTTAGCGAACATGGGTGTCCACGAGCGAAATTCACATTTATGTACCTGGGAATTCGGAAAAGAAGCTCTGAGGGGAAAGGAATCCGGCAATGGCAGCCCAATCACTGCCAATCGGTGATGAACCGCCGAATTGGCAGATCCAAGGGCTCAGGCTATTGGTTTCACCTTGATGGAGAGCTCATCCAGTTGTTTCGGATCGACCTCCGTCGGGGCCTCCGTTAGCGGGCAGCTTGCCTTCTGAGTCTTTGGGAAAGCGATCACCTCGCGAATGGAATCGGAGCCGCTCAGGATCATAACGATCCGGTCGAAGCCGAAGGCGATCCCTCCATGGGGTGGGGGGCCATACTTCAGGGCTTCCATCAAGAACCCGAATCTCTTCTTCGTTTCCTCCTCGCCGATACCCAATTTCCTGAAAACTATGGACTGGACTTCCATGATGTGATTCCGAATGCTCCCTCCACCAATCTCGACCCCGTTCAAAACGAGGTCATATGATTTTGCCCTCACGTCCTCCGGATGGTCCTCCAGCATTGGAATGTCCTCATCCCTGGGCGCGGTGAAGGGGTGATGAACCGCCATGTACCGGCCCTCCTCCTCGCTGTATTCCAGAAGGGGAAAATCCCGAACCCAGACGAACCGATACGCATCGGATGGAATTAATCCCAATTTCTCTCCCAGATGGAGCCGGAGATTTGCCAGGGTATGATTGACAACCACTTGACCACCTGCCACGAAGAGCATCAGATCCCCTTTTTCAGCACCCATCCTTCCGGCAATGGCATCTTTTAAGGATTCATCGAAGAATTTAGCGATGGGAGATTGCCATCCCTCCGAGACCATCTTAACCCAACTCAGGCCGTGTGCCCCATGTTCCTGGGCGAAGGCCACTAGTTCGTCAACCTCCCTGCGCGAAAGGGTAGCCCCCCCCTTCAGCGTAATCCCCTTGGCGATGCCTCCCTCTCCTATGGCTTCCCTCACTATCTCGAACGTGGATTTCCCGGCCAAATCGGATATCCCCTTGAGATCCAAGCCAAATCGGATATCCGGCTTGTCCGTTCCATAGCGGTCCAAGGCCTCATCGTAACTGAGAGCGGGGAACGGAATCGGAAGATCTATTTCGAGGATCTCCTTGAAGATGAAGGTCATCATCCCCTCCATAGTCCGCTGGATATCCTCGACGCCCACGAAAGACATCTCGATATCGATCTGCGTGAACTCCGGTTGTCGATCCATGCGGAGGTCCTCGTCCCTGAAACACTTGACGATCTGAAAATATCGATCAAACCCGGAGATCATGAGCAATTGCTTAAAGAGCTGGGGAGACTGCGGGAGGGCATAGAAGCGCCCCGGGTTGACGCGGCTGGGAACGAGGTAGTCCCTTGCGCCCTCAGGTGTGCTCCTGGTCAGGACGGGGGTCTCGATCTCCAGAAACCCCTGGCCGTCCAGATACGTCCTGACGGCCTTCGCCACCTTGTGTCGCAGTATCAAATTCCTCTGGAGACTCGGCCTCCTCAAGTCGAGATACCGATACCTCAAACGGACATTCTCCGATATCTCCTCGTTGTCCTCGATCAAGAAGGGAGGGTTCTCCGAGACACTTAAGATTCTCAGTTCATTTGTCAGTACCTCGATCTCCCCCGTATCGAGATCGGGGTTGAGGCTCTCCGGGGGCCGCATTGCAACATCGCCCTTGACCGCCAAAACGTATTCGTTTCGAACCTTGTGAGCCTTAGCATGGACTTCCGGATTGATCTCTGGATTAAAGACTACCTGGACAATTCCCTCCCTATCCCTCAAATCGATGAAAATGACTCCACCGTGGTCCCTGCGCCGTTGAACCCAACCCATCAGGACGACCTCCCTGCCCACATCTGTCGGCCTGAGGTCTCCGCAATAGTCTGTCCGTTTTAAATCACCCAGAAAATCAACCAATTAAACACCCCGCCG
>Ga0209636_10000819_pt1 | contig 31019 bp, 25 predicted proteins | sample DeeMarSWOR152_54_FD_187464 | JGI IMG/M metagenome (GOLD analysis project Ga0209636, IMG submission 187464) | Marine sediment microbial communities from White Oak River estuary, North Carolina - WOR-1-52-54 (SPAdes) (version 2) | ecosystem: Environmental > Aquatic > Marine > Intertidal zone >...
GGTGGAGACAAGGAAACAAGAAGGACAAGGAAGCGAGATGCAGAGCGCGACACAGTATATTACGAATGCAGAAAATTATCTAAAGCAACAAGAATTTGAAAGTGCTCTCAACATGGTAGATCAAGCACTCACCCGTGCACCAGATTGGACCAAAGCAGTCATACTGAAGGCAAAAATTCTTTACGATACAGGTAATACCGACGATGCGTTGAACTTTCTCTCTCGATACGTAAAAAAATGCCCGCAAGATAAAGAAGCGAAGGCAGAACAGGGGAGGATGTTATACAAAACCGGTTGTCTAATGGAAGCACAAGATGTTTATGAAGAATTATTAAAGCTCCAATCGGATAATATTCAATGGTTGACTGAATTGGGCGAGATCTTGATTGGGTTGCATGAGCTGGATAGATCATTGACCGTGTATCACAGAATCTATGAAATGGATAATCAGAATAGAGAAGCAAATTTGGGATTATTGAAGATCAGTATTGAGAAGAAAGAATATAATAAGATAGGACCCTACCTCGATTTCTTCAAGGAAAAATATCCCGAGGATTATGATTTTAATGTATTGGCGGGTGTCTATCATCTAGAAAAGAACGCGCGCGAAGAGGCATTGAGGTATTTTCAAAAGGCAGTTGAGCTGGATTCCACAAAGGCCTTTCCCTACTATCACCTTGGTCTGTTACAGGTCCAGAAAGGCGATTTTAGGAGTGCCTGTGACAGTTGGGAAAAGGCACTTCATCTGAAACTCGAGGAAGAACTGGAGAAGAAGATACGACATTGCCTGAGGATCACGGTGGAACTATCAGAATTCTTAAACAAAGAAGCACGAAAATGAGGAGGGAATATTATGCCTGACGAATTAACAATAGATTCAGGGGCATTGATCTTTGCCACATTGGCAGATGTATATCTGTCATCGGGTATGATCGACGAGGCGATTTCCATATTAGAGGATGGTTTGTCACGTAATCCTCAATATACTTTAGCAAAGGTAATTCTCGGTCGTGCCTATTACAGTAAGAATGAGATAGACAAGGCCATTGAGGTATTAGAGGATGCCTATAAGACAGCAAAGAATAGTGAGAATGCCAACTTTTATTTGGGACAGTGTTACAAGAAACTGGGCGAGGATGACAAGGCAATAGAATTCTATGAAGCGACCCTCAAGATCAACCCGAACAACGAAGATGCCCGGAAGGAACTCGAGACACTCAAGCCAACGCCTGTTCAGGTAGAACAACCGGAACTTGAGCCAGGAGCTGAAGTGGCTGCTCCTGAAGAAGCGGAGATTGAGCCTGCTGCGCCAATAGTAGAGGAGCAAGAGAAGACTGAAATTCAGCCTGAACCTGTTATTGAAGCAGAAGAAGAGCGGGTTGAGGCAATAGCCCTGCCAAGCGAACAGATAGAGGACAAGGTTGAAGAGATATCTGAACCCATAGGTGCGGCGGAGAAGAGACCTCCTGAACCTGAAGAGTTGGCTCAGCCTGAAGTACCCTTTGTCCCTCTCGAAGCTCTCAACGCATCAATGAAAAGGCTCTTGAGTATTGCTGCAATAAAAGGTGCCTTTATTAGCTCGAAGGATGGGCTCTTGATACAGAGCTACTACAAAGAGGAAGTTGATCTTGAAGAGATGTGCGCCATGATCGCAGCGATACATAATGAGGCTGAGCAATCATTTAAATTTCTTAGAGAAGGAGATGTGGAAAAATTCCTCATTGAAAAAGAAAATGAGACGATTTGCGTAATGGCTGTAGGAGAATCACTACTCACCATTGTGACTGAACCAGAGGCAAAACCAGGATTATTATATGTGTATGCACGAAGCATCATTAATGAAATCAAGGAGATACTCGGATGAAATTAGATACAATAACCAAGATTCCCAAGGTTCTCGGTGCTGGCATAGCGAGTACTGATGGCTTTGTGATTGAGAGCCAATTTACCGTTGGCTATAATGCAGAAAAGTCTGCTGCGATGGCAGCCCAAGTAGTCAACAGGATTAAACAGAGTCTCAACATAGAAAAGGTATCAGTAATTTTTTATACACAAAATAGTGTCTTCTTCATAAAAGAAACAGAAGTGGGTATATTCTTTGTTACGTGCCATAAGGATGCGAATATCGGTCTCGTGAAGATCAAGATTAACAAAATAACGTAAAAAATTTCGCTGCCCATCTTGTTATGTGCCTAAACATTGTTTTAAAAAATCTGTTTTTCACCTCAACAGTTCTCTCACTTATTATTGGCTGTGCTGATACAAAGGGTAAAAATGGTGTATCCTGGCATGATGTCGCGCGACGAGAGATGGTTCACAATCAAATTGTAGCGCGTGGCATTATGGATACGAATGTCATTAACGCAATGCTTAGTGTGGAGCGACATAGATTTGTGCCAAAAGAATTAGAAAGATTGGCATACAGTGACTATCCGCTTCCTATTGGGGAAGATCAGACCATATCTCAGCCTTACATTGTAGCCTTAATGACTGAAAAAGTGGCATTACAAAGTTCGCATAGAGTACTTGAGATTGGTACTGGCTCAGGATATCAGGCAGCAATTCTATCATTGATAACACGAGAAGTCTACACTATTGAAATAATACCATCGCTTGCTCAGTCTGCGGCTGAGCGGTTAAAAGAATTAGGCTATAACAACGTATACGTGAAGTGTGGTGATGGATTCCTTGGCTGGCCCGAGGCCGCACCCTTTGATGCGATCATTATAACGTGCGCACCGCCAGAGGTGCCTCAACCTTTGATTGAACAGCTTGCCGAAGGCGGACGTTTGATAGTCCCTTTGGGAGACAATTTCCAAGTACTTACACTATACACGAAAGTCAATGGTAAATTAGAAAAGACTGATATCGCTCCAGTTCGATTTGTTCCTATGAAAGGGATAATTGAAGAACAGTAGCGAGCAGCAGATTTATTGATTCTCCTTTGTTTGGTTAATCGGCGGAAGTTTATTATATTTTTGTCTGTATTCTTCTAACAGCTGTTCATATTCTTTCTTATAGTCGGTTGTAGCGTGAAAGCGAAAGAAATTGGCAGTAGCAAATTCTGGTGGTCTTTTTTCATAGAGTTCCTGAATTGTATGAGCGAGACTCTCCGTATAACCGATAAATAATGTCTCCTGCAGGATATCAGCCAATTCATACACACCAGAATAATCCGGCGCATTTTTAATCTGTTCTGGTATTAACTTCCTCCAATTGTCATCGATTGGCATCATGCGAGTATATACACAATATCAAGGAAGTCAAGTAAAAATCGAGATGTAGAATCGAAAGTTATATTTCTCAGGTGTGATCCGATATCTCTTCGATGAAATGTGTTGAGATATCTCCAGCAGCAAATTTCTTATTGTCCATAATCTGGAGGTGAAACGGTATTGTTGTGGGGATGCCTTCAATGACAAGTTCTTCAAGGGCGTGTTTCATACGGGCGATTGCCTCTTGCCTCGAGTTCCCGTGGCAGATAAGCTTTCCAATTAAAGAATCATAGTAACTCGGGATCGTATACCCTGCAAAGATATGGGTATCGAATCGCACACCGAGGCCTTGTGGCATATGGAAGAAGCTTATTTTTCCTGGCACGGGCACAAAATTCCGGCTTGGGTCTTCGGCATTGATGCGACACTCTATGGCATTACCTCTCATGACAACGTCACCTTGATCGAATGCCAATTTCTCCCCCTGAGCAATCTTTATCTGTTCTTTCAAGATATCAATGCCGGTGACCATCTCTGTCACAGGATGTTCGACCTGTATTCGCGTATTCATCTCCATGAAGTAGAAATTTTTATCTTCATCCATGAGGAATTCTATTGTGCCAGCCGATTGATATTTAATACGTGCTGCAGCCTTAACTGCTGACGTTAAGAGTCTTTTTCTTATTTTTGTGTCGACAACGGGTGATGGTGATTCCTCAATGAGTTTTTGGTGGCGACGTTGAATGGAACATTCTCTTTCACCGAGTGCCACGACCTTTCCGTAGCTATCTCCGAGAATCTGAATCTCAATGTGTCTTGGTTTTTTAAAGAATTTTTCGACATATATCCTGCTATCACCAAATGCTGCCTTTGCTTCTGCCTGAGCTATACGGAAGGCCGATTCAAGCTCCTCACTATTGCGGGCAATTCTCATTCCCTTGCCACCGCCACCAGCAGCAGCCTTCAGCATCACGGGATATCCTATTTGTTTAACTATTTTTTTGGTATCCTCGAGGCTATCAAGCGAATCATCACTACCGGGAATTCCAATGATCTTGGCCATGGACATTGTTTTTTTTGCTCTGATTTTATCACCCATCATCCTGATATGGTGAGGTTGTGGTCCAATAAAGGTTATGCCACAGGATTCGCATATCTCAGCAAATTCAGGGTTTTCAGCAAGAAAACCATAACCGGGATGAATTGCCTTTGCCCCTGTTATTTCAGCGGCACTGATTATTCTTGTGATGTTCAGATAACTCTCCCTGCTTGGAGGTGCTCCAATACAGACCGCCTCATCAGCGAGTCGGGTATGCAGTGCATTACTATCTGTTTCTGAATAGACCGCAACTGTTTTGAGCTTTAGTTCCTTTGCTGCTCGTATTATACGAATAGCAATTTCACCACGATTTGCAATGAGTATCTTTGCAAATTTCATAATTTCACAGAAATTTTGAAGGTAGACGAATGGCTATGAATTCAAACGGATTCTATTTCTGTCTGCATCCGCATTTGATACATCTATTATTTTATTTTTTGTCAAAGTGATCCCAACCTCGCTCAGCAGTAGCCTCGATACCGACCAGTCTCAGTTTGAATTCATCAGGATTCGTTACTGCCTGGATCGCGTCATCATAGGTGATCAAACCGTCTTTATACAATTTGAATATAGATTGGTCGAATGTCTGCATACCATATTGTGCATATCCTTCTTCGATGGCAGATTGAATAAGCATAGTTTTCACTGGATCAAGAAGATATTCCTTAATTGCTGGTGTCGATAAGAGAATCTCAACAGCGGGTATTCTTCCTTTGCCATCTGCCCGCGGTAGTAGTCGCAGTGAGACCACTCCAGCAAAACATGTTGCAAGAAGTACTCTGATATGCTGATGCTGGTGGGGCGGATAAAAAGAGATAATGCGGTTGATCGTCTCAGTGGCGTTTAAGGTGTGGAGTGTTGACATCACAAGGTGTCCGGTGTCTGCCGCCTTGAGTGCCACATCCATTGTTTCACGATCTCTGATTTCACCGATGAGTATCACATCTGGATCCTGACGGAGAATGTGCTTGAGAGCAATAGCAAATGAGACGGTGTCCATGAGTACTTCACGTTGGCAGATTATCGAAAGGTTGTCTCGGAATAGATACTCTATTGGATCTTCAATGGTAATTATATGCCGTGCCATATTCTCATTTACGTGTTCGATCATCGCAGCGAGAGTTGTTGATTTACCGCTACCAGTTGTCCCAGTGCAGAGGATAAGACCTCTTGGTTTTAATGACATATCTTTTAGTATGAGAGGAAGATTCAATTCCTCGATTCTCCGAACAGAGATGGGAATTGCCCGCATTGCGATTGCTATGCTGCCGCGCTGCAAGAATATATTTACTCTGAATCTTCCAATACCTCTAACGCCGATCGCAAAGTCCATCTCTTTATCGCGTTCGAATTTCTTCTGCTGGGTGGGACTCATTATCTGGTAAGCCATAGTCTTTAACGTCTCCGGTGCGAGAGACTCACCTTTCTCGGTTGCAAGTTTTCCATCGATTCTAAAAACTGGAGGCGCACCAGCCTTCAGATGTAAATCTGAGGCATTCACTTTCATCATTTTTGCGAGCAGTGTTTTTAGTTCCATTTTATCCTCTTTTTTGAAATCATAAAGATTCAACTAAAAATAATTCTTGATTGTATTCAACTGGTTCTTCATTTTTTACAAGAATTTTGACAATCTTCCCAGCGATATCAGATTCGATTTCATTCATGAGTTTCATTGCCTCTATAATACAGACAACCTGACCTGGTTTTACCATATCACCAACCTCCACGTAAGCTGGGGCATCCGGTGCAGGCGCTCGATAGAACGTACCAACAATAGGAGACTTTATCGCCACGAGATTCGTTGTTTCTTCAGGTATTTCTGCAGTGACCTTATCCTTCTGTACACGTGATGGCTTGGTAGATTGTGTCGGTGGATTGTCGCTATTAGATGATTTACTTATTCTCACCTTTCTGCCGAAGAGATCGGTCACCTCAATCTCAGTTACTATACTGTTTTCGAGTATCTTGACGAGTTTTTCAATATGTTTGAGCCTCATTTTAAAAGTCCTGATAACCAATCCTTGAAAGATTGGAAATCCTCTTCTTTTGGTTTTGTGGTTTCGTCTTTCTCCTCGGCCTTCTCCGCTTCAGGAGACGCAGGTTTCTCTTCGTATTCAGGGCTCTCCTCAGCCTTCTCCGCTTCAGGAGGTACAGGTTTCTCTTCGTATTCAGGGCTCTCCTCAGCCTTCTCCGCTTCAGGAGGTACAGGCTTCTCTTCGTATGCGGGGCTCTCCTCAGCCTTCTCCGCTTCTGGAGGTACAGATTTCTCTCCGTATTCAGGACTCTCCTCAGCCTTCTCCGCTTCAGGAAGTGTTGGTATCTCTTGTTCGAGCTCTGTTCCAGATTCGATGGGCTCTTCTGTTACTCGCTCTTCTGCTTGCTCAGGCGGTTCGTGAAATGCAGCCGTCTCAATTTCTAATGGTAGGGGTGCTGGTTCTTTTTCTTCCTCTTCGTGTCTGGGTTCTTCTTTTTCCTCTCTAACTTCAGGTAATGGTTGTCCAGGAGTCTCAAAGGGCTGAGGTTCAACGGTTGCTTCCTCTGGTGTGGCAATCGACTCTTCAGGAGTTGTTTCAAGCTCTTGTATTACAGCAGGTTCCTCTTGTTCAGACCTCTCATCCGTCTCAATGAGGAATTCTTCGAGCGGTAACACCTGATCTTCTTTCTGCTCTGGTTCCTCTTTTTCAAATGATGAAACTAGACGTGTCTCTCGTAGAGATTCACTCTCATCAGGCCTTGGCGGTTGGGGCTCTTGTTCAGGAAACACCTCTGGAGTCGCTGGAGGTGTTGGCTCTGGTTCTTGTTCCTTTGCTAATCGTTCTCTGAGTACCTTAACTTTTTGCTGCAGCAGCAAATCAGAAGGGTCGGTAAAGAGTAACTGTTCATATATCGATAATGCCTTTACGATATCACCTTGATTTTCGTACTCCTGTGCCATTGTGACAGTATAGAGTGGTTCCCTCTTCTGTTGTGATGCAATATGGTCAAGTTTTTCCTTGGTAACCGTATCAAGCGGGTCAATGGCAAGTATGCCTTTATATGCCGCGATTTGTCCTTCTTCGTTCTTCGTGAGCTCGCAGGTTTGAGCAAGCATCCTGTATGCTACCAAATTTTGAGAATCGATTGACAGAGTCTTTTTGAACCATTCTTCTGCCTGCACATACATTCTTTTGTCAAAGTAACATTTACCAAGAATCAAATGTGCCAGCGCGTAGTGTGGATGATATTCGAGTCCCTTATGCAATACGTCTAGGGCCTCATCAATCATATTGTTTTTTCGATAGGCATCAGCAAGTTGAACAAATATCCTTGATTTCGGCTCTTTATTATACCGTTCGCTCAGTTTCGCAATCTCTGAAAAATCTCGCTCTGCCATACCTTCCTCCATTAATCTCTATATGTATCTTATATTAATCATATTATCCAATTTGTCAAGACTTTTTGTTGCTAAAATATCTCGAAGGAGTTGAGTATTACCTCAACATTGGTAAAATAATCGCTCTTGCGCTCTCCCGGATTGAATAGCATACCATCTATCACGTACAGTGTATCATGCTTTGTGAGAAAATAGGAGATAAATGGTCCACCAGCCACGAGTGAATCATTCTGCCAAACACCTATCATCCTGAGGCCAGTCATGCCCTTGAATTCAATTTTTTCAGAAGAGGTTAAATCCCTTAACAGGTAATCGCCGTTATAGTATCTTTTTGTTAATGAATCGCGTTTATCGAGTGCAAACGAGCTCGTTAATTCCTCATCCATCGCCTTTTTATAGAAGAAGATACTTCGATCAGGAAAGTGGCTGTGGATAAATATGAAGTTTTCATCTTTATAGGTAGAATCGATGAACCACCCTTGTCCTACATCAAAGGTTATACCGAATTTTTTTAAGGTTTTGTTTATTTTCTTATCAAGTGCTTTATTGTAATGATTCTCTTTTATTCTGGCATAGTAATTTTCTTCCAGTGTTTTTGATATTAAATTTTTATATTTGCTTATAGCCGGCTGAACATAATCAGGCAAAGATGTTGCCAGGACAATCACGAGTTGCCCTTTTGCCCATACGTCATCGAGTTTGAAAAGGGTAAAGGTATCTGTCTTCGTTGTCTCTTTGGCTTTGGAATCTAAGAGTATATCGATGAAATCATCCTGAAGTGCGCCATACAGTATGAGCGTATGGTATTTATTGAACTGCTCAATGAGCGTGTCAGGTGTAAAGATAAATGAGAAGAGGCCTTCCTTCTGTGGAACGTAGTTGTAGACTTGGAGATTATTCACGATTACGCTTGAATCAATTTTTGATGAAATGACAACGACATCACGGCTTCTACCCATATTGGGTGGTATCCTTGCGCACGAAAGAATGAGCACCACAGTCAAAATGATGGTTGATAAACAGCATACGGACACCCGTGAGACTCTCAGGTGTTTTAAAATGAGAAGTATTGCATTTACAATTTTTACTCCAAAGCAATCAGCCTTCATAGATTCCTCCTCAACCGATGCGTAATAAGTTTTGTTTTTCAGCTAATTTCTTTAATTGCCTTCTTATCAGAAAATGCTCAGAAAGATTAATTGCTGGGTCTTCATTGACAAGGCGAAATGCATCGTCACGTGCTAAGAATAGTAATTCTCTGTCTTCTTCTAAATCCCCAATTTTAATATCAGGAAGCCCATGTTGTCTCTTTCCCAGGATTTCACCTGGACCACGCAATTTCATATCTTTCTGGGCAAGCGCAAAGCCATCATTATTCTTCTCGAAAAATGCTATTCGCTCATAGGTTTCAGGTGCGACAAAGCGATTCAGGAAGAGAAAACAGTATGATTTTTGGGCACCTCTTCCAATACGCCCTCTCAACTGGTGCAACTGCGCTAGACCGAATCTTTCAGGATGTTCAATTAACATGATGGTTGCATTAGTGATATCGACTCCAACCTCTATTACCGTTGTGGCAACAAGTATGTTGAGATTACCCTGGCGAAATTGATTCATTATGTTTATTCTATCAGCCGTTTTCAATCGACCGTGAATGACACCAACCGAATACTCAGGAAAGGCATTGACTATTTCTTGATATACCTCATTTACAGACTTTAGTTCTAACTTCTCAGATTTTTCTATTATTGGACAGATAACGAACGCCTGTCTTCCTCTAGACAATTCTTGTTTCACAAATGCAAATATATGCTTTTTCTGACTTCCTTTTACAATCTGAGTGACTACCTCACCTCGGCGTGGTGGCTTTTCACCGAGTATAGATATATCTAAATCACCATAGAGCGTGAGCGCAATAGTTCGAGGGATAGGCGTTGCTGATAAAACAAGGAAATCTGGATTTATACCTTTGTTCACTATTGCTGCCCGTTGCATAACACCAAACCGATGCTGCTCGTCTACTACCGCGAGTCCCAAATTCTTGAAGGTAATCCCTTCCTCAATGAGCGCGTGCGTACCAAAGATGATCTGCGCCTCACCACTGCCGATTTTTTGAACAACATCCTGTTTTTCCCTTCCTTTTATACTACTCGTGAGCAGCACTGATTCAAGATTCAGTTTTTTCAGTATCTCGGTAAGAATCATGAAGTGTTGTTCGGTAAGTATTTCAGTCGGCGCCATCATGGCTGCTTGGCAGCCATTTTCAACTGAGACGAGCATGGCATAGACCGCAACAACGGTTTTCCCAGATCCAACATCACCCTGTAACAGACGATTCATCGGCTGAGATTTTGCCATGTCTTGGACAATAGTTTTTATCACTTCAGTTTGTGATTTAGTGAATTCGAAAGGCAGCAGCTTCATAAATTCTCTGGTCAGTTTGCCATTCTCCTGAAGCGATATCCCGGCCTCGGTAACACATTTTGCCCTCCTGAGGGCCAGAATGAGTTCGAAAAAGAAAAATTCGTCATAGACAAGGCGGCGTCGCGCCTCGATCGCCCTTTCTGTTGTTTTGGGAAAGTGTAGACTATACAACGCTTCGTGCACGGGAATTAAATTATTCCTGTCGATTATTGATTGTGACAGAGTTTCATGTATCTCATCGATACACTCATCGAGTGCAATCTTGACTGCCCTTCTGATATCCCATAGACTGAGCCCCTCGGTCAGCGGATATATAGGTATTAGTGCGCCGTGTTTTTTCTCCAGTATTTCTTCTTCACTGACTATCTCGTATATTGGATTTATAAACTGCCTGCTGTAGAAAAAACTGACCTTGCCAGAGACAATGAGCCAATCGCCTCTTGCAAATCTATTCTTTAGGTCTGGTCTATTAAACCACTTCAGCGCAATTGAGCCGGTATCATCTTTCAAGAGAGCCTTGATAAGGGTGCCACGACTTCTTGTCCTCTGCGACTCAACAGAGTGAATTCTGCCAATGACGGTTGCTTCATCGTCAACCTTCAAATCCTTTATTTTTAGGATAGCGGAATAGTCTACATATCTTCTCGGTACTAAAAAAAGCAGGTCATTAACGGTCTCAACACCGAGTCTCTTAAAATAGATTGACCGCTTCGGACCTATACCTTTTATATATTGTACTGGACTGGTTAATCTCAGAAATGTTTTTTTACCCACTATCCAGATTTCTCTGTTTGCTCCATTTCTTTGTGAAATGTATCTGGATTCAATGCCTTGGACTCTGCCTCCTCTTTTGTGACGATTTCTCTTTTTACCATATCTGCAAGACATGCATCAAAAGAAATCATACCATGCTGTTGTGAAGTCTGCAGAATCGATGCAATTTGGTAAGTCTTTGCCTCCCGGATCAGGTTTCTGAGGGATGGAGTAGCTACAAGAATTTCATACGCCGCGACTCGCCCTTTACCATCTGCACGTTTTAACAAATTCTGGGAGATGATACACAGAAGATTCAATGAAAGTTGCATCCTGATCTGATGTTGTTGATGGGGAGGGAATACATCAATGATTCGGTCGAGTGTCGAGATTGTGTCTGACGTATGCAAAGTGGTTATTACAATATGTCCAGTTTCGGCTGCAGTAATCGCTAGTTGAATTGTCTCTAAATCCCTCATTTCGCCAACGAGGATGACATCAGGATCCTGCCTGAGCACAAATTTAAGTGCATTGGAGAATGAGTGTGTGTCTCTTCCGACCTCCCTCTGAGTAACGAGTGCCGCCTTATTTTCATGGATAAACTCAACCGGATCCTCCACCGTTACTATGTGGCATGTATTATTTTCATTCCGGTGATTAATAAGGGCGGCTTGTGTAGTAGATTTACCACAGCCAGAAGGTCCGGTTACCGCTATGAGACCGCGCGGCCTGAGCGTCATCTCTTTCAATATTGGAGGTAAGCTTAGTTCATCAATGGTTGGGATCTGAGAGGGGATAAGTCTGAACACACCTCCATGATTTCCTTTCTGTTTAAAGAGATTAACGCGAAATCGTGCACCAGTAGAGAGTTCGTACGAAAAATCCAACTCGAGATTGTGCTTATACGCTTCTATCTGTTTTTTCGTTAATATTTCGACAAATCCAGTTTCAATATCTACCTTAGTGAGGACGGGCAGATCGAGGATATTAAGGTCTCCGTCAACGCGCATGATGGGCGGCGAATTTACCTTGAGGATAAGGTCTGATGCGCCATATTGTATTTGTGCCTTGAGGAGTTCTTGTAGATTGAGCATTAATTACATCCTTTTTTCGAATTCATCGGGGTTGGTGCAGTGGGCAAGAGCCTCTTCATAGTCTATAACACCTTGATTCAAGAGAGTTTTTAGATATTGATCCATCTGAATCATTCCCAGTTTTGACCCAGTTTGAATCGAGGTATATATCTGATGAGTTTTGGCTTCTCTTATTGCACTTCGAATTGCAGGAGTACAGACCATGATCTCAAATGCAGCGACTCTTCCTGAATCATCTCTTTTCCGTGTCAATGTCTCCGTGATTACTGCCCGAAGCGTCGTTGATAATTGTAGACGAATCTGCTGCTGCTGCGCGGGTGGGAAAACATCTATGATTCTATCTACGGTTTGAACTGCATCAATCGTGTGAAGCGTTGAGAAGACGAGATGCCCTGTCTCGGCCGCGGTTATTGTCTGTGCCATAGTTTCAAGGTCGCGCATTTCTCCAACCAATATGATATCAGGATTTTGCCGTATGATATGACGCAAAGCCTCAGCATATGAATGTGTATCAATACCAATTTCTCGTTGCTCGATTATCGATTGTTGGTCCTTGTGCAAAAATTCTATTGGATCCTCGATAGTTATAATATGCTTCTTTTGTGTTCGATTGATGTATTCAATGATCGCAGCGAGAGTTGTTGATTTTCCACTTCCTGTTGGTCCGGTAACAAGGACGAGGCCGCGTGGCAGTTTGGCGATCTCTCTGAAGACTTCTGGAAAGCCCCACTCTTCGATTGTCTTTATCTTGAGAGGAATAATACGCATTACTGCTCCAATGTGCCCCATCTGTCTGAAGCAATTAACTCTGAATCGTGCAACCCCAGGAATCTCATATGCCATATCGAATTCCATTGCCGCTTCGAACTGTTTCTGATGAGCAGGGGTCATGAGTCCATAGGCGATTTCCTCTAAGTCTTTGTCCCCAAGAATTGGTTGATCCATCTTTTGCAATTGACCAGCCACACGGATGATAGGCGGTTCGTTGTACCTGAGGTGTAGATCAGAACCTTCTCTGAGAACCAACTCTTCTAAAAGAACATCGAGTTCTACTCTTCCCATTCGATTATATTAGTTATCCAACTATTTGATTGTTTATCAAACTAATAATTCACAGATCTGCAGTGAAATCAGAGTTCACTCTTAATCAGCGTAAGCATAACCAGAATCACACCATTGTCAAGTCGCAAATGTGTGCGGTCTCCATCAATACTTATATTTCGTTTTTGATATTGCCAGGCAGATACCAATTGCCATAAAGCAGGCGAGGAGCGACGAACCACCATAGCTTATAAATGGCAAAGGAACACCCGTAATCGGCAACAAACCCATTGTCATTCCCATATTCAAAAAAGTCTGGTATCCTATCCAAGCAAAGAGGCCACTCACGAAGATACTCGCAAATCTATTCTTTGTTTCTTTTGCCAGAATAAGAATTGTATATAACAAATAGACAAATATAAGAGTTGTGATGGTAATACCAATGAGTCCGAACTCTTCCCCAAGGCAAGAAAAGATAAAATCAGTGTGTCGTTCTGGCAGGAATTCCAGTTTTTTCTGTGTTCCCGATAAAAACCCCTTTCCGATGATGCCACCTGACCCGATCGCGATCTTCGACTGTATTATCTGCCATGACATTCCTCGTGGGTCAACCAATGGCGAGAAAAAAGAGATGATTCTTTCTTGTTGATATTCCTTTAATGAATTCCAGATGAGCGGCATTATGAGTCCAGCAAGAAAATTGCTTATGAGACCATAGACTAAATCGACTAATTGTTTGCGAAAATATAAGAAAACCGCTAACGCTGCAAAATATGCAACCCAGATGTATATGTTGAAACTTGCGGCAGCAGAGATGATGGGAGAAAAAAAGATAAAGATCTTTAAAGCTGGCATACCTGCCCAATACAACATCATGATCAAAATCGGAAAAAAAATTTGGCTGGCACCCAAATCTGGTTCGATGAAAACCAGAAAAGCAGGTATGGTAACGATAGCAAGAGGCGGCAATATGTGAGAAAAATTTTTGAGTCTCTTCCTCATCGATAAGAAACTTGCCAAGAAAAGGATTGTTGCAAGTTTCGCAAATTCAGACGGTTGTAATGATATGGCACCAAATTTAAACCATCGTTTTGGATATAAACCATGAGCTAATAAGAGTACAAAAAGCAGCAGTACAACACCGGCGTAGATAAACGGAGCTACACTTGACCATACTCTTGGTGAAATCTTTGAGAAGATGAACGCCATACAGCTCGCTATGATGAGCCATATTGCCTGTCGTAGAAATATGGGCGTAGTGGCGGTTGAGAAAATCATTATGAGTCCAATTGAGGAGAGAATGGTTACTGCAATGATTATGGCAAGATTAGTTCTTGTGTACATAATCCATGCTTTTGGTGAGATGCATGAAGGCTTTGATAATCTTGCCAGCAATAGGCGCGGCCACACTACCGCCGTGTCCGGCGTTCTCAACAAACACACATACCAAAATCTGAGGATCATTGCATGGCGCATAGCCGACAAATATTGAATGGTCTTCACCATGTGGGTTTTGTGCAGTTCCTGTCTTACCGCATACATCGAAGTCTTCAACGAAGGCAAGTGTCCCAGTGCCTAAAGAGACAACACCTCGCAGTCCTTCTTCCACTATTGCAATTGCCTCCTTCGAAATTGAGGTTGTATGATGATTGTACTCTTTGCTTTTGACCACATGCGGTTGTGGTATCTTACCATCACTTGCGAAAATGGTGTAGGCAGATGCCAATTGCAATGGCGTAACCAATAAATCACCTTGACCTACGCTGAGGTTGAAGATGTGACCGAGAGTCCAATTCTCACCATATTGACGTTCAAACCATGTGCGGTCCGGTAGGACACCGGCTTTTTCACCTGGCAGGTCAATACATGTTTTCTTGCCAAAACCTATCTCACGTGCTCTCGATACGATTGTATCAACTCCAATAAACGCACCGAGTTGGTAGAAGTAGATGTCACACGAATAGATTATTGCATCGATGAGTTCAAGTCTTCCATGGCGCTTCCAGCATCTGAATACTCTCCTTCCGAGAAGATATTCTCCTCGACACTGATTGAATGTTTTTTTTGGCGTTATCATTTTTGAATCCAGTGCAGCGAGGGCGACAAAGGGTTTGAATGTAGAACCACAGGGATAACAGCTCATTATTGCTCTGTTATACATTGGCGCATCGGGTCTATGGTACAATGTCTCCCATTCTTTCTTTTGCAGACCGTGTACGAAAAGATTAGGGTCAAATCCCGGTTTTGAATAGAGAACGAGGATTTCGCCATTACGAGGATCGAGGCAGACACAAGCCGCATGATCATAATTTTCTAGATATACTGATACAGATTCGGTTAACGCGAGTTCAATTGTCGTATAAAGGTCTTTGCCAGCAACTGCAGGCATCGGTCTTTTTTCGGTGATTTTCCCAAGTTCTCGACCACGGGCATCTACCTCGATGTATTCGACACCATCAGTTCCTTTGAGTTCATCTTCATAATATTCCTCAAGCCCCATTCTTCCAATGTAATCATCGATTTTGTAGTCTTTGTTTTTCGCTATTTCATCATAGGTAATCTCACCAACATAGCCGACGAGATGGGAGAAGAGGTTCCCATGTGGGTAGTTTCTGAGTGGTTCTACGCCGACCTCAATCCCCTTCAATTGATCCATATTTTCCTCAATTATAGAAAGCTGTTCATACGGTATATCATGGGCTATTCTCACTGTCATAAAAGGATTTTTTTCCATACGTAATTTTTCTTTTATTATCTCTTTATTTATGTTAAGGATATGAGCTATTTCATCTAATGTATGTTGATCGATTAATGACTGGATTGCAGACACATAAAATCCCGGTCTCGTATTTGCAATCTCTAATCCTCTGCGATCAAGGATTTTACCACGTGCTGCAGGAATGTATCTTTGTCTTATTCGATTCTTTTCTGAAAGTCTGTAGTATTTCTTACCCTCGATAATCTGAAGTCTTACACTCGAAAGAATGATTATGAGAAATGTGACCAGAATTACATTTCTTATTAATTTGAATTTTTTTGTGTCCTCATCCATATATTATGTATCAATTTTTGAAAAACCATGAATATAGGAAAAAAGAGTACAATGGTAATGATGATTGGTTGCATCTTCGGTGGTGAAGAAAGAGCAAGATGAATTATCGCAATTTTTGTTAGATAAAAAGCCACGAATACCGCCACAGTTACCATTGGACTTTGAATGATATATTTCTTAATGTGGAGGAGTGCTTGTACCAGAATAAGGTAAACAAGTGTATTAATACCAAGGACTACAGGATAGTATAGATCAATAAGAAACCCCGTGTAAAAGGAAAAGAGTAAGACGAATTTTTCATCTTCATTAAAAGCGATATAAAAGATGAGTATTGCAATCAAGTCGACATAGATATTAAAAGGTAATATGATATACAAGAGAACTGCGTAGAGAACGTATCTCATCTGCCTACCGAGGGATCGATTTATGAATGGACAGATCGTTCTCGATTGGTTCCGTGAGATCCTTGAGCCCAGGTGTCTTGACGCCCGATACAACATATACAAAAGCGATATGACTAATCTGAACACTGGGTGCAATATACACTGGTTTAAAGAATGGATGTATTCCTTTTTCGATTTTCTTCACTATCCCAATCAAGATTCCTGGAGGAAATATTTCACTCATCCCGGATGTACGGATTGAATCACCAATGTGTATTTCATCATCCTTTTTAATATAGTCAAATATGAGTTCACCCTTTTTCTTAACGACTCCGTGAATGAAACTATTCACATCGATTCCACTCACTGCAAATCCTTGATTTTCGATAGTTTCTACAACACAGTAATTTGTGCCTACGTACTTTATCTTTCCCACCAATCCATTTAGAGATACCACAGGCTGATTTATACGCACGTTGTGCTGTTCTCTATCTATATATAAAAATCCGTTGATGTTCGAGGGATCTCGGCCAATAATCTCGGCCTTCATAAATGTGTAGTTTGTCATTGAAAAGTCTGTTGTGTCGAGATATATTCGCTTTCTCAGCTCGGTATTCTCTAATTGTAGCTTATGTAATTCGATTTCAAGTTTAATGATGCGGGCATTTGAGATCGATAAGAAATGAAAAAATTGAGTGACTGTCCTAACTGGAAATAGCAACACCGAGGAGAGTTCCGTTGATACATATAGTTTCGTTTTCTCATTGAGAGATAGGAATGTTATTGATGCGATGAGTAGGCTAAAAAACAGTATTAGGTGACGTCGAGACAACTATTCTCTCTTCATCTGGAAGATTACTTTTTCAAATTGGGACATGTTCTCCAAAATCTTGCCCGCACCTATCACAACTGCTTTATGGGGATCCTGAGCGATAGTGACCGGAAGGTTGGTCTCTTCTCTCACCAGGATATCAATTCCCCTTAAGAGCGAACCGCCGCCAGCCATGTAAATACCAGAATTAACTATATCAGCAGCCAGTTCTGGCGGAGTTTTCTCCAAGGTGAGACGAATTGCCTCAACTATCATTGAAAGGGGTTCTTGGATTGCCTCTCGCACTTCGTGGCTCGTTAATCGAATGGTCTTCGGAATACCTGAAACTAAATCTCTCCCTCTGACCTCTACGCTGCTATCCTCAATAGTTGGAAAGGCATTGCCAACTTCGATCTTTATTTGTTCTGCTGTCTGTTCGCCAATGATTAAATTATAATTCTTTTTAATGTATTGTAGTATGGCGTCATCTAGTTCATCACCTGCAATTCTTATTGAGCTATTGGTTACAATGCCAGAAAGGGCAATGACAGCGATTTCAGTTGTTCCACCACCAATATCGATAATCATATTACCGGTTGCGAGGTGAACGGGGAGATCCATACCAATTGCTGCTGCGATTGGTTCTGAGATCAAAAATACCTCCCGCGCTCCAGCTGCCTCTGCTGAATCTCTTACCGCCCTCTTTTCGACTTCAGTGATTCCAGAAGGTACGCATATGATAATTCTGGGTCGTGTAAACAGCCTTCGTTTCTGCACTTTCTCAATAAAGGTGCGCAGAAGAAGCTCTACCATTTGAAAATCAGCTATGACCCCATCTTTCATTGGTCTGATAGCCTTGATTTCGTCGGGTGTCCTTCCCAACATCTTCTTGGCTTCATCCCCAGCTGCCAGACATTTGCTCGTCTTTGTATCAATAGCGACTACTGTTGGCTCATTGAGTACGATTCCTCTATCGTTCACATAGATCAAGGTAGTACAGGTTCCTAGATCGATCGCCACATCACTCATGAACTGCCCTCTGAGTGCCCTGAAGACTCTCAGAATTCCATTTATGCTCAATGCCACTGTTGTTCCTCCTTATTTATTTCAATATTATATATTATTGCCCAGAAGTCAAGTATTATATAGAGGACGGGGTGGGGAAGAGGGGGCTGGAGATTGCTCTCTGAGCGTCAGGAACTGTTAGCTCACCTCTTCTTATCGTTGGGTTGACAATGTTTAATTATTATATAAAATAAAGAGGAGGTACTATGGAAAAGGGACAAAGAAGAAAGGAACGAAGGAAGAAAGAAAGGAGACGCCTCCTCACCGAGAGTGAGTTCCGAAGACTCATTGAGACCGGTAAGACATCAAAAAGCGACAGAAGAGCATGGGTTGACAGGCGGAAGCCAAAAGCGCTGAGTAATGATACCGATATTATTGCAGAGAGAGGTCCATGGGAGAATGAATACCGAGGACATTATTGACACAAAATATTATATCAGTATAATGATATATGCCGATATTTGAATATTACTGCAAGAAATGTCAGTCCCGATTTGAAACCCTGATATTAAAGAACAACGAATTGGATTCAATCAGATGCCCCCACTGCAATAACGGAGATGTAGAGAGGGTATTTTCATCCTTTGCATTTCGTAGTGATGGCCGTTTTTCAAGTAATAAAGGACTATCCTGTACAGAATGTTCGAAGACGTCCTGTACCGGATGTTCGAAATAGTAAGGAGGAAAAATGAGAAGAGAACTCTTGGTTGAAAAGATCGCAGAAAAGTTTGGACCTGCTTTTACCAAGGCCGACATTGAGAAACTCATCGATGCATTTTTAGACACAATCTTGGAGATTTTAATCCAAGACAAAAAAGTTGAATTGCGAAGATTCGGTACATTTGAGTTGAGAAAAAGACCGGGAAGGAGTGCCAAGGCGCCAAAGAGTGGTAAAGAGTACACGCTCACTGATCGATATGTTCCCTTTTTCAGACCTTCTAAAATTTTTAAGAACGAGATTTTTAACAGAATAAAACCAGAGTAGAAAACGAAGGCTGCGTTGGTACTTTGAGCATATAAATTCAAAACGTACACAACGAGATACTGGGCTGAATTGGCTTACGCTGATGCAACAACAGTCCATCTGTTCTGTGCAGAAGATTAAATACAGCAAACACCATGTCCTTGTTAATGATGATATAAGAAAGGGAGGAGGGCTATGAGAAAGACTTTTCTTCTCTTACTACCCCTTTTACTCTCTGCCGGCACAGTCGGTAAGATAAGTGGCAGAGTAATAGATGCCGAAACCGGTGAGGCACTGGCTGGCGTTAATGTATTCATCGCTTCTTTAGAAATCGGGAGTGCAGCAGATGAAGAGGGCGATTATTTTATTCTCAATGTGCCACCGGGTACTTATGATCTAGAAGCTTCGATGATTGGGTACCGTCCTGAGATCAAAAAACAGGTCCGGGTCTATGCAGATCGTACTGCTTATATCAATTTCAGACTTTATAGCACGATCATAGATATTGATGAACCCATCGTCGTGATTGCAGAAAGACCGGTCATTGAAATCGACATGACCTCAAAAGAAGCACGAATTACGCAAAATGACCTAGATATACTACCGGTCGATAGACCGAAAGAGGCAATTGCTCTCCAGGGTGGAGTAACAATCGATGCCGCCGGTGATCTCCATGTACGTGGGGGAAGAAGTGGTGAATTAGCCTACTATATTGACGGCATTGAGGTGAGTAATGCATTGCTCGGTAGTGCCCCGGGTCTGCACAAGAATCTGATTGCTGAAATGTCTATTCTCTCTGGAACATTTAATGCAGAATATGGTGATGTCATGAGTGGTATTGTGAATATCGTGAGTCCAGAAGGTGGGAAGAAGTTTTCATCCCATATCGAATATACATACTTTAGCAATGAATCGCAGTACCGCAAGAAGGACTGGATGAGGGATTTGGACACAGCGTGGCTTGATGCTCATCGTGATTCACTCGATAATTCGCTCTATGAGGTTCCTGATATTATGAAACGCAAGAACTTGCCTTTCTTGGGTGAATTCAATGCACGTGTTGACGGTCCACTTCCGTTTGATGATGATACCCGTTTTTTCGTCGGTGGCAGCTATCTCAATCAGGAATCATATTTACCGTTTGGATATGAACTCTCACGTACCGTAATTGGTAAGATAACACGTAGGTTTGGTCCGCGTCTAAAACTCTTCGCAGACGTACACTATGCACGTATTGAACAACAGAATTATAACCATCTCTATAAGTATCTATACGACAACTACCTCGCAAACTATACAGAAAATAGACGAGCAATAATCGGAATGACCCATGCACCAACAAAATCCGTTTTCTATAATCTACGTCTTGGATACATTGGAGATAATCTAGAGACAAAAGTACCTGACTTAGATGGGGATATCATCATAGAACCAGTTCGCGATAACTATTCTGAATTCTACATAGCTGGTTATCCCCTCTTCAGACAGGTAGCAAATACAAGAAAATATATTATGAAAGGTGATATTAATCTTCAGGTTGGTAAACTACATAATATTAAGTGTGGCGGTGAAAACAGTTTCCATGTTTTCAGGCTTACCAAGCGTCAACAACTTTTCACTCGGGGGCCGATTGATTATCAGGACTACGAAAGAAGACCAATGGATGGTGCCTTCTTCATTCAGGACAAGATTGAACACCGTTATCTCGTCATAAACGCAGGGCTGCGTCTTGATTACTGTCTTCCTCGAACACAGATGTGGGAGGATATTGAGGACCCGAGTTCTGACACGATTGAGACAGAACCGCAGTATCAACTATCCCCTCGTCTTGGTTTATCGCACCCAATCACAGATAATGCAATGCTCCACTTTGCCTATGGTCATTTCTTTCAGATGCCGCCATATGAGATTATGTACTACAATAGTGATTTCATAGCCCATCCCGAAAGTATACCACGGTACGGGTTGGTTGGTAATCCTCGCATATTACCACAGCGTACAACAGCCTATGAGGTTGGCGTGAAATATGCAGTCAAGGACATATACGGGATTGATATTACGCTCTTTTTGAAGGATATAAAAGATCTCCTTGCCACGACAGAAGTAAGGAAATTCCCTTATGATTACATTATCTACACAAATGATGATTTTGGAGGTGTTCAAGGTATTGATATCACAATCAAGAGAGAACTTGTTTCTCATTTTGGTTTTCAGGTCAATTATACCTATCAGATTGCGCGCGGTAATCGCTCTTTTGCGATGCAGGGTTTTTACGATGTATACAGTGGATTGCCTGAGAGAATGAAGGAATACTACTTAGATTTTGACCGAAGGCATACAGTATCGAGTACCTTCGAGTTTCTCACGCACAAATTGGGCGGCATCGGCATTAACGTGAAGGCGGCTAGCGGGCTTCCCTATACACCGTATATTAGCGAAGATGTTGTCGTTGAAGAGAACTCGGGCCGTATGGACTGGGAGTACTCGTTCGACATCATGATTCACCAGGGATTTCGATTGGGTATCACTGTGGTTGATCTCTTCATTAAAGGTACTAATCTCACCGATGCAAAAAACCCACGCTTTGTCTATCAACGAACTGGTGAGCCGTGGGATTCTGGAGAGGAAGCTGGTGGTCTGATGGGCTCGATGGATTACATACTCGACCCTTCAAATGTTGGTCCTCGGAGAACAATCAAGGCAGGAATGAAGATAATTCTCTAGCAGGGGAGTGATTATGATGGTGATTTTCTTTTTATTGTTGTATCCAGAAGTCGATAAGGCAGTAGGCATTTCAGATAAAGGTGAGCTGTCAAATGTGACTTCAAATTTTGGACTCATTGCAAATCTCCACTACTTTACTCCTGCATTTCACTGGCCAAATGCCGCCCCTTATCAGCATCAGTACTGTCCGGGATTCGGCATTCTCATGGCGCGCAATGGTACGGTGATTGAGTCTTTTTTGAATCTTGCAGCACCCGAGTGGGCACCGCTCGAAGGTTCTTATGGCAATCTTCACTCAGGAGATGTTACTACGCCACCGCCAGACTCTACACCAATTATGGCTACATCAGATAATTTCGAGACGTGGCCAAAAATAGGTGGTGAGCGTGTTTGGCCTGGACCGTACCGCAAAGATCCAGATACCGGAGAAGAGGTTGAAGGTGAGTTTACCTCAGACCAGGACTTGTTCTGCATCTTTAATGATCAGGATGTCTTTGGCATACAGATTAATCAGTCGACGTATTCCTATGGTCGAATCTATGCTCAGGATTTCATCTTTTACGATTTTCACATTCATACTACAAGAGATACGACACTGGATAGTCTCTACTTTGGTTTCCGTGGTAATTTCCGGTGTGATTATGATATGCAAGACTACATAGGGCTGTATCGTGACTCCAGTGCTACCTTTGTCTATTACTGGGATGCAGATGGTATTCCCCAGGATCCATGGGAATCAGTGGGAATGATCGGTGTGGGTTTTTTAAATCAGGAAATACACAATTTCCATTACTATAGAAAGCAGGACGAGCCAAGTGAAGATTTTAGACTCTACCCGATAATCATCTCTGATCCCACAGATCCCAATATTGACTCCTCACTCTATTTCCATGGAGACAATATTCACATTGATGATCCTTCTCTGGTACAGTCCTTGCCCCCTGAGTCGACCAGTTCCTATAACTTCATCGTGTCATCTGGCCCTCTTGAAATAACGCCTACTGATACACTACAATTTACTGCCGTCGTTGTGTGTGGTACAGATTCTTCTGACTTGTTTCAAAATCTGAACTCGGCACTCACTATGGCAGACAATTATTTCTTGGGTAGTGGACCACCAAGACCACCTGTAGTTCATGCAATCCCTGGATACAAAAAGGTTACCCTCTATTGGGATCCAGAACCGTCAGAATCCTCGATTGACATGATGACCGGAAAACAGGACTTCGAGGGATATAAAATATACCGCAGCGAGGATAGAGGACAGACCTGGGGAAAGAAGATAACCAATGAGAAGGGCGAGGTGGTTGGCTATGTTCCTCTTGCCCAGTTTGATCTAAGAGATGCTATCTATGGTCCTGATCCAGCCTTTCCGTATCAGTCACTCGGTAATGAGACAGGACTGCGACATACATTTGTGGATTCAACAGTCTACAATGGTCTTGAATATTGGTACTGTGTTGCTGCATACGATAAGGGAAACCAAAATCTCGATTCTCTTGAGCCGTCGTATGAGAACCCAAAAGGCAGACCAACCGCAACACATATTGACTCTGCAATTCCAGCACCATTTCCCTCAGGGTATAATCCGGCATCTGTGATGGGTGGTGATACCCTCCAGCCTATTGGTGGTTTGTGTGAGGGGCTCGCAGTGGTCACCATTCTGAACCCTGACGAGCTCATTGCTCATACCTACAGGATTACTTTCAATGATACACTTGTTAATGATAGCGCTGTAACTACATTCAATTTCTTTGATGTGACTCAACAGGAGACACTATTGTTCAAACATGAACTCTCTGATTCATCATTCGATAACATTCCTGTGATTGATGGATTCAGACTGACATTGCTTAATAGTAGCAGCGGTGTGAGATCAATGGAGTGGACAAAAGTGGGCTCGGATACGTGTCAATTTGATTGGTGGACTGGATTCTTAGGCTACATGGCTGGTGAGACCTATATCAGTGGCAGACCCGATTTTCGGATTGTAGTCGATCATGCTCAGCCTGCAACAGTTCAGATAGACGATGGCTTTGGAGGTTCCCATTCCCCTATTCAGATACCGATAAGGGTCTTTGATATTTCTGATACGATGAACCCGATCGACGTGAGTGATTCAGCCTGGCTGGTCGATTTTGCATACGCCTATCCTGGTGATACAATCCACTTTGGACCACCGGGATGGGACTTGATACCTGGTGGTGCTGGTTATAATCCTCATCCAGAATGGGCTGCGGTTGGATTTGTTGACCAGATTGGTTGCTGGAACAATAGTGGAGAAGCAGTATATTTTGCTACCCAGAATGGGCCCCAAACTGCAGCTCCGCCATCTGATGGTGACGAGTTTACTATTCTCACCTATAAACCTTTTTCAGAGGCGATCGAATATCAATTTACTATTGTTCCATCCACTATTATTGTTGATTCGATCGATTTGAGTAGGGTCAGGGTAGTTCCAAATCCTTATATCCTCCATTCACGTTTTGAGACTACACCGTATGATAGACGACTCATGTTTACCAACCTGCCACAAGAATGTGAGATTCAGATCTACAATCTTGCTGGTGAGCACATTAATACGATCACACATAACAATAATCTTGGCTATGAATACTGGGATCTCAGGACAAAGTACGGACTCGAGGTTGCCTATGGATTGTACATATTTGTCGTGAAAACAGATAATAGGACAAAGGCAAAGGGAAAGTTTGTTATCATTAGGTAGAGGGAGGATGTCATGAGACACGCTTATAGAGCGATGCAGAAAAAAAGCTGTTATTGGGTATTTTTACTTTTGACGTTCCTTCAATTTGGTTTCTCTGTGAGCAAGGTTGGCACAACCGCTGCACCGTTCCTCAAGATTGAGTGTGGAGCACGACCAGTTGGTATGGGTGGTTCATTCGTTGCATTGGCTGATGACCCTTCGGGGATTTATTACAACCCTGCGGGAGTTGCCGAATTAGAGAAGGTGTACGTGCTGGGAGGACATACACGATGGTTTGCTGATATAACATATAATTACGCCACACTCATCGTGCCGACAGATAAGATAAATTTCTGTCTGTGGGGTTCATTCCTTTCGTGCAGCGATATTCCAATCACAACCATAGAACAACCTGAGGGCACAGGACAAAATTTCAATTACATAGATGGGCTGGTTGGATTTACGACTTCGCTGTTTTTATCTGACCGGCTTTCACTTGGACTTTCAGCAAAATACATTCAGCAGATGCTCTATAATGAAAGTGCGGCTACGTTTGCCTTAGATATCGGTTCAATCTTGAGAACACCCTTCAAGGGTCTGAGACTGGGCATGTGTATGATGAATTATGGCGGCCGCATGCAGTTATCAGGTAATGACCTCATCATCCAGAGCGACCCATGGCCTGAGTTCGCAGGTAATCCAGATGCTGAAGCACGATTGACAACCGAATCGTTTCCTCTGCCTCTCGCATTTAAATTGGGGATCGCATTCGATCTTGTTGGTGGAGGAGACGCCTTTTTCATAAGCAAGCACAATCGGTTCACCATTGCGATGGATGGCATACATCCAAACGATGGTGAAGAAAAATTGCACGTTGGTTGCGAATATGGTATACTCAACACGCTCTTTTTGCGAGGTGGGTACAAGTTTAACTATGACACGCAGAAGTTTACTGCTGGTGCTGGCATAAAGATAGGTATGGCAGACAGGGAGCTCCATGTCGATTATGCCTATGTGGATATGGACATATTGGATGCAACCCATCGCATTTCACTCGCCATAGGATTTTAATGAGGGGGTTAAAAAATGAATAGAAGGAGCTTTTTAAAGACAATAGGGTTTGCAGCGCCGATTGTCATGTTTCTGGGTCACATCCCCAGACTGTTATGGGGAGGCAAATGGGAACATGCGCAGAAGACGTTCTGGAAAGACAAGAGATTCCATCAGAATTCAGTTGATATGTCAGGGTATAGTCGTGGTATGATTAGGGCGAGGATAGATGGCCAATGGCGGGAGTATAGAATGAGGGAGGCGAGTAAGGAATTTGCTCAGTGGAATACCGAGAAACGCCTCGAGTTCCTTAGACACATAAAGGCATTTATGGACAAAAAAAAGAGTGATATGCCTGGCTTGGGTGGTCCGCATTCTGGTGCAGTTGCGACCTATGGGCTTGGCCGTCTTGATTCACAATTCACCATAAACAATGCAATAAAAGGTATTGGCCTGGCGCCCACTGACAAAAATCTTGATCAGGCAATAGGACGTCTGAGGCAGACGTATGAAAATCCTATGCCTGAAAAGATGGATGTGCTCAAGTCACTCTACGAAAATGCTGATTTCTTTGACTGGCGTAAACAGACATCACTCGAACTGTATGCCACACCCGAGTTTGAGACCCACACCTTTCTTAATGTGATGGAGAATCCGACTGCGACACTCGTGTTTCTCGATATTCCTTCCTACGAATTAAGGACGATTGCCCGCATTATCCATCCTGAAGATGAGACAGCACTGCCCTCAGAGAAGAAACTGGTGGAGTTCGTCAATCTCGCACATGAATATATGCATGGTAAATTCCCTCGTCAGTATCCCCTTCTTCTTTTCTATATTGTCGAAGAATTTGACAATACACCGGGTTCTAAAAGGGGAATCAGGACAGTCCCTGAACTGCCGGAAGAATAGACATGGAGAAGAGAGACGGAGGAACAAGGAGATGGGGAGACATGTCTCCTTGTCACCAAGTCACCGTGTCCCAAAATAGGAGGTGAGATGAAGGTAATCGTGATTGTTGGTCTTTTTATGAGTATGCTCTTCGGACAGGTCCTCTATGAAGAGTATTTTACAGGAGGTGCCATGCAGCTCGACTGGCACCCATGGTTCACCGACACAGCCGGTCTCGGCGACAGCATGCAGGTCATCAACGATCCGACAACACCAGGAGGTGATGACTGGGCAGGCAGGATTTCAAATGAATATATGACTGTTGCAGGTTTGACCTATGCAGGTGAATCAGACTTAATCGACTATGCAATTGAGGCATGGATATATACTGTTGTTGTGCCAGCAATGGGTCCTTATAATGGTATCGCGATAAGAATGGATCCAATAACAGGATACTACTACCGCCTCGTTTCAGATTTTGATGGTGATGCCCGTCTGCGGCTTGGCCTGGTTGCTGGTGGTGGCTTTCCAATTGCCCTGAGAGACTGGACCGCAGGAGAGATTCCCGGAGGAGTGCCGTCGACATCATCCTGGCACAGACTTGAGATGAAGCTGATTGCCGATTCGATATGGTGTTATTATGATGATGTGGAGCTCCCTGATTGTCCGATAATAAACGATAGTGTTGCGCAGGGTTACTTTGGTGTATACACCTTTAACATGGTGGATACGGCATCAACCAAGTGCGACAACATTATTGTTTTCGACGTAACAGGTGTTGCAGAACAGAGAGAAGAACATGTAGGTAGTTTTGGGGCATATCCGAATCCGTTCATCAACAGATTGAATATCAGATTTGAGCCATCAGATTTGAGCTTGATCCATGCGCTGAGAATCTATGATATTGCAGGCTGTCTCGTCAAAGAACTCATACCTGCTATTAGTTATCAGTCATCGATCGTGTCCTGGGATGGCAGAGATGAGAGAGGTGTGCCAGCAGCACCAGGTGTGTATTTTATTGTAGATGGAAATGAACATCGATTAGCAAAAGTAGTTAAACTGCGTTAGGCAGAACTAAAACAGAAAGTGGCGCTGAATAAAATCAGCGCCACTTTTGCTATTGCGAGATTTTTATAATTTTCTTTGTGACTGCCTTATTATCGATGCTTACTCTCACAATATATATACCTTGTGGCAGCGTATTACCAATCAGATCAATCATCTGCAGCCTAACACTCTGATTTCCCTTTTCGAGCTTTTTGACAAGGTGATTAACCTTTCTTCCTGTGCAGTCATAAAGGTCAATCTGAACATCGTTCCTCTCTGCGAGAGCGAAGTTGAGACAAAGATGTGTTGATACGGGATTACCGAGAAGCGTTACCATTGGGTCTGGAACCCTGTTAAGGTCATTTTCTGCAACAGATAGATTATGCCCGAGTGGTTTCAAAAACGGATCACCGAGCAGCGTCATTCCATAATGCCAACACAGTCTTGAGAAGTTCATTCCGACATGATTGTAGATACAATCGAACCAATACCTGAACGCCTCGCCCAGTGTTTTTCCCTGGCCCAGGGCCTCATAAAAATAGTTGAAATCAAGCATGCTGCCTGTCTTTGTAGAGCCGATTGAACCGATCCCGCACGTCTCGTTGAATATTGCACGATTTCCCCCACAATTTTCTGTATAGCGAGAAAATGAGCAGCAGAAGAAGTTATAGAAATGTGCTGGTGGGTCTTGAGAGGTATATTCATGTGAAAAGTAATAGTCTGAAAGTGAGTCATTATAGGTGAATGCATGGCCCCCAGGCCATGAATGGGCAAAGAGTGAGACCCATGCCTGTGACGTATCGAGTTTTACTCGATAGACCGATGCCCTTGTCGTCTCTGGATCCCAATAACTCATCGTGTCCGCAAAGAGCAGTGCGACATCCTGAGCCCAATAAGGAGCCCAGTATTCCCAATCATCATCGACAAAGACAAGCGCACGTTTGGGCAGCGAAAGTATATCATGTCTATAGGCATTATCTTTTGCAAAATAGTTCTTCAATAGAGTTGTGTCTGAACCAAGGCCAGTTGGGATAAGTCTCCCCACGTAGATTTCTGGATTGACATTACCCGTATGGCCATCATATCTGCCATTTCCTGTGTTCATCGTGTCAAGCCAGGTGCCATTCAGATCCATATAAAAGAGGTCAATAGGAAACTGAACATATGGTCCAGTGGAATCAAAGTCATGGGCAATCTCGTACCATGCAACCGGAAGATCTCCAACAAATAGTGCTCCTTCTATGTTATCCGTAGTATGGAGAGTCTGAATGAGAGAACGTAGTGTATCAGGTGTTCCACCCGAAATATGATAGTTCAATACAGTATATCCCTCAGATTGTAGATTATCCGTCAATTGTTCAATCTCATCTATCAATGAACGGGCGATGTCCTGTTCTATAAGGATTGCAACAGTGCCTGCTCTGCCGTCGCCATGAGCATAGTTATTGAGGTGATAATAAAAATCAGTGTAGGGGTGCTCGGCTAACCACTCCTCGTATGTCCCTGGCCGAGAACCAGGAGGTCCAGCCCATCTGAGTAATGGGACTCCATCCTGTGCAGTACCATAGGTAAAAATGATAAGAACAAATAAGAATTTGGTCAATTTCATTGATACTCCTTTCTCTTCATTATAATGGGAATGAGGTATAAGTCAATACCACAAACGTTCTTGACTAAGCGGTGATTGGAGATATACTTGAGATGTGACAGATATCCTCTCCAATCTCAATCAAGAACAACAGAAGGCGGTAAAGATTAAGAAAGGTCCGATTCTCATTCTTGCAGGTGCAGGGAGTGGTAAGACACGGGTAATCACCTACCGCATTGCCTACCTGATTGAAAAACGTCTCGCACAGCCGAATGACATACTCGCCATCACCTTTACTAATAAGGCGGCAGATGAGATGCGTACACGAATAGTAAAGCTTGTGCACGGGAGTCATGACATGTGGATAAGAACATTCCATTCAACGTGTGCAAAGATTCTGAGGGATACCCTCATACACAAAAGGCAGCTGCAGAGGCTTGTGGGGATCTCTGCAAACTACACAATCTATGATGAATATGATCAGGTGAGTTTGGTAAAAGAGTGCCTAAAAGACCTCAATATAGATTCGCGAGAATACCCGCCAGCACTCATCGCTGAGAGTATTAACAGGATAAAGGAGAATCTCGAGGATGCCGATACTATCAGTGATGAATTTATTTTTTATATCTATAAGTACTACAACAAAAAACTGTCGCAGTATAATGCCGTTGATTTTGATGACCTCATCATGAAGGCAGTAATACTCCTTGAGAAAGATACTGATACACTCAAATATTACCAAGAACGATTTAAGCACATCATGGTCGATGAGTTTCAGGACACAAATAAGGCGCAGTATGTCTTGACAAGGCTGCTCGCAGAAAAATATCGAAATCTCTGTGTCGTTGGTGACGATGACCAATCAATCTATTCTTGGCGCGGCGCTGAGATAAAAAACATCCTCGATTTTGAAAATGACTTCCCTGACTGCACCGTGATAAAGCTTGAACAGAACTATCGTTCCACCAAAACAATCCTTCAGGCAGCCTCGGGTGTGGTGAATCATAATGAATACCGTAAGCCAAAAGTCCTCTGGTGTGAGAATGAGGATGGCGATAAGTTAGAATTCTTTGCCGCACAGGACGCATACAATGAGGCTGCCTATGTTGCGCGGAAGATTGTCGAAGCAAAAATGCAGGGGATCCATTTGAATGAGATTGCTGTGTTCTACCGCATCAATTATCAGTCACGTGTGTTTGAAGAGAGCTTTGTCAGATTTCAGATCCCCTATGAGGTGGTAGGTTCGCTGAAGTTCTACGAGCGGGCAGAGATAAAGAATGTACTCGCCTATCTGAGGTTTATAAATAACACGAGAGATTCAGTTAGTTTACAACGAATAATAAATGTACCTTCACGCAAGATAGGGTTCAGGACAGTTGAAAAGATATCCGCGTATGCAAAAGAGCATAGGGTTTCGCTTTTTGAAGCGCTGCATGCGATTGATGCCATCAAAGAGATTGATGGTGGTACCAAACGACGCGTCAAGGAATTCGTAACAATGATAGATCAATTCATCGAATCACGCGATACGATGAGCCTCCGCGAGTTCGCCATGCGTGTTGTGAGGGATTCTGGCTATCTAGAAAGTTTGAATGGGGAGAGGACAGAAAGAGATTTCGTGAGACGGAAAAATATTGAGGAACTTCTCATTTCAATCAATGATTATGCAAAACAATATCCAGATGCGAGACTCCAGGATTACCTTGCTGATGTGTCTCTGCGGAGCGAGATTGATGAG
>Ga0209636_10000821_pt1 | contig 30964 bp, 27 predicted proteins | sample DeeMarSWOR152_54_FD_187464 | JGI IMG/M metagenome (GOLD analysis project Ga0209636, IMG submission 187464) | Marine sediment microbial communities from White Oak River estuary, North Carolina - WOR-1-52-54 (SPAdes) (version 2) | ecosystem: Environmental > Aquatic > Marine > Intertidal zone >...
TCCATAACCTCTTGGTCTGACCCTATATACCGATGTATCTCCCTTACAACCCCTTCGAAGTTCTCGATGGGCACCGATATCAAAACTCTGTCAGCACCTTCTACAGCTTTCACGTTGTCAGCGATTTCAACTCCGAGCTCATCTTTCATCTTCAGAAGCTTTCCTTTGCTCCTACCAGAAACTATCACCTGCATGCCTTCATCCAAAAAAAACCTTGTGAACCATCGCCCCATCTTTCCAGTGCCGCCAATTATTGCCACTTTCATTGCAGCGCCTCGCAAATTATTTCTAGCCCTAGCTTCATTTCTTCTTCTGGCATCGTTAACGCTATTCTAAAATGCTCTCGGTAATCTCCAAAAGAGGTGCCAGGAGTTACAGCTACTCCCTTGTCCAGCAGATCGAAGGCAAATCTTTCAGAATCCAGCTGGTCATACTTTGGAAAGACATAGAAGGGAGCGTCGGGTCTAGTGAATCTTAGCCCTGTTTTCGAAAGAACCTTGCAGGCCAAATCTGCTCTTCGCCGATAGAGCTCACTCATCTCCTTTATGATTCTCTGTCTCATCTCAAGAGCCTTCAAAGCTGCCTCTTGAACGAAAACTGGAACGTTGGTGAAGGTTATCTGGTTTAGTTTGACCATTTTTCCAGCCAACTCCTCTCCCGCGACAACATAGCCTATCCTCCATCCCGTCATTGCAAACGTTTTGGAAAAACTGTTGACGAGTATGTGGTTGTCACCGAAATCTCGAATGCTCTTTGTTCTTACAAAGCTTAAATCACGGTAAACTTCGTCGGAAACAATTGCTACTTTCTTTTCATTCGCAACTTCAACAATTTCTTCAAGTATACGATTCTCTACGACCTTACTTGTGGGGTTGTTAGGATTGCTTAGTATCAGCAGTTGTGTCTGTTCATCGATAAGATTCCTTAGCTTTTCAGGGTCAATTTTCCAGTTGGAACCAATTTCTGTCCTGTAGAATCTTGTTTCTACTCCCAGACTCTTGGCGGCGATTTCATAGGCAGTCCAGTGCGGACTTGGAATGACAACGTTTCCTATTTTTTTCAGTAGCAGGTACATTATCGAGAAAAACGCCCACTTTGAACCTGGAATTACGACCACATTTTCTGCGGAAACATTGTGGATGTTTGCCAATTTTTCTCTAAGCGTTTTTTCACCGGCATAGAAGGAGTATTTTGTCTTTCCCTGTTTCATGGCTTCAAAGGCTGCCTCAATTATCTCCTTAGGAGTTGGTTGGTCAGGATCCCCAACGTTTAGTTTTATAATCTTCTTTCCTTCACTTTCAAGTTCCATTGCCCTTTGACTTATTTCATACAACATTTTTCCTCACTCCTCTAACTTCTGCAACTTTCACGCTTCTGAACACGTATGCACATGGCAATTATTCGATTATACACAGCTCTGGCATCTTGTGCATTAAGTCCCAATATCGACGCTAGTCCTGCTATTCGCGTGTACTGTTTGTTTTCTCTGTTACGATCCCTCACTGGAACTCCTCGTTCTCGCTTAAGAATTCCAATGTTTTCACAGACATCTACTCTTTCCTTTAAAAGGCGCAGAATCTGCTCGTCAATCTCGTCGATTCTCTTTCTTAATTTTGACACCTTCTCCAACCTATTTCTTCTCCTTCAAAACTTTCGGTATGACGCCTGCCCGAAGCATATGATCAGCCAAGACAGCTGCAACCGCAGATTCGACAACAGGAACAGCTTTCGGCACGATACATGGATCGTGTCTGCCCCCGACTTGAATCAGCGTTTCTTTCATTTTTGGCAGATTGACGCTCCTCTGTTCTTTTGATATGGAAGGAGTTGGTTTTATTGCAACCTTAACCACAATCGGCATTCCAGAAGACATTCCCCCCAAGACACCGCCCGAATTGTTTGTGGATGTCACAACTTTCCCACTGCTTATCGCATACGTATCATTGTTTTCTGATCCCTTCATCCTAGCAGCCTCAAACCCTGCACCGAATTCAACTGCCTTGACCGCTGGTACCGCAAATAGCATCTTGGCGATGTCAGCATCCAAGGAGTCGAATATCGGTTCGCCAACTCCCACTGAAACTTTCAAGGCGACACATTCAACCACACCGCCGACACTGTCACCTTCACTCTTTGCCTTCAAGATTTCCTCTTCCATGGCTTTCGCACATTTTAAGTCGGGGCATCTAACTGCACTCTTATATGTGCTCCTCCGAATTTCTTCAATTGTAAGTTTCTTCTCAACTTTAATCTTGCCTATGCCAGCTGCATAAGCCAGAATCTCTACGCCGACAAGACCTAGGAGTTTCTTGGCTATGGCGCCAGCCATCACAAAAGCCACTGTAAGTCGGCCCGAAAATCTCCCTCCACCACGATAGTCGCTGAAGCCTCCATACTTGATTCGAGCGGGGTAATCTGCATGTCCTGGTCTAGGTATCTGCCTGATTTTGTTGTATTCGCTTGGAACAGCTTCTTGGTTCCAGACTAGGGTGCAGATGGGGGCGCCAGTTGTAAAACCGTTGAAGATTCCTGAGAGAATTTCAACGACGTCTTTTTCTCTTCGGGCAGATACGATCGCGGATTTAGGAGGAATCCTTTTATCTATTTCTCTCTGAATGTCCTTTTTGGACAGGGGAAGACCCGCCGGGCAACCGTCCACAACGACTCCTACGCATCTGCCGTGGCTCTCGCCGAAACAAGTCACAACAAACTCTTTGCCTATAGAATTACCTGCCAACAACATCCGCTCCTAACAAACGTAGGTCATCAAAGAAGTTTGGATAAGATTTTCTAACACACTCGGAGTTTTCGATCCTCGTCTCGCCACTCGCTCCCAGAGCAGCAACTGCGCACGCCATAGCAATTCGATGGTCGTTATGGGGATTAATTGTGGCTCCGTGCAGTGGGGATTGTCCCCTTATGATTAGACCGTCTTCGATCATCTTGATGTGTGCACCCATTTTCTTTAACTCGGTATAAAGGGAAGAAAGCCTGTCAGATTCCTTATACCTGAGTCTCCTTGCGTCGTATAATTTGGATGTTCCCTTCGAATAGCATGCCAAGGCGGCGCAAACTGGAACCAGGTCAGGGATATCTTTTGCATCCACGTCCACGGCGTTGAGTTGCCTTCCTTCGATCTCAATGTCCTTATCCTCAATTCTTACCTTTGAGCCCATTTTCGTCAATATGTCCAATATTGCCCTGTCTCCTTGTGTAGTACGGTGATCAAGATTCTTCACTTTGGTTTTTGAGCATGTTATAGCCGAGGCGGCTAGAAGAAAAGATGTGGAGGAGAAGTCTCCAGGAACTGTGTGATCACATGGGCTATAGTTCTGGTTAGATGGAACTCGAAGTTGCATGAAATCGTTATACGCATATGCTCTGATGCCGTGTTTTTCGAGGACCTCGAGGGTCATTTGAATGTAGCTTCTGGATTCCAGAGGTGTAGTAACCAAAATTTCGGTGTCTTCCTCTGCCCTCGGGCACGCAAACAACAGGCCTGAGATGAACTGAGAGCTTACATCTCCCCTTATCGATGCTTTTCCTCCCTTTATCCCTCCGCCGTGAACCTTAACTATCGAGCCTTTTTCACATTGCTGAAGTCTGGATTCTACACCCAGCTGCTTGAGGCCTTCGAGAAGGGGCTGCAAAGGCCTCCTGCTGAGGGACAAACCGAGGGTGAAAGTGGAGGGGCCAGGTGAGAGGGCGGACACCGGTATCATAAAGCGAAGAGTAGCTCCAGACTCCCTGCAGTCTATAGGTTTCTGAGGGACCTTAAATGTGGAGATTCCATTGATTGTCCAGCAGCTTTCGTCCAGTTTCACTTCTGCTCCGAAGGCTTCTATAGCCTTCAGCGTCGCTTCAGTATCATATGAGGCAAGAGGATTCAGAATTTTTGAGACGCCCCCTGACAGCAGAGCGGCTACCGTAGTTCTGTGCGTGTATGCCTTGGATGGAGGGGCGTAGATTTCGCCGCCAAACCTCTTGCATTTTTTGATCACAACGTCTGCCAACTTTGATCAACCTGTCACTCTTGCTTTTTCGTGGTTCACGCCACTTTGCAGAATGTCTCCCTCGTAGGTCCGCCACGCGTCTTTAACATCATCAATCTTCTCTTGAGGGACAATGGCGGCAACCGCAGGACCCGTACCCGATAGTCCTGCAGCGACCGCTCCTGCAATTAGCGCGTCCATGGCTACGGAAGGATTGTATCCTAATGCTGAGGAGTAAATCAAACCGTTAAGGGTTAACGCTGACCAGTAATTTCCCTTGACTGCCTCTTTGTATGCTGTTCTTACGAGGGATGATACCCTCTTCATTCGTTGTACGTCAGAGCCACTTGTATACACTTTCTTCTGGGGAACATAAAACAAAACGAGCAAATCTTCGGCTATTTCAAAACGCTTGACGATTCTTCTTTTCAGGTTGTCAGTGACCACGACTCCTCCAAAATATGAGGCGCAAGCGTCGTCAAAGGCACCCGTTATCGTAACGTTTGCCTCGATCGTCGCATTCACGCTTAAGTTTAGAATAGTCAAGTCATCCAAACTTCGGTTCAAAGCCGCTACAGTTGCCAAGGCTATGGCGTTTGCCGCCACACTGCTGCTCTTTAATCCCCTAGCGATAGGGATGTTTGATCTGGTTATGACTTTTGCACCAAAACTTTTCTCAGAATTAAAATATTCGAAGACCTTGTTAACAGTCTTTTCAATCAAAATGGAATCTTCTGTGGGGTCTGACGCGATGTGTCCTTCAATGATCCCAGGTCTGTCTGTCAATTGAACACTGGCTTTCGTCCAAAGGTCTACTCCAACAGCTGCTCCTTTGCCAGTGGCAATAGCGTTGATGATGGTGGCAGCGCCATGGGATATCGCTTTGGCTTTTCTTGTCAAAAGCGAGTTCCCAGCTTTGAGAGTTGGGCTAAAACAGCTTTTTTCATCACTTTGACTGGAGCTGGACGCTCAGTCCATATCTCAAAGGACGCGGCGCCTTGGTAGACAAGCATGTCAATGCCGCCGACCACGTTTGCTCCCATGGACTTCGCGTCTTTTGCAAGTTTTGTTTCTAACGGACTATAGATTATGTCCATCACGTCTAAGCCAGGTCTCAGCCAATTCGGATCCACCAGACTTTGATCAACATCTGGGTGCATTCCAACAGAAGTTGCGTTAACCAAAATATGTGTGTCCTCCAACTCCGTTTTCAATAGTTCATACGAAAGCGAATCTCCACTTATCTTTTTGTCCAAGTTTTTGTGTGTAGCTTCTGCCAGCTCTTTGGCTTTTTGGGGGGTTCTGTTCAATATTCTGAGTTCTTCCACTTCCTTTGCTGCGTGGAACGCTATGGCTCTTGCTGCGCCACCAGCTCCAAGTAGAAGCATTTTCTTTCCTGTTAGACTCACCCCTTTTTCCTTTAGAGCGTTTATTGCGCCGATGCCGTCGGTGATGTATCCGATAAGTCTTCCTTCAGAGTTGAGGATGGTGTTAACTGCACCTATAGATCTCGCTGTCGAGTCTATTTCGTCTAGGTGCTTAATGACAGCGGTTTTGTGGGGCATGGTCACATTTAGTCCATGAACACCTAGACTTTTTAATCCAGCAATTGCGTCTCTTAATTGCTCCCTTCTAACCCTTAAGGCTATATAGACAAAATCAAGGTTCAAATCTTCGAAGGCCGCGTTGTGCATCACGGGGCTCAAGGTGTGTTCTATTGGGTCTCCTATGACGCAGCAAACCCTCGTTTTTCCAGAAATTTCCATTCTAATTTAGCCCCAGAGCCTCGTATGCAACTCTCATTTCTTCGATGGTCAGTTGCCCCGACGCTGTTTCTTCCCCTTTGTCGAGAGACGCAAAAGTGAAAAAGCCGCCGAAGAGGGGAGACATAAGCCTGGAAATTTTCCCTAGTTCACCCATAGAGAAGCAGACTGTTCTGACACTCTTGCAAGCTTTGGAAACGAAGTTTAGAACGGTTAAGTTGTCATTGAACAACTTGGCGGTAGTTACGACTTTGCAGACATCGGCTCCATTTGCAATCTCTTTTGTGAGAATCTCCTCCATCTGCGGCAAACTTGGAGTTTGGTTAAAGTCGTGGAACGACACTATTGACTTTACACTCGTCTCATGCAAATCGTGAACGATTTCCTTCAGGTTAGAAGTGGACAACTCTACATCGACGTATTCAAATCCGTTTTTCGCGGCGTTCAATAGTGTTTGTTTGCGCTCGACTTCGCTTCCTTGAAAATTGCCGTGGCACTTGACTGATCGATTCGTTGCTATTAGGGACGCCTTGCTACAACCTGCAATATCGCATAATTCATTGTGTTCTTTAAGGCTGTCCAGTCTGACTTCAATGAGGTCCGCTCCGCGATCTTCAGCTTTCTCAACAAGTTCCAAAGCCTCAGCGACGGTTTTGGGAAGGACTGAGACGCAGATCTTGATGGTCAACGCTCTATTACCATCTCCTCTTTAACCAAGGTTCCGAAATGTCTGCCTCCTCCCTCTGTCATATATACCAGGACCTCGTCGCCTGCTCCTAATTCAGCAACAGATTTGGAGCCCTCTCTCGTTACAAGCCTGATGGTTTCGGCGTTTTGAACAATAGTCTTTATTGTCCTTCCTTCGTATTCGGCCTCAATGAGTAGCATAGGTCTCCATTCAATCTTCACTCTTCCCACATGTGTTTGCCTACTCTTCCCTCCTCGATCAACTATGAGAACATTGTCGCCTGCCTTCAGTTCTGAGAGGTATCTTGTCTGGCTGAGTGAGGAAAGGGCGTATAAAGATACGGGTCCTACGTTAACTCTGAACGGACGTGTTTCAACGTAGGGGCTTTCATGGACTTCTGCCTGAACGAGGAACAAACCGGAAGATTGGCATCCGGCGAGGATTCCTTCCCCTGGTTTCATAAGGTCGCATGTATCAATGCAGACTCTGGCGCCAGTTCCGATTTGCTTCAGCTGCACGACTTTGGCTAGCACCAGCTGAATTGTTGGAGCTTGCCTCTTGATGGCAGTTGCTGTTTCTGCGAGCTCTTGGAGGCTGGAGGTTTTCAGTACAACTCCGTCGGCTCCCACCTCCAGGGTCTTTAAAGCGAGCTTAGCGTCTTTTGCGCAAGAAACCTTGGCGAGTAGTTTAGTTTTTCCACGCGTCATTGCGATGACATTTTCTAGAGGGATAATCTTCCAGTCTGGGCAATCGAGGATTAAGTAGTCACATGATCCTACGGCCTCTGCAACAGCCTTCTCATCTTGTCTCCCCTTTACAGTTACTCTAGCTGCAACAGTTTTCCCCTTCTCTTTGAGTTCCTTGGCCTTGCTTTCATCGAAAAATTCTAGTACATTGATGTCGCAGTCGCCTGAGCCTGCTGCTATTTTGACTCCAGCCTGTTTGGCGTTTTCTAAATCCTGTGAGCCGACTAAAATGGCATCGCAGAAATGAGTGGCTGATTTTATCAATGTCTTTTTTGTTTTGTGAGAAAATGACTCGTCTATTTCAATCCAGAGTTCTTTCAATGAGTCTCACCAAGAATTTGCAATGATTTGTCAATTGAAGCGTTATTATGTACTATTGCTGAGAGCGCCTTGACCATCAAGGTGGGATTTTCGTGTTGAAACACGTTTCTACCGATGGAGAGTCCTGCACCGCCAGCTTTTACTGAGTCTTGAACCATCTGCAGAATCTCTCGAGTAGTTTCAACCCTTGGACCGCCCGCTATTATTACTGGGACGTGGCAACCGCGAACGACTTCTTTGAAGGTTTCGATACTGCCCGTGTAGTTGGTCTTGACGACATCAGCACCTAGCTCAGCACCTAACCTGGCAGCATGCGCAACCACATTTACGGCGTGTTGATTCTTTATTGCGGCGCCTCTTGGATACATCATAGCTAGAAGGGGCATCCCATACCAGTCGCATTCGTCCGCAACTTTCCCCAGTTTTTCGAGCATCTTGCTCTCTTGCTCCGCCCCAACGTTAATGTGGACGGAAACAGCGTCGGCACCAATTCTCATGGCTTCGTCTACGGAACACACTTGAATCTTGTAGTTTGGATCAGGACTAAGCTTGGTGCTGGCGGACAAGTGTACGATCAAGCCTGCTCGTTCAGTGTCAACTTTTTTTGCTACGCCTCTGTGCACGACGATAGCGTCTACTCCTCCCTTTAACAGTTGATCGATGATCGCTTGCATATTCACAAGGCCTCTGACTGGGCCCAGTGTTACGCCGTGATCCATGGGAACTATGACGGTTCGTTGGTCGTGTCTGAAAATCCTTTTCAACCGTTTCTTTTTGCCAGAATCCAAAAAGGTGCACCTCTTAAAGGTATTTTTTTGCTTTTAAGTACTCAGCGTTTAGAACACCGCAGCCAGCAGCCCCTCTGATGGTGTTATGTCCTAGAACAACATATTTTACTCCCATAAGGACACGGTCTCTCCTGACTCTACCCACCACGACACTCATGCCACCGCCCTCCATTCTATCTAATCTTGTTTGAGGCCTATCTTCTTCATTCCTAACGACAACTGGTTTCGCTGGAGCTGTTGGAAGCCTAAGTTTCTGGGGCTCGCCGACAAATTTTTCCATAGCAGCCATAACTGAATCGGAGTCTGCTTCACGCTCAGGCTCGACAAAGACTGCTTCCATATGCCCGTCCAAAGTTGGAACTCTATGACAGCTCGCTGAAATCTTGAAATCAGCTAATTTTGATGTAGAGCCAAACACCTTCAAAGTTTCGGCTTGCATCTTTTCCTCCTCATTTGTGATGAACGGGATAACATTGTCTACAATGTCGAGTGAGGCAACGCCTGGGTATCCCGCACCTGAGATGGCTTGCATTGTAGAAACGATCACCTTTCTAATGCCGAATTCATCGTAGATTGGTTTTAGGGAAAGAGTCAAAACTGTGGCGCTGCAGTTCGGATTTGTAACAATAGCCCCGTTCCATTTTCTTTTCTTGCGTTGTTCGTCTATGAGACAAGCATGATCGCAGTTGACTTCCGGATTGACCAGAGGCACGTCTGGATCCATCCTGTGGGAAGAAGCGTTGCTCACCACGACGTATCCAGCACGGGCGAAGTTTTCCTCTGCTCTGCCCGCCGCTTCAGCAGGTAGCGCAGAGAAAACCACATCGACATCTTCCATGTTTGCAACGGCTTTGGGCTCTATGTCAACTACTTCTAGTTCAGAAACGTTCTCCGGGATTGGCGTGGGAAGTCTCCATCTTGCCGCTTCTGAATATTTCTGTCCGACGCTTCTCTCAGAAGCTGCTACAACCGAGACGCCGAACCATGGGTGTCCACATAACATTTGAACGAAGATTTGGCCAACTGAACCTGTTGCACCTAAGACTGCTGCCTTCATCATCTTCAATCACCTCTCAAAGAGCTTTTGACAAGCTTTAGAGCTGTTTCCCTCTCTTTCCAGTCCACGAAAAGAAGAATACTGGACGTAATTGTTAGGATGCCAAAGATGTTTATTCCATTCACCCGCAGAGTCTCCGAGATTTTTCCGACAATACCTGGAGTTTCTTCCAACCCTACACCGTTGACTTTCAGAAAGGCCAACTGTTTCCTCACAGACATAGCAATGGTTTCCCTGTGTCTCAGTATCGCCTCGTGAAACTCTTTCAGAAGAGAATTCACGTCTCCCTCTTCCGCTGCATATAGAATTATTGAATCGTAATCTACTGACAAACCCAGCAACGAGGTATAGGTTCTAACCGTTTCCGTTAGTTCTTGGATGACCCCAGGTTTCTCAGAGACCCTACAACCCACCACTGTTATGGAGACTGCTGGGGATTGACTTGCTACAACCACGTCTAGTTCAGTTGACAACCCTCCCGTTATTAGGGTGCCCATTACATTCAAATCCCCGTGAGCATGATTGATCACCCTAGCACTTATTGATGGATCCTTATACCTCAAAGCTTTTCTATGGATGAACTTCGTGCCTGAATCAGCGAGCCCCACCAACGTGTTCACATCAATCTCTCGAACTCTTTCAGAGTTTTCGATAAGCTTTGGATCGGCAGACATTATTCCTTCAGCGTCTGTAACTAGAACAACCTCATCTGCTTCCAACGCTTTCGCCAGAATGAATGCTGTAGCATCGCTTCCACCTCTTCCAATAGTGGTTATTTCCCCACTTGGTGTTCGGCCCACAAAACCTGCGATTACTGGGGTAACACCCTTTTGGACGAGGGGAAGCATGTCTCGCTGGACCCGCTCCATGCACTCTTTCTCATTGGGATTTGCGTTGGAGAAATTGTCATCTGTCATGATAGGCCAGTCTGGATCCAAAGGATCAAAGTAGCGGGATTCTACACCCTTTGCTCTCAAGGCTGCGGTGAAAATTCTGATGCTGGTTCTCTCTCCCATTGCTAGAATGTCGTCCAACTCTCCTTTCTCAACTTTTCCGCCAGAGGCATTCTTCGCTGCGTGAAGAAGAAAATCAGTTGTTTTACCCATAGCTGAAACCACTACTGCGATCTGCGTACCCTTTCTCACTTCTTCGGCGACGGCTGCGGCAGCCCGCAACATTCGTTCATGATCAGCTAGACTGGCTCCTCCATATTTTACCACGATTCGTTTGCGGCGTTTTGCATTAGATGATTTCATATACTAATCAAACCCCCAAAAAAGCCCACGAAGCTAGGATGAAACCAAGACTTTAGCTACTGGGCTTCAAAAATAGCGAAAGCTATAGCTGTAGGCATAGAAAGTCATTGAATAACTGCTTGTTTGAATCGTCGTTTTGTGTTTCATATGCCCCAGAGCCTCATCCCTAAACAGTTGAGTTTCTTGCATAAAAGAATTTCGAACTATAAATATGGATGTGCCATTAAAGTTTAAAAATGCACCGATGTACATTAGCTACGGGATCGAGAATGAAAGTCCTTATTGTAGGAGGATACGGTGCCCAAGGTTCTGTCATATGCTCCTATCTTGCAAAAAGACCCGAAGTTTCTGAGATCGTGTGCGCTGGAAGAAACTTGGCGAAGGCGAAGCGGCTTATCGAGAGACTCAAGAGCGATAAGGTGTTACCGAAGAAACTTGACGCAACTAAACACGATGAATTGACAAGTGCTACAAAGGGAATGGACTTGGTTGTGAACGCAACTGTGCCTAGATACAACCTTTTGGTGATGGATGCAGTCTTGAATGGTGAAGCCAACTACCAAGACCTAGCTTCAGGACCAACCGACACGCCGATGGATAAATTCGTTTCGCAGCAAACAGAACGGAACAAAGAATACAAGGACGCGGGACTAACCGCTCTGATAAATACTGGCTCCTCTCCAGGAGTTACGAACTTACTTGCGAGACACGCCGCCGACAACCTTGACCGAGTGAATGAAATAAAGATAAGGTACACGGGCCTCATGGAAACCAAAGAGTTCATCTCAATCTGGTCGCCGGAAACGGCGTGGGCTGACATGGCAGAAGAACCATTTCTCTACGAAAATGGAAAGCTAAAAAGAGTTCCTCCTTTCAGTGGCGAAGAAGAATATAGGTTCCCGGACCCGTACGGCATTCAAAAGGTCGTTCATCATCATCACGAGGAAGTAGTAACATTGCCGAGGTTCATAGGAAAGGGTTTAAGATATGTTGACTTCAAGATGGGTGACGCAGACATGCATATTGCAAGAGCAATCTGGCAGATCGGTCTTCTCAGTGAAAAGCCTGTCAATGTTAAAGGGATGAAAATAGCGCCAAGAGATGTTTTCGTTTCTGCGATTCCTCCTCCTCTCGCCATGGAGGAAGTGGAGCGAAAAATCAGAGAAGGGATATTGGTCGACGCCAGTGAATGTGGGGTAGTGGAAATCGCTGGTAAAAAAGCCGGTGAGAAGATCCGCTACAGGTATGAGTGGCCTACCTTGAATGTTCGCGAGGCCAACAAGATAATACCTGGCGTAACTCAAGAGTCATATTGCACAGGTGTCCCAGCCGCAATCTTTGCTTGGATGCTGGGAAAGGGAGAGATAAAAACCACTGGCGTCATTGCACCAGAGTGCCTAGAGCTGAAGGCTAGAAACACAATTCTTTCCAAACTCGCGGAGATGAAATTGCCAGTACACGAAAAAATGGAGAGAATACTGTCTTAAAGAGACAACATAAATACTTGCTACTTGACGGCACTTATCGAAAATTATTAATCACTGGTTTCTCTCTACTAGGCGTACATCGGTGACTAGAATGAGTGAGGAAGAACTTCTCAACAAGTTGAGTGAAGCAGTTGTTGCTTGTGACAGAGATTCTGTGGTGAAGGTGGCTCACGAAGCAATTGAAAAGGGATTAGATCCGGTTAAGGCAATTGAGAAAGGATTATCTAAAGGCGCTATGATAGTGGGAGAAAAATTCGATAGACTGGAGATCTTTTTGACGGACCTAATGATGGCAGCAGAGGCGATGCAGGCGGGCCTAGATACCTTGCTTCCCTTAATATCCGAAGAAAAAGTCTTGAAAAAAGGAATTGTTGTCAGTGGCACTGTGAAAGGTGATATACATGACATAGGAAAAAACATTCTGGTGGCTCTCTTTAGCGCCAATGGTTTTGACGTCCATGACCTAGGGGTAGATGTTTCCACGTCAAAATTCATTGAAGAAGCAGAGAAGGTTGGAGCCGACATTATTGCACTTTCAGCGCTAATGTCTTCAACCATAGGGGGGCAAAAAGATGTCATAGATTATCTGAGGGAGACCGGGAAGAGAGAAAAATTCATTGTTATGGTGGGGGGAGGACCTACAACACTGGAATGGGCCGAGGAAATTGGTGCTGACGGATACGCAGAAACAGCCACAGAAGCCGTCAAAGTCGCTGCGGGGCTCGTTGAGAAAAAGAGGAGCTAACATGGTTGTATTTCTTGACGTTATTGAAAAATCTCTAACTGGAAAACCGTGTTCAGAGCGAGACTTTGACCTAAGAATATTTTCAACTAAATTGAGGCAAATAGTAAAGGAATACGACATTAGGTACGATCCAGAGAACCTTGTTCCCTCTGATAACACCTTGGCAGACGATATTTTCAAAGCAGCCTTTGACTTCTACTGTGAAGTAGGTACGTACTGCAAAGATACAGAACGGATAATTAGATTCGATGAGAGCGAGATCAAAGAAGGTCTAAGAAACGCCCCTTCCACAATTGTGTTCGGGGAAGGGGTAGACTCAGGAACGATGATACCTAGAAAACCTGAGGACAAGACGCCGCCATGGCGTTTCGTCGGGGCAGGTGGAGTTGCAGTATCCTCTGAGGACGTTTTTATGGGACTTGTGGAAAACTACGCGAAAATCCCCCTTGCCAATTCAATAACTACACCTACCTTGACCCGAGTAGACGGGATGAGGATAAGGCCCTACTCACCTTTGGAGATCTTGGGTGCAATAAGAACCGTGGCTCTCGGAAGAGAAGCTATACGAAGGGCTGGAAGACCAGGCTTACCCATTCTGAACTCCATTGCAACCGCTGACTCAGCAATAGCGTTAGTCGCGGGGCTCCATCCACAATACGGTCTCAGGCCAACAGACGGATACATGGTTGCCACTCTAGCAGAGCTCAAAACAAACTTCGACCTCCTAAACAGAGTGTGTGCCTTGAAATCTCTCGGTCTTCCCACGGCTGCAATTTTTGGCCCTATATTCGGCGGTTACTGCGGCGGACCAGAAGGTACAGCCATTGTCACCGTTGCTTACCACTTGATGGGGGCCCTTGTATATCAGGCGGGATGGTTTCTCGCCTTTCCGATTCACATCAAACACATAGCGAGTAGCATGCCTGAGCTTTTATGGGTGTCGAGCGTTTATGCCCAAGCAATTAGTAGAAACACCGACTTGTTGGCACTTTACTATGACTATACGGCTGCTGGACCATGTACAGAAATGTGTCTATACGAGATGGCAGCCCAGTATACAGCGGCTGTTACATCCGGTGTCTCAATGGAAACGGGAGGAATCGCAAAGGGCAGACGGGAAGACTACCTGACACCTATAGAGCCGAGATTTGCCGCTGAGGTGGCTTACGCGGCTGCCGGAATGAAAAGAGAAGGTGCAAACGAGATCGTAAAAGATCTAGCAGCAAAGTATGTTGATAAGATTGCAGACCCGCCAATAGGCATGAAATATCAGGAATGCTGTGACTTCAAGACAGGGAAACCGTCAAGAAAATGTTTAAATATTTACGATTCGGTTAAGAAAGAGCTAAAAGACATGGGCGTAGATTTGAACAGAACGTAGAGAGGATGCCTAAGAAAAGGAGGTTAATGATTTGTTCGAATATAAGAGTAAACAACAAACAATCAACATTGGAGGAGTCAAGGTGGGGGGAATTCCTGGACAAAACCCCACGGTCTTAGTAGGAACCATTTTCTATCATGGGCACAAAATCTTTCGCAACGAGAAAACTGGAGAATTTGACCGAAAGCAAGCTGAAGAGGTAATCAAATCTCAAGAGGAGATGTCCGATAAGACGGGAAACCCTTGCATGCTGGATGTTGTCGGGGCTTCGCCGGAGAATATGAAGACATTTATGGAGTTCACAGCAAGCGTTACGGATGTCCCTATCTTAATGGACGGCCCCACCACCGAAGCTAAAAAAGCTGGATTAGAATATGCAACGGAAGTTGGACTAATCGACAGAGTTGTCTACAACTCGTTAATTCCAGAATACAAGCAAGAGGAAATTCAGAAAATTAAGGAAGCCGGATTAAAGAGTGCTCTCCTCCTTGCCTACAACCCCCGAGAGTTCACGACTATAGGACGCGTAAAGGCTATCAAAACGCTTCTAGAGGTATCTCGTGAAGCAGGGATTGACAAACCTCTGATCGATACGTGCGTCCTTGACATACCAGGTCTAGGCATGGCAAGCCGCGCCGCCTTCGAACTTAAAAACGAGTTCGGTTTGCCTGTTGGCTGTGGAGCCCACAATGCAGTTAGCTTGTGGAAGGGTTTGAAGACAAAGTTTGGGAAAGAAGCGGTAAAGCCAGCCGTTGCATCTGCATGTGTTGTCGCGACTGCTGTGGGAGCAGACTTTGTATTGTACGGACCAGCAGAGGACGCAAAATATGTTTTTCCTGTTATAGCGATGACAGATGCTGCCTACGGTTATCTTCTCTTCGAAAAGAAAGTTGCACTTGACCGAAAACATCCCCTTTACCGAATAGCATGACTCCGTAATTGCGGCGGCAACAATTACAGCTTTCTTTCATGCGAGAACCAATGGAGTTCTATTCGAATTAAGCCAGTGCACTAAAGACGCTATTTACGCCCCTCTAAATATTCCTTAACTGATGGAAATCTATCCAAATCCTTGTGTGGAATAACTAGGGCAGAAGCAAATTCTCGGCTAAAATCAGGATCGATTGCAAGTTCAAGATATCGAACTCTCCTAGAAAGATTCTCGGCGATTTCCCTTGCCTCTTTCGATACCAGAGCCATTTTGGCGCCGGTTACGGCTGTGTTACCTACAAATTCTATCTTCTCTGTTTGCACATCTGGCACTAAGCCGATGAACTTCGCGTTTTCAGGGTTAATGTAGTTTCCAAAGGCGCCAGCGATTAAAACGCGGTCGAGGTTTTCCCTTTTGACGCCCTTCCTCTTCATTGAGATTGAGCAGCCTGTAAACATGGCGGCTTTTGCGAGTTGGATTTCATTAATGTCTTTTTGGGTAACTGTGATTTCTTTTCTAGTTGCGGTCTCATTTTCCCATGCGAGGACAAATTCTGGTATGTTGTTGGCCGTTTTCAGTCGTGATGTTTTCAATTCAGGACTTAATCTCCCATGTTTGTTTATGAGTCCTCCTTTCAACAGTCCAGCTACAACATCCACCATTGCAGACCCACACAGGCCTACCGGTTTTACATCACCTATTGTCTTGTATTCGACTTCGTAGGTGTCCGGGTCAATATGAACCTTTTCGATTGCGCCTGTTACAGCTTTCATTCCATCTTTGATGTGGGCTCCTTCAAAAGCTGGACCTGAGGCGCAGGAACATGATAAAATGTCTTCGGCGTTTCCGACAAAAACTTCCGTGTTGGTTCCTATGTCTAGAAGTAAAGAGATCTCCTTGGATTCATGGATTCCGCTAGATAGGACGTCTCCAACAGCGTCTGCGCCAACAAAACCTGCAATAATCGGCAAAACGTAAACAATGCCATTTTGATGGATTTTTACGCCCAACTCTCGAGCTTTGGTCTTTATGGATCTTCTCACAGCTGGCGTATACGGTGAAAGAGCGAGGTATTTTGGCTGAATAGCCAATAGAAAGTGATGCATCGCTGTGTTCCCAGCGACCACTGTTTCGTAAATGTCGTTTGAATCCACGCCAGCTTGAGTGCACGCTTCATGTAGAACATCATTTACTCCTTCGACTGCTAGTTTTTGCAGCGTCCGCAGCTTTTCACCACTGGTCATGGCAAACGTGATTCGTGATATAACATCCTCACCATGCATAATTTGCGGATTTTCAATTGATCCTATACCCAATGTTTCGCTAGTCACTAGGTCAACAACATAGCCAACAATTTTCGACGTACCGATGTCTACGGCTAGGCCTAAGAGTTTATCAGAGGTGTCTCCTGCTTCAGCCGCGACAATCTTGCAATCATTCCAGACTGCAATCGTGAAATCCCAATTTGCATTGCGCAAAACGTCCGGCAACTTCCTTAGAAGCATATTGTCAATTTCTAGTGTTCCAAGTCCTTGCACATTCCCCACGTGATCGAGAAGTCTCTGGAAGTCCGGTCTAACGTCAGAGAGCGTAGGTTTCTGTAACACTATGTGAAATTTCTTAACAGACGGGTTCAACTGCACAGGTCTTTCTCTACCACTGATCTGAATCTTACGCGCTCCGATTCTGCTTTCTTCAGGTACCATCACCGTAACGTTTTGCCTAAGAATTGTGCGGCAAGCAAGCCTGCAACCTGAATCAATTTCTTCCGTGGATAGATGAGCCTTCTCGGTATCTGTTACTTCATTCACGGCCCTCTTGTTATTGACAATGATCCTACATTTCCCGCAGGTCCCTTCTCCGCCGCATTCAGTTCTTATAGCAATACCCGCTTCGGTTGCTGCTTGGAATATGCTGGTTTCAGACGGTACCCTTATCCTACGTCCCTCAGGTTCAAACGTTACGGTAATGATTTTTTCCATTCTCTCTTCACAATCCAATTTTGATTTAATATATTATATGATTTGGGAAAAACCGTTTATTAGGAATATCTATGAGAGAACCTCAGGCAGGAAGGAAGAGCTAAATATTCTCTACTTCTCCGCCTTTATTTTGAGCGAGCATGTTGAGTAGCAGATAACGGCAGTTCTTACAGTCCACATCTTCCACTTTTATTCACCACCACAGTATGGACACAATCTAAAATCTTTAGGAAAATCTTTCCCGCATTTTGGACATAGTTTTCGGATTTTTCCTTCTCTGACTATTGGTTCCAGCGGGAATTCTGGTGCGTGTACAGAAGGCATAGCCGTTTCATAGAAACAGTCTCTGTGATACACTGTGCCAAAAATCTCGGGTCCAAGCGATGCTGGTGCGAAAATCTTTTGTCCCAGTCCCGGATATTGCCCCTGAAGAATAAAACTCTCACCTACCCTAATCTTTTTGTTACAATAATCGCATCGCCCCATAGACATTTCTCCGTTGAAGATTACCGAATCAGAGCTTAAAAGCTTCATTATGTAAGACCAAATAGAATATTTGAAGTGCGCGTGTAGTTTTTGAGCTCGGAAAACGGTTCATGCGGATGCGCACACGCAATTTGAACATTGCTCGAGCGTATTGCTTAGTTCTGAAATTAGAATCCAGCGTGTTCAAGCTCGGCTCAATGTTTCTTTGTCATATCTTTTTAGGATTTGAGAGATTTCTTTCTGAACGTCTTTAGGTATAGGCTCGGGCTTGTGGGTTACTAGAATTTCCTTGACCTTTTCTCTCGCTACTTTGGTGATGTCTTTTGCGCCTGCCTTCTCCCAGGTATCGTATGGTTTACGGTCGCTGATTTTTGGGATCCAGTGTTCCTTGAGAAAATTGTTGAGTGTATGCTTTTCTGCGAGATAATGACCGCCGGGCCCAACCTTGCGGATGACATCTAATGCTAAAGTATCATGGTTTATCTCATATCCTCGGACGACTCTGAGCATACTTTCTAATATTTCATTGTCAATTACCAAAAGCTCTGGGGCCATTGTCTTGGCTACTTCTAACCCACCCATACCACAGATGATGTCTGGGCCGGAAAGCATTACAGGGAAAAGGCTAATTGTTCTCTCGTAAGCGGCTTGGGCATCCAGAACCTTTGAATCTGAACAGCTGCCGGAAACCTCGCTTGGTAGGTTGTAATAGCGGGCTAACTGCGCAAGGGATGCATTGAGTAAACCTCCCTCCGGCGATTCAGCAAGTATTCCAGTCTTGAAGTCTATGTTGCCGGGACAGCCGCCATATAGCACAGGTGCTCCAGGATTGGCAAACTCGGAGATGACGAGACTTCCTAGAACTTCAGCGTTGTTGATAACCAGTGTTCCTGCCAGCGTAACTGGGCCTGTCTCGCCGGCTAAGGGCATTGACAACGGAATCACTGGAACACCAGCCTTGGCGAATTCTATGACAGCCTCTATTAATCCTGTATCATACCCAAGAGGAGCAATTGGACACTGAACTGCTGAGATGATTGGTCTCTTCTTTAACTCCTCTCTCCCCCCAACTATGGCGGCTGCAATCTCGATTTGGTACTGGGCATCTCTGGCGCTGTAGGCGTCACCTTCAACATGCTTCTCTGTATTATTTAGAGATATGATGAGCGCATGAAGCCCTGCCACCGCGTCGGGTATGTCGTTGGGCGCAATTGATGGCCAGAAAACATGGATCGTGCCTAGGAAATCTGCAAGCACAGCCCACTTGGCGAGGTCTACAGATGTTGATTTTCTTCGATCTCCAGTTTCAAAATCTCTTATGTAAACTCCATATCCATCTGTTGTGAAGTGCAACTCTTTTTTTTCAAGCGTGAAATCATACTTGGAGTTTCTGGCACAGTATTTTATGGTTTTTGGAGCCTTCTTCAGAGCCTCCTCAACCACATGCGATGGTATGGTTACACAAGTCTTTTCGTAGTCAACGTTGGCTCCAGCCTTCTCTAGAATCCCCAGAGCTCGTTCACTTGGAACTATTAGTCCAGGATCTTCCAAGATTTCCAATGTGGCATTATGGATAGAGTCCAAGTCTGCTTTTGACAGTAAGTTTAAGCTCGCTCCAACCAATCTCAGCTACCTCAGTCTTCAGTTCAATATTCTTCATTCCTGCTCTATATCTCTTAAAACCAGGGGGGCAAAAAAAGCCTTGATCTTCACTCCTCAAGCTTTCACTAAGATATTTTCCTCTAACAAGTTATCTGCAAAACGTCGAAAAAATAGTGGAAAAAACGCGCTCCTTCTATTTCCTTACCAATTTCTTGGCAACATCCACAGCTGCCATGGCGTCTTCGCCGTAACTATCTGCTCCTATCTGTTCAGCCCAAGCAGCTGAGACCGGGGCGCCTCCTACGATGACCTTGACCTTTTCCCGTAGCCCTTCTTTCTTGAGAGCATTTATTACCTCAGTCATTTTTGGCATGGTCGTTGTCAAAAGGGCTGACATCCCGATTATGTCGGGGTTTACCGCCTTCACTTTTTGAACGAACTTTGAGGTTGGAGCATCGCATCCTATGTCGTGAACTTCGAAGCCATTTGCAGTGAGCATTGCAGCTACGATGCTCTTGCCAATGTCGTGGATGTCTCCTTCGACGGTCCCGATGACGACTCTGCCCGCAACCTTTCTGGAGGTCCCTTTCTTCAACGCAGGCTCCAGTACGGCTAGAGATTCCTTCATGGCTTGAGCTGCTATCATCAACATTGGAAGGAAAATTTCTCCAGCTCCAAATTTTTCCCCAATAATTTTTAGACCTTCTCCTAAGCCCTCTTCAATTGCCTTGAGCGGGTCAGAACCAGTTTTGATTACTTCTTTGGAGGCTTCAACCGCTGCCTCAACATCATAGTTCATGATAGCCTCCTTAAGTCTCGTCAACACATCTTCTGGCATAGATTTCTTCTCCTAAACTTAGATATTTACACTCAATCTTGTTGTTTATAACCTTTACCATTCAACAACTTCGTCCCAGAATCCTCTTGTAAATGCATTCTCTTGTGAACATAACTCTTTAGAGGCTTATTGTCAAGTCAAGTTGAGGGAAAAATGAGTACTGCTGATAGCACATGGGCATAGACATTGGAGAAAGGCCGCCTAGCACGCGACAATGCCCTGAATGTGGGCACTGGTATCGCAAGAGCCTAGATAAATGTCCCAATTGTGAAGGTTATCAGAATAGACCTCTTGAAAAATGCCCTAGATGTGGGCGTTCTCATCGCGGGCGGGGATATGACTGCCTATATTGCCAGCAGGGACTTCACACTGGGTGGATATGAGAGCGTGACATCAACACAATGCGGACATTGGCAAAACAGATTTTGGTAAGAAGATTCTTATGAAATACTATGTGAATAGTCATGGAATTTTGTGATAATTGTGGTTCCTATATGAAGAAGATAGAGAACGGTTTCGTGTGTCGAAAGTGTGGAAATCTGACCTATGCTAATGCTGAAATGCATATTATCGGTACTAAGAAAATGAAACATTCTGGCTCCATCTGGGTGGTTGACGCCACTTCAAAAGATGAGCACTTGAAAGTTTCTCAGGTGTGTCCGAGATGTGGAAGCAAAGAAGCGTTCCAGCGATTCTCCCGAGTATCGGGTGAACATGCAGGTATAAGAAGAGAAAGAACAATAGAACATTTCAAATGTACAAAATGTTCGCACTCATGGAGCAAGACTTCTTAGAATTCGCGCGCGCATTTGATACGTCGTTAAGGTTAATTGATGATGAATTTGGACTATATGCGAATACTAAATCAGGTTGTTGGGGAGTCTCGTGGTGGCACGGTACGAGCTGAAAATGTTCTTTAAACCACTCTTGACGGCGCTTTTTATCATTGTAGTTCTTTTTCTTGTTTTCTCGTATCTCTTTTCAATAGCTTTGGGGTTAGCGGTGTTCTTTTTCACCCCTCAAGGAATAGACGTTAGTAGGCTTTACCTGCTTGAGCTTCCACTTCCTCTATTCATAGATGTTGACTTTTCTATTGCTGTGGCAATCAACGTCGGGCTTCTTTTCTTGTTTCTCTTGAGCGTGTACACTCTCTGCTTTGTCGGTGCTTCAATGTCAAGAGAAAGTTTCTACGGCGCAATCCGGAAAGGATTTTCCAGTCCCTTCAGTCGACTTTTTAACAATAACCTTTTTGCTATGCCAATCATAACGGGCATGTTGTTCGTAAGCTTCATCACAATTCATGTTTTTTTGGGTGTTCCAACAGGTCCTGGCCCCTTTAAGCCATCTGAAGACCCCCTTCAACCCTTCAAAAACTTTTTTGCCGTAACATACTCACCACTAATTGAAGAGATAGGCTTTCGCATGATTCCGATGGGCATCTTTCTCGTCGCATACCTCTTTGTGGTTGGAAGAGAAAGGTTGGCAGCGTTGTCCGGAAGAGATTTCTTGAAAGTTCTCTTTTTGACCCCGCTATATCCTGACAAAGCAAAAGAATTGCTTGACATAGGGACGGTACGTGAATTAGGTGTCAGGAGCATCAGCTGGGCTGAGTGGATTGTGATCGTCTTAACATCGGTAGCCTTTGGGTTAGTCCATATAGGTGATGGTTGGGAGGCTGGAAAAAGCATTTCGGTGACCATCGACGGATTGGCCTTTGGTCTAGCTTATCTGCTCTATGGCGTTCAAGCTCCAATACTTCTCCACTGGTTCTTCAACTATTACATAAGCGGGCATGGCGCTTACAGTCTCGCCTCAGACTTTTACCCTGTAGTATCTCCGATTTTTCTCCTAGTATACTTGGGGACATTGATCTTGGGTCTGCTTGGATGGATAGTGCTCACGACTCTACCTAGTGTCTGGCTATACAGAAGACGAAAAGATGTTGCTCTTTCGCAACTCCAATCCTTACCCTCGCAGGCGGTACCAACGCCCCCACCAATAATCAGATTTTGTCGTCGGTGTGGTCGGTCGCTGCCCGAGGCCGTTATGTTCTGTCCGTACTGTGGGAAAACCTGTGAAGAGAAAATGGAAGAGGAAACGTGACAGTTATGTCTGTTCTAGCTGGTGTCTCGTAGAATTTCTTTGGATAGATCCTCGATTTCAACGACTTTCTGCTCCCTCTTCTTCATGTTTCTTAGAGCCACTTTGCCTTCACTGAGTTCTTCAGGACCTACGATAACTGCATGCGTTACTTTTCTTCTGTCGGCGTCAGCTAAAGCCTTAGAAACTGTGCGTCCCATCACCTCCACCTCGGCACATATCCTCGCCTTCCTCAACTTCACCGAAAGTTCAACAGCCTTTCTCTTCGGTTTTTCGCCGATTGGGATAATCGTAACCTTGTTTTCCTCATGAACTTTTGGAGACACTCTCTTCTTTTTGATGGCGAGCACTATGCGATCTATTCCTTGAGCGACTCCCAACGCCGGAGTTGTTTCTCCCCCGAAGAGTTCAATAAGTTTATCGTAACGTCCTCCGCCTGCCAAGGCAATCTCAACTCCGGGAACATAAGACTCAAAAATCATCCCAGTGTAGTATTCGAGTCCTCGGGCAAACCCCGCTTCTATCAATGTCTCAAACTTGACACCGCTCTCGCCAGTAAGTTCGAGGATTTCTCCCAAGTTTTCCACGGCTGAAACAGCGCTATCGTAGTCTTTGACACATAGTTTCGCTTCTTTGAGAACCTGCGAGACATTTTTCCCTTTGATTTCAAGAAGCTTTTTCAAGGCTGTTATGCAGCTTTGCGAGGCACCTAACTCCTTTGATACAGTCAGCGCTTCGTCCCATCGCTTTTTGTCCAGCAACTGCATGATCCTGCTCTGCCGCTCCTCCGCTATTTCTTCCTGTGCTAAGATTCCCCGCAGAATTCCCACGTGTCCAACCTTGAACCAGTAGGTGTGAAATCCAAGTCTTTCCATTAAGTCGTAGGTGAGCATGAGTATCTCCGCGTCGGCTTCAGCTTTGCTGGAGCCGACAAGCTCGTAGTTCGCTTGCCAGAACTCCCTGAAGCGCCCGTATTGCGGCTCATCGTAACGGTAGAGACTTCCGGCTGAAAACAGTTTCAGCGGCTTGGGCTCATGTCTCATCTTGGTAGCCACGAGGCGGGCTATAGAAGCAGTGAACTCTGGGCGTAAAGCCACCATTCGACCGCCCATATCTCTGAAAGCGTACATGCGTTGCCGGATTTCCTCACCAGATTTCGCCGCCAATAGATCATAATGTTCCACGACCGGTGTGACAACTTCCTCATAGCCGTAGAGCCTAGCGAGGTCTCTTGTAATCGTCTCCACATACCTCAACTTCTTCGCATCTTTAGGAAGAAAATCCCTCATTCCTCGGAGAGTTCTAAATTGTTGCATATCATCACCGACCAAAGTTTTTCGCAACAAAAGATAACGAGGCCATCATCATCCAGACAAGAGCCAACCTCTTAACTTCCTGCAATCTTTTTTCATGTTTCTTATTTTAAGGTGAGCTGTGAAAGAGAATAGTAGACAACCTCTCCTCTTCTGTTGATAACTGCAAGCACCAGCTTCTTTTTGAGACCTTGAACATGCCTCAGGGCTCGCGCCAACTCCTCCACTGAAACAGGTCTACCCTCTTGAATTCCAAATATCAGGTATTTCGCGGTTTCCTTCCCGTACTCGCCCCTGTCATACACGCGAAAGTCTATTCCAAGTCCGAACCCTTCCCTTGCCACGTACCCGCGACTCCTCAAATCCCGGTAGATAAGATACTTGACCCAGGCTTCCTTCTCTACTGTTTGAAAACGCTTGAGAAGGTCTTGAAAGCTCAAATCTTTTCCAGTTTTTTCATCCTCAACCTCAAGGATGTCCTTGCCCAACAGAAACAAAGCTTCATAAAAAGTAAGTACGAGCTTCCCGTTTTCGGACACTCCGTAGCCTCTTGTAGAAAGGCCCTCAATTTCCTCTGGCGAAGAGACCAGAATTCCTTTCTCTCCGAGTAACGCTCCTATCTTCAACTCGGGTTCGCGAGCCATTTCAGTCTTGCCCTCAGGTTGCTTCAAAGCTGTGACCTCCATGTCACTTTCTAACGCTCTCACGTATACGTTTAAGATTTAAACTCTTTCGTTCGATCATCTGCATGTTCTTGGAGTTTTGCGGGCGACAGAACCCCGGTTTCACAGATGATGGCGCTCACGTATTTACTCGGGGTAACGTCGAACGCTGGGTTCAGAGCCTCTATCCCCTCTGGAGCAATTCTCTTTAAATGAAAATGGGTGACCTCTTCAGGACTCCTCTCCTCGACAATTACATCTTCTGAAGTACTTGACAGATCAAAGGTGGAAGTTGGAGCTGCAACATAGAACGGAACTCCATGTTCATGAGCCAGCACAGCAATGGAGTACGTTCCAATCTTGTTTACCACAGCGTCTCGAACTATCCTATCTGCTCCTACCACAACTTTGTTCACAAGCTGCTTGGAAAATACATACCCAACCATACTATCCGTAATCAGCTTCACTGGAATCCGGTCACTTTTCAGCTCATACGCTGTGAGTCTGGCGCCTTGAAGCTTGGGCCTGGTCTCTGTAGCCATCACTCTAATTTTCTTTCCCTCTTCCCATGCGGCTCGTATTACTCCCAGCGCGGTTCCATAATCCACGGTGGCTAGTTTTCCTGCATTACAATGGGTAAGAATTGTGTCTCCATAGTCAATCAGTTTTGCTCCATATCTACCAATGTTGCGGTTGGCCTTAACATCCTCATTCGCCATTCTCTCAGCCTCATCGACTACAACTTCGGCCACGACACTTGCACTCCCCAGGGTTTCGCGCGCTCTCTTCACAACTCTATCCACAGCCCAGAAAAGGTTGACAGCCGTCGGCCTCGTTCTCCTCAGAATCTCAGCTGATTGTTCAATTTCTCTGATTAACTCGCTTTTTTCTCCAACTCTAGAATGATACGCGGTGAGAGCCAACCCATAGGCAGCGGCCACCCCTATAAGTGGGGCTCCCCTTATCTTCATATCTTTGATAGCGGAAGCCACTTCGCGGCACTCCGTCATCTTCAGCAGGGAAGTCTCTTCAGGTAGTTTTGTCTGATCTATTGTAGTAACAGTACCTTCTTTCCACTCTATCGTTCTCATGTGCCCACCCGTTGACCTTTATTACGTATTTGCCGATTTTTGTTTTTTCGTCAATGCATGCATTCAGCTTTTATTATGCTCTAAATACACAACAATAAGAGGATTTGCGTGAAAGTTCTGACCTTGTTAACTGAGAACCTTGGGCGAAAGTATTCAGAGATTCTGGGAATCGACCTAGAAAAAGGGGATGACGATGAGATTTTTAAGTGGTTTCTGGCCTCGGTCTTGTTCGGCGCTCCCATAAGCGAAACTTCTGTGATAAGAACTTACAAGTGTTTTGAGAGGCGAGGGGCGCTCACACCACAGAAGGTTCTCAAAACAGGGTGGCAAGGTCTGGTTGAGATTCTTGATGAGGGAGGCTATACCCGTTACGACTTCAAAACAAGCGACAAGCTCTTGGAGGTTATGAACAACCTTTTCACAAAACACAAGGGAAGCTTGAATCTACTTCACAAACAATCCTTGAACTCTTCTGATCTGGAAAAACGCTTGAAGGACCTAGCGAGAGGCATAGGAGAAGTGACTGTGAGCATTTTCCTCAGAGAGCTAAGAGGCCTCTGGAACAAAGCTGACCCAAAACCCACTCCTCTGGTCATTCTGGCAGCGAAAAATTTGGAGCTGATACGGGAGGAAAGCCCTGAGAAGGCATCGGTGGAGCTGAAGGAGTTTTGGAGAACTAATGAAATAGCTGGAAAGACTTTTGCGAACTTTGAAACCGCTTTGCTTAGGCTTGGCAAAGACTTGTGCAGAAAAGTAAAGTGCAAAGAATGTGTTGTTAGAGAGTATTGTTCGATTGTTACGGCGGCTTGATTCTTGTCACGATTTCCACTAGGCACCCCTTTGGCAGGACTAGCTTCTTTTCCCATACGTCTCCAACAGAGATAAGAGAGTAGACACCGGAGATTTCTGCTCTTGCTTTGCGAATGAGGTTAACAAGGGCAGCTTGGGTTTCGCCGGTCTTTATCATGTCGTCCACAATGAGCACGCTGTCTCTCTTTTTTATTGCCTCTTTAGGCACGTACAATGTCCTGGTTACACCTGAGTCTCTTAGCACGTAGGTTTCCTCAAGAAACGATGGAACTCCCACTTCCTTATTCCATTTCGCCAAGACTAAATTGACGCCCAAAGAGTCTGCGACCATGGTTGCCAGGGGCACCCCATCCACTGCGGCAGTCAAGATCTTTGTCACTCGTCTCCCAGCGAAGGCTGCGAGGGCATGGTGAGCGGCTTGCCTGAGTATGTTGAAGTCGCCCACAATCGATGTGTTATTGAAATAACCTTGATCGTTGAACTCCACTCTCTTTCGTAGCTCGGTTTGCAGGCCGACGAGCTTCTTCAGGGTGTCCCAAAGCTGTCGAGCTCTCTCGGCGTTTGGCAAGACGTGGCCTTTGGCATACCGGCTCAGAACAGTCACGGGCAGACCAGTTTTGGAGGATAACTCCCGGTAGGTATACCGCTTCTTCGCGGTTCGAAGCAGCTCGATCGTCATTAATCTAAGTTTCAGGTCCTCTGCGTGGGTGCTCATATATCGTTCCCTTTTTTTACAATAACATGGCAAACTCCAATGGTGCCCTTGTATTTGTTTTAAGGCAATTTATAATTTGCGTCTACTTTGTAAAGCTTCAAGCCACTCTTGGCACGAAAGAGTAGTGTAGACCTCGAAAACTGACTAGTTTAGTTTGTCTCATTGTCTCTTTTCTGCTTTCTATTTCGACTATTGTTTTCTGTGACTCCGCTCTCCAATTCTGGAAGATGAATCGCTATTCCCTAGGGAATAAGAAAGTGAGAAAGATTAGTTAAAGAGATAAGGAGGTGTAACAAAAACTTGTCAAGGACTATACAGTTTGCTCCTTTGACGGTCAGTGAGGCTTCCATTGGGGCCCGTGGCCTAGTTGGATAAGGCGCCGGCCTTCTACTGCGGAAGGAAGAAAGCCGGAGATCCGGGGTTCAAATCCCCGCGGGCCCGCCACTTTGTTTCTACCTAACACGTAATTGGAGGAACTGAGAACCAGAACTGTTTTTTGAGGTTGTCTTCGGTTCCTGCGAGGCGCTCTCTTGGTGGATATTTGTCTGAAAAATGTAGCATGCTTTTGTGTTGCGGCACGCTGCTTTCGAGATCCCGGTTAGAAGAGTTATTTTTTGCTTTCAAGAAACTCTTTTCTCATAACTCCTGGGAGTGGCGGCAATATTTTTTCTTCTTCAAATTTCTTCTTTATCAATTCTGAAATTTGCGACTTTATGAATTCTTCGTTTTCAGGTTCATTGACCCAGAACAAAGATTCTATTTCTGTGGTCCATTCTTTACTTCGCACAACAAATCGGATTTCTCTTTTTTTCTTTTGATCTAGGATAACGTTTGGGTGCCCCTTGACAACGCTTTCGATAGCCTTTTTAGCTTTTTCAACTTCAAAAATGTGGTCAATGTAAAAAATGATTGACGCTACGGTCTCTTTTTTGCCCCCAGTAAGATTGATTATATCCTGTTTTAACAGCATGGAATTCGGTATTATAATCTCGTTCCTGTCATATGTCTTCAGCTTGGTCGTTCTTAGGCTTATATCCGTGACCACACCCTTCAATTTTCCAACGCTTATCACATCGCCAATTTCGTAGGTCTTTCCAGAGATTATCAATAGTCCTGAAACCCAATTTTCAATTATGTCCTTCAGTCCAAAACCAATTATCAGAGCTCCAATGCCTAAACCAGCAAGTAGTCCTGTAACATCAATGTTAAACGTCCATAGAATAAAAATAGCTGCTGCTGAATAGACGATCAGCTGAAAGAATCTTTGAATATGAACAAGACGTCCTTTCTTAACCTTGACCTTCTTTTCAGCAACCCTTAGGAAACGACTGAAGATCTCTAACAATATGAAGCTGGCTATTATTATCACAACAACTTGCGCGATCAAAGAGAGAAGTTGCAAATCTAATATCAAATCAACCATAGGTTGGCTACCTTGTCATATTTTCAAGCCTTCACAAGATAAGCATTTTTCCTAGACTTGCCAAAATTTTAAATCATCGTCTACGTGTGTGGAATAACCAGAGTTCTAGAGATTGCTCGAATACATTCTTTTATTCGATGTAGATGGCGGGGCGGCATGGTCTGGATAGTTCAGCTTTTTTCTTAGGGTCGTGGCGTTGTGGGGCTTCTTCGGAATAAACATGGATCTTTGCATTGAGTTCCTTTTGGAAGAAGCTCTCCGCCTCAATCAGTGTCTCTAATTCATCGACGCTACCTATCTTAAGCTGTAGATTCTTTTTGTCATCAGGCATTTGGTTAACTTCATCGACGATTTGGGAAGCGAATCTCGAAACCTTTTTCGCCATTCTCTTCAAGTCTGTATTGGCCATCAGTTCTTTCATGAACTCGCTGAAGTTGATCCTCATAGAAAGAGACTTTTTCAGTGACATCAAATAGATCTTCCATTTCCAAGGCGCCGCAACATAGTAGTTGATTCTCTTCGGGGTGATTCCCGTTGCCCTGATTATGTTCAACGTGTCTTCTAGGACGCTTCTAATCAAGGCTTCGCCTTCTTCAGCCCTTGTATCAACCTTTGCTTCTTCGTGCACGGGCCAATCAGCCAGAGAAACGAAGCCTTTTCCTCCTGTCTTCTCCCACACCTCTTCACAGATGTGTGGAGCGATGGGGGCGAGCATCTTAACCTGGGCATCCAAGATTTCTTTGACCACTTCAGCGACGGATCCTCTTCTTTTCGAAGCCTCTTCCTGTCCGCCAGTCCGCCGTAGATACCATTGGAAATCTTGGTCCAAGGCGTATAGGGCGCTGTGAATAGCCTTTCGAACCATGAGTTTGTCCATTGCTTCGGTTGCCATCCGTATGTGCTCCTGCAGGCGGCTGAGCATCCACTTGTCTATGAGCGTTGGCGATCCATCCGGAAAGTCCCTCCGAGTTTGTGCGTTTTCCACCGCAAATCGATAGAACCGCTCCAGCCGGTCACGTACAGACCTCGCCAGGTTGGAGCTGAAGTCGGCATCTTGCAACAATTCCGAGGTGGCCAAAACCGCGAATCTTAGTGGATCTGCTCCAAACAGCTTGATGGCTTCCCGAAGAGGAATTATGTTGCCAAAGGATTTACTCATCTTTCGCCCGTCCATCAGCACGCTTCCATTTACAACAATTTGACGAGGCCAGAGTGCTTCTGGAAAAATCGCCGTGTGAATAAAAATCATGAAAGTCAGGTGGTTTGGAACAAGGTCTCGGCCTGAGTGGCGGCTGTCTAGTGGATAAAAGTAGGAGAATTCGCTGCGCATTTGCTCTAACGCCTCTGGGTTCAAACTTGCCTCTCTAGCCACTTTGCTTGCTTGTCCAACGCCAAGGAAAACGTAGTCGAAAACGGAGTCGGTTAACTGGTTCGCTTTGATTCCTTGATCTTTAATGTGTTTGACAATAATGTAGTAAGCCATGTATATGACGGAGTCTGAGAGCGACTCTATTATCCATTCTGGGTCCCAAGGCAGTTTTGTGCCGAGCCCAGCCTTTCTGGCACAAGCTTTCTCGTGAAGCCAATCAATAACGTAGTTGAATTCTGGAATTAACTCCTGCGGCAATATTTCCATGTTCTCGAAAGCCCTATGTGCCGTGGCTTTCCATCTGGGTTCTCCGTAGTTGATGAACCATTGATCCTCAAAAACCTTCACGATACATTCGGTCCCGCACCGACATATCACTGGCTTGTTGACTAGCTCATACATGATGTCAGCTTTTTTCTCTTTGACAAGATCAGCTTTGACTCTTTGCTTTGCTTCTGCTACTGGAAGCCCCGCGTACTCCTTGGTGTTCTCTTTCATTCTTCCATTATGGAATTCATGTCTGTAAACCTCTTTTGTCGCTTTCTCGAGGCTGGGATCCATTTGACTCTTTATTCCCATCTCTTTGACCACGTCAGCCGCGGGGTAAAGGGAGTGTTTGGGAACCGCGATGATGGAGATTGGCTTGAGTGCATCCAAGGCTTCCGGCGTAATTCCGTACTGTTTGAGGTGGGAAGCTTCCCTTTTCATGTCATTCAAGGCTACGTAGTCGTAGGGAGCATGTCCGGGAACTGACATGACAACTCCTGTAGCGTTATTTGGATTGACAAAAGCAGCTGGGAGGATGAGAATTTCTCCGGTGGCTACCGGGTTACTGACCTTCTTCCCGACAAGCTCTTTTCCCAAAAAGGTTTCTTTTATCTCGACTTTGCGGTTTAAGTATCGCAGTTTCTCAACACTTTCCTTGCTAACAATCCATTGTTCATTTTCTACCTTTGCGTTGACGTACTCGACTTCTGGGTTTAGCCAAACGTTGGTCACGCCGAATATTGTTTCAGGTCTCAAGGTTGCTGCTGGCAGAAAACATCCATTGTACTCGAATTTTATGATGGTAAACTCTTCAATCTCGGGCTCAACATCTCCTAGTGTGTCGTGTTGACCCACAGGGTTTCCGCAACTCGGACACCACCCTACCGGATGGCTTCCCTGCGAAATGAAACCGGCTTCACGTAGCTTCTTGAACTGCCACTCAATGAACCGGTTATATTGAGGATCAATCGTCGTGAAATCTCGCCTCCAATCAATGGAGTAACCCACCTTTTTCATGCTTGCCCTTATCTCTTCATGAAAGTATCGGGCGATCTTGATGGGTTCAACAAATTCCTTCAAGACTTCTTGCGGTACCTTATATATTCTGACGAAAGTGTTGATCAAATCCGCGTCGCCCGCTTTCACACGTT
>Ga0209636_10000822_pt1 | contig 30930 bp, 28 predicted proteins | sample DeeMarSWOR152_54_FD_187464 | JGI IMG/M metagenome (GOLD analysis project Ga0209636, IMG submission 187464) | Marine sediment microbial communities from White Oak River estuary, North Carolina - WOR-1-52-54 (SPAdes) (version 2) | ecosystem: Environmental > Aquatic > Marine > Intertidal zone >...
TCTTGTTGAGCCGACCAACATTCCTGCTGGCGCAACTTCGGAATTGATTATTCGCTGTACGTGGACAGAGGAAGCTGAAGCTCACTTTCGGACGGAGCATCCGAGCGCCACAAACATTGACGCCAAAGTTGTTGGGTTAATAATCAACGTTAACGACATTACTATCCAGTCGAATGAGGAATACCCGATAAATGTGCCCACGGCAGGACCGTTGGAGCTTCCGCAGTTTGTAAGCGCAACACCTGACGTGACAGGCCGAACCGTTACCATAGTTTTGAATTACACTAATCCTTTCGATTATGACCTGATGATTGATTCGCTTTCCGCTGATATTGAGTGCAGTTTGCATGGGTTTACGCTCGGGCACGCTTCTCTTGTTGAGCCGACCAACATTCCTGCGGGCGCTACTTCGGAAGTAATTATTCAATGTGACTGGACGCAGGAAGCCGTAGATCATTTCCACGCAGAGCATACTGGTGCTACACGCCTTGCCGCTAAAGTGGTGAACGTAACAATCAACGTTAACGGCATCACTGTCCAATCGGACCAAGCGTACCCAGTTGACGTGCCCATATCTTAGCTTAAAAGAGGCTGAGCGTTGCGCAGAGATGTTAACTGGTTTGGTCTCGCCGGAGGGGCAGCGATAATTTGTTTGATATTCGTGTCTTTCTTTGTTCCGTGGTGGCAACTTGTCGTGGGCGATGGCTTGGTCAAAGCGAACGTTTCCCCTTTGTATACTGACTTCAATTTTGTGGGTTATTGGTTCACGGTTCCTTTATTGTGGGCGTTAAATCTTGGGAGCGTACTTTCCATGGCTGCGGGTGGGGTTGCCATGCTTATATATTCGATTTATCCGGGGAAGTCTTTCAGTAATAATCTGCTGGGTTTTGGGTACAAGAAACCCTTGATTTCCCTGTTGCTCTTTGTAGCCATTCTTGTTGTCCTCACCCAAACGATCCAAGCATTGTTTAGCCTGACTGTTCCCTTAGTCGGGTCTGCAACAAGCGTGTTGCCCGAAACCATGACTTACGGTACGATTGTGAGGGTTCTGATTTCGGCGAATTTCCAATGGCCCTTCTATTTAGCTGCAACAGCAGCTGGACTGTGCATTGCAGGGAAATTCTACCACAAAAAGATTCCAAATCTTTCACCGCCAGAACCTGTGGCTTCTTCAGCAACAGTTAAAGAGGGTGCCCCTCCTGCCCAAGAATGAAGAGCAAATGGCGGAAACAGCGTGTTTTATGGTGTTTATGTCCACTCTGGCGTCATAGTCCAGCTGTTTGGGGTTAGCGCTGATCCATCGTAGTGAAACTCGGCTTCTATTTGCCTTGAGTCTTCCTTCGCGATTGTACCAATGTTATAATAGCTGTTTATGACTTCGAATGAGCCTCGATATGCTGTTACGTGTAGTTTAACGTTGTACGCTGTTTCTGCTCCAACGTTGCAGACGTATCCGGAAACGTACAGGAAAGGGTTGTTAGGATTTGATCTGTCGTCGCGTGCTCCCAAACCAACATTGATAACCCTTGCCGCCGTGGAGGCTGGCTTCATGCTCAATAGCTGGTTTTGTAGGTTCAGTATCTGGTTCTGTTGAGCTTCCACCTGATCTTGCAGGTCTGTTACCTGCTCCTCCAAGTCGGTGACTTCGCTTTGTAAGCTTAGTATCTCCTGGTCTTTCATGGCTATGATATTGTCTCTGAGGGTGACTGCTGTTGAATAATAAGCGAAAACTACGATTATGCCGGTAAACAAAACCATGGCGATTATTCCAAGAGCGATTGCTACCTTCTTGCTGACCATGTTTTCCTTTTTTTCGCTCATTCCTAATCACTGGTTTTCTCTCTGGTTGATTTAAGAATATAAGACTTAGTAAATTAACGCTGGTTTCAATCATTCTTTCGAAGCCTACTTGGGAATTAAGTAATGACGGACGGGGTGGCACTGGCGTATATAACCTTTGGATTGCAGCTTAATTCAGTCTTTATAAAAGGGGGGTATAGTCTCTTCTCACAGCAGCATTTCTTCTCTTGACAAAGCTCTCTCATCTTTAGGCTTAAAACATGTCATAGGAAAAAGCTAAAAGTCAACCTGTTAGCATGTAAGAAGAGTGAAGCTGAAATGAAGATTATTCTCGGACCCACCTCTAAGGAGTTAGGCGAAAAAACAGCGGAGTTAACGGGTTTAGAAACGGTGCAGGTTGCCCATAAAACGTTTCCAGACGGAGAAGCCTACGTCCGATTAGAAGGCAACGTTCAAGGTGATCACGTGATGATAGTACAGACCACTAGTCCTCCGCAGGACAGCAGACTCATGCAGTTGGCATTCATAGCTGACGCTGCCAAACGGAACGGAGCCCGCAAGGTAACAGCCGTAGTGCCTTACTTGGCTTATGCGCGTCAAGACAAAATTTTCCTGCAAGGCGAAGGCATAAGCATCGAAACAATCGCCCGCATGCTCAAAACCGCAGGCATCGACGCGCTTGTAACAGTTAATGTGCATCAGGAAAACGTGTTAACCAGATTTACGTTTCCAGCCAAAAGCCTATCCGCAATACCGTTGCTAGCGGAGCACTTCGTCAAGAAAGGTTTCAAGAAAGCCTTTGCGCTTGCGCCAGATAAGGGCGCCATGTACATTGTTGAGCAAGCAAAGAAGGGTCTGGGCGGAGAATGCGGCCATCTTGAGAAACAAAGAGACCGCTACACCGGGCAAGTGAGCGTGGCAAAAAAAGCGTTCAACGTGAAAGGCGCGACGGTAGTAATCTTTGATGACATAATCAGCACAGGCGGCACCATAGTCGGCGCTGCAAAAATACTCAAAGAACTAGGCGCCGCACGAGTCTTCGCTGCATGTGTGCATCCGCTTTTAATAGGTGACGCGGAAAAACGCGTTCTCGACGCGGGAGTAGAAGAAATCGTCGGCACCGACAGCGTTCCCAGCCACGTCAGCAAAGTCTCACTAGCACCATTATTAAGCAGGGAACTAAGGGCGCTAAAAAGTGGCTAAACTCTTCTTTTTACTTTCAGGCGAAAACGAGACTTTGCCTGCCGCCGAGTTAACCGCCATTCTCGAAGCTGAAGGCTACGCTTTTGAAGTTAAGGAAAAACTTGACCAAGTCGTTAGGCTCGACGCAGACCAAAGCAGCATAAAAGCCGTGCAGCACAGATCGGCTTACACGAGAATATGCGCGCTTGAACTGTTCACCTGCGAAGCACAAGAAACCGAGATTATGAAAACGGCTGACTCCACAGATTTCAAAAACGTTTTAAGCGAGGGGGAAAGTTTCGCGGTTCGCATAAGACGCGTGAGAGAATACGCGGAAAAAGTCGGCACTGTCGCCTTTGAAGGAAAACTCGGTAAGCACATACTCCACAGCACAGTGAAAACGAAGGTTAACTTGAAAGCGCCTGACAAGACTTTCATCGGCGTTTTAACCAGTGAGAAGCTGGTTTTCGGCGTAAAACTCGCCGAGATCATTCCTAAACCCTTTGTGGAAAGGCGCCCGAGAAAAAAGCCCTTTTTCCACCCCTCAGCCATGCCCTCAAAATTGGCGCGGTGCATGGTCAACTTGGCACACGCAAAGGCTGGTGAGTTGGTGTTAGATCCCTTCTGTGGCACTGGAAGCGTACTAGTCGAAGCCGCGTTCATCGGCTGCCGCGGTTTGGGTTTTGATGTTCAGCGGCGCATGGTTGAAGGTTGTCGAAAAAACCTTGAGCACTTTAGCGTAGAATTGGAAGGTTTAGTGGTTGCTGATGCTCGAAGGCTACCCCTAACAAAAATCGACCAGCTTGTAACTGATCCGCCTTATGGAAGGTCGGCGACTACGATGAAATTGACTACTAAGCAGATTGTTGAAGGCGTTCTCGATTCAACGCGTTCTTTGCTGCGCGAAGGGCAACGGATTTGTATAGCTTCGCCGAAAACATTAAACATCGCGCGAATAGGCGCAGAGTTAGGCTATAAGCATTTGGAGTCACATTTCGCGTATGTTCACAGGACTCTGACACGAGAGATAGCCGTGTTCGAAATAATGTAAGGTGTAACATGATGAGTATGCGCATAATCTTCTTGGGAACCGCTGGCAGCGTTCCAACTCCGGAAAGAAGTTTGCCAGCCGTGCTCATAAAACGCCAAAACGAACAATTAATGTTCGACTGCGGAGAAGGCGTCCAAAGACAGATGATAAAAGCCAAAGCAGGTTTCCACAAAAAAACGAAAGTATTCATTTCGCACATGCACGGCGACCACGTTCTGGGTCTGCCTGGGCTACTGCAGACCATGGCTTTGATGGACAGGCAAAAGAAAATTGAGATTTACGGGCCAGAGGGCATAAAACAATTTTTAGAATGTATTAGAGAAAACTTGCATTTCGGTTTGACGTTTCCGGTTGAAATCCATGAGATTTACGATGTGGGCGTTATATGCGAAGAAAAGGACTACATTGTTGAAGCCGCAAGGTCAAACCATGTGGTTCCGAGTTTGGCATACGCGTTTGGGGAAAAACCCCGTCCGGGAAAATTCTATCCCGAAAAAGCCAGGGCTTTAGGCGTTCCTGAAGGCGAGTTGTGGTCAAGGCTTCAACATGGTGACAGGATTAAGCTGCCAAATGGGCGAGTTATAAGCCCTGACGATGTCATGGGATCACCGAGACAGGGACGAAAAATCGTTTACACAGGCGATACGAGACCATTCAAAGGTTTTGCAAAATTCGCAGCTAGCGCGGACTTGATAATTCACGACGCCACGTTCGATGACACGCTTAGCGAAAAAGCCGAGGTAGATGGACATTCAACCCCTAGTCAAGCGGCGAAAGAGGCCAAGAAAGCCAAAGCGAAGAAGTTAGTTTTAACGCATATCAGCGCCAGATACTCTGATGCACGGCTTCTTTTGGAACAGGCACAAAAGTTTTTCAAAAACACGCTGGTAGCCGAAGACTTTATGGAGTTGGAGTTGCCGCTTCTCGACAGTTAGGCCAGCAACTGTTTCAGTTTTTGTAGGCTTTCTTCCACGTGTTCCACAGACTCAACCATTACCGTTTTGTCGTAGCCTATTTCGCGCAGGGTTTCTGCGAACCGTTGCCAGTTAATCTGGCCGTAGCCTATTCCTAGGTGCTGGTCATTTTCTCCCATGTTGTCGCTAACGTGCATGTGCACAATTTTGTCCAGTAACTTCCTCAAGAAGGATTCTGGTTGTCCTTCAAGGTTTGCGTGTCCAATATCTAAAGCAATGCCTATGTCGTTTAAGCCAGTTTCTTTGTAGAACTTTTGAAAGTCTTCTGGTTGTTTCATGAGGAAACCGTATTTTTCAGGCAGGTTTTCTATGGCTATGTTTAATCCGTACTCTTCTGCGGTTTTATGCAGTTCGCGTATGCCCTCGATGTTTTGTTTCCAGTCTTCGCCCGGATAGAACAGGCTGATGCCCGTTTTGACGCCTGGATGAAAAATCCAGAGTTGAGCGTTTAGGGCGCTGGCATAGGCCATGGACTGACGCAGTCGCTTAAGGCTGGCGTTCAGCACGGGTTTTGATGGTGAGGCTATGTTTATGTCTGCAAAAGGCGCGTGCACCGTGTATTTTATGCCGTGCGGCTTTCCAGCTTCCTTTAGCATTATAACTCTTTTTTTGTCTAACGTGTGAAGACCGTCATCGATAACTTCAACGTATGTTGTTTCAACGGTAGCTAGGCGCTTAATCATCTTGTTGAAGGGTTCCCCTAAGCAATAAAGCATTGAAAGACCTATCTTGGCTTGTGGCATGCGTGTTTTCACTTTTGGTTTTGGGCTTTACTGTCGAATTCGCGCTTAATAACTTAATCTGGACACCTTAGCGTTTTTGAAAGGACTGACGCGCTCACGGAACTTATACCCCTCTATAAATAGGTTCAACCACAGCTTGATTCTGAGAAGAGCTAAGCAGCACTAGCGCTCTCAGCAGACTATAGCCCCCTTATATAAAGGCTGAAACTAAACATGATGATGTGAAAAATCGTGAAACATGTTATTCTGTGTATATTGTTGGTTGGTGGGGCATTGCCATTTGTGCTCGTTGTTTGGGGTTGTAACGTTATTTAACGAACCTGCTTGCTTTACGGGAATCGCCGCGCCTGATGGAACGGCACAAAAGCCAACTTGCTGGTTGTTTTGGATTGTGTTCGACGAGTTCCTAAGGCAAGTTCTGCAAATTCTCGCAAAGTTAAATGGTTAAACTCCCATGTTGGGCGTCCATACCTGAGCCCCGGGCACATTGCGTCTGCATAGATGAACAGTTTTCTTCCGCCGTAATTGAATGCGGCTTGGCGTGCTTGTCCATACTTTGGTTCCGACAGGACCTTGAAGGGCCACAGTTTGCACGCGGTGGGTTTCATGTTTTGAAGCCCGCAATAGTACGTGTTTCCAAACTGGCATAGAAACGAGCAGGTACCGTCGTTGGCTCTTTTGATGTATAAATGGTTTAAGCCTGCAACGGTTTTTTCTACACCGAATGTTTTGACGATTCTGAGCCATTCGGGAAAGCCTAAGATGACGCTGTACAGTTTGCAGCAGTAGCCACACGCTATACATTTCCAGTCTGCAATATTCTGCCAAGGAACAAACCGCATTACAGACACACGCAAAAAATAAAGCAGGTGCAAATTAAAAATCTTTTTCGGGCAAACCGAGAAACTATGGCTTCTCGTAAAGGTAAATCGTGTGTGAAGGATAACCTAGCTTCGGGTTTTCGCAGAAGTTCTCCACCTTTACGGGTTTCCACCCTACAATTTCGTAGTCATGGGAAACAATGCGAACTCCCTTTTTCAGTTCGGTTTCCAGCTTTGGCCTGATTTTCTCGTTCGCACTCGTTGTCAAGTACAGAAAAACCACATCGGCAGAGTTTAAATTCACAGAAAACATGTCGCCGTTTACTATTGTCACTCTATCTGCGAGACCATTATCGTGGATAGTGCTAAGTGCTTTTTTAGCTAAATCTTCTCTTAATTCGACACCTACAGCTCTAGCGCCAAAAGTCTTCGCCGCAATTATAACTGTTCTGCCATCTCCCGCTCCCAAGTCAAATAAGACTTCGCCAGCCTTTAGGTCGGCCAATTTGAGCATATACTGAATAACTGGAAGAGGACTTGGAACGTAAGGGGCAATGAACATTTCATAGGCCTCTGAGTTGGTTTAAAAGATTATTGCACTTAAAGATTTTTATGCATTACCTTATGACACATACGCGTGTTTCTTCGGCGTCGGCCTTTTGGCTTCGCCGCATTTCACGCAACTTTGAGCGCACAGTTCCAAGTACTTTTCTTCGTCCTTGGAGCCTATGGCATCAGCGGCTTTTTGACAGAGCTCGCTGGGTTCTAAGCATCCTTCTTCTCTGCAAAGGTTCGATATGTAACTGCAGACTTCCTGCACGTCTTTGGGTTCCAATACGGCTCTGTTTGTGCGCACTAAAAGGCATAATTCTCTAGCCATGACGCATGTTTTAACGTATTTGATGCGCTTAAGAACCTCGTCACGCATCTTTTTTCGGCTGATTTCCACTCTTTTTGGTCTCCTAAGTTACTATAAGTGCTTACGCACAATAAGGCAGCTTTCCGCTTAAATAGTTGTTGTTAACCCAGCCTAAACCTTAGCGATTGGTCACAGGAGGAGAAAAAGAGTTCTGAGAAAAACTGCTTGCATGATAAGGTACTTGCTGGGTGCTTTTCTACCTGAACCGTTTGCTTAGTGCTTTGCGTTCCGCTTCAAGAACCAGCTCATAAAACCTGTTGGTAAGTTTAGGTTCTTTTTCAAGGACATTTGCTACATCTGATGACCAAACCTTGCGGGCGCTCAGAGCTACGGCTGCTGCTTTGCCATATTTCGCCATTAGTTGCGCGGTTTGCAGAGCTTGTGTATGCAGCTTTTCTTCAGCTTTAGCCAGTTTTCGACCTTTCTTTTCAACTAAAGGAAGAGCCCTTTCTTCATCCACCTTCAAAAACCCAATAGCTTGAGACCCGCACCGTGGGCATCTGGGTCGGTCAGGCAAGTCCTTGATGCGAATCATCTCCAAGTAGTCCCAGCAGTTTGTGCACACGAAATTGCCAGTTTCATTCAGCAACCTCGCCTTGGCTGATTCTACAAGCACGGCACGCATTCGTTCTGGAGGAATAAGGTCTGTTTTCATGCTTACTCTTTCGATGCCCACGCGGGCGACTGGAGTTGCGTTGCCGCCAGTCTCTAGCACTTGCAGTTGAATTTCGCCGTCTCGAATTCTGCTCAAAACATGGACAAGCCCGTCTGCATCAAGGTCTTTCGTGAAAACTTCCTTCAAACCTTCCTCGTAGATGGGCGTATTCTCGAAACTTGTTATTAGCTTCTGGAGACTCACGTTGCTGAAGTCTGCCCATTTTTTCAAAGCTCCAAAACGGCGGGCCACGTGGATTATGCGTCGTTTGAAGAGTCCTGTTTTCACTGTTGACCTCGTTAGCGTGTCTTTGACTGATTGTTCGGGCATGGTTCGCAATTCATCAAAAACTTCGAGGACGCGGGCTGCGTTGGTTGCGCCCATTGTTTGCACGAAGATGCGGTAGGGATCATGCTGGACCACTATGCCGTGTCCGAGTTTCTCTGAGAGGACTTGCCCCAGCAGTTGGGCTAAAGCTCTGTTCGTAAGGGAACCGAAGTTGGCGTGGATTATGACGAAATCTTCCCAGTCTTCGATTACTATTCGTTTCTCCGTGGGAACCGCCAAGCCCGCGTTCACTTGCTCTATCGTCTCCGTTAATGCGCGCATTATAGTGTCCTTGTCAGCTGGATACTGTTGACTGAGCAACTCGCTGGTTTCTTCTGGCGAGAGACCGCTTCTCATTTTCTCTTCAACGAATCCTCTTATCGAAGCCACTTCCTGCGCTATTTGGAAGGGCACTGGAATTTCTTCGCCTATCCAGCTCGGAATGGCGCCTGTGGGGTCGTCAACTGGTTTCACGTAAACCTTGTCTTCAGTGGTGTGTATTATTTGCCACGGACTGCCTCTAATGATGAATTTCGTTCCAGCTTTGCCATACTCCGCCATAAACGCTTCGTCAAGCACCCCAATCGAAGAGTCACTTGAATCATCCACAACGAGGAACTGTTTCTCTACGGGGATCATGGACAAATTATCGAAATAGTATTCAAAGAGTGCCTTGGTTCGCCGAGGCTTCAAAACCACTTGGTCCTCAAAAGATACCCAGGCTAAACGTGGAAAACGTTGATGCATGTACCTGAGCGCTTTTTCAACATCTTCCATGGTCATGCTTTGATAGGGATAAGCGTTTTGCATTATCTCTAAAATAGAGTTAAAGTCTAGTCTTCTATTTTTAAGCAGTAATCCCGCTATTTGGTGAGTCAAGGCATCATAAGGTTTAGGTGGAATTTTAACGGGCTCCAAATCTTCTTTTAAAGCTCTTCTTGCGATCGCCAAAGCCTCTAACGTATCGTCGGAGTCCATGCCAACAATCACGCCTTTCGCCACACGGCCGATCCTGTGGCCTGCTCGTCCCACTCGTTGAATTAGCCTCGTGACCTGTCTAGGGCTCATGTACTGGATGACTAAGTCGATGCGGCCTACGTCTATGCCTAATTCGAGGCTGCTGGTAGCGACAAGCCCCTTAAGCGCGCCTCTTTTCAGTCCTGTTTCCGCCGCTATTCGCGATGGCTTAGCAAGGGAGCCGTGATGAATGGATACTGGAAAGTCTATGTCCCACACCTTAAATCTGCTTGCCAGCACTTCCGAGACCGCTCGAGTGTTCGTGAACAAAAGCACAGATCTGTGTTTACCCATATAATCGCGGATTACACTTAATCGGGCAGCTACTTCTGGGTGAGTGTAGAGTTTTCCTGCAAGTCTCGCGTCTTCCTCTGTGGGTTGCGGAAAAATCACTTGTAACCGCATCATTTTGGCGACGGGCACACGGGTGATTTCAACGCTTCTGTTGTTGCCTACGAGAAACTGAGCCACTTTTTCGGGGCTACCGATGGTGGCGGATAACCCTATCGTTTGAAAGTCTCTGCCGATCAGGTTCCTAACTCTTTCCAAGGCCAGAGACAGCTGGCTCCCACGTTTACTGTCCGCCAGTTCATGCACTTCGTCAACTATCACCCACCGCAAGCTTTGCAAGTGCTGCCGCAACAGCCAACCAGACAGTACAGCTTGTAATGTTTCAGGTGTAGTTATCAAAATGTCAGGAGGGCTTCTCGACTGCCGAGTTCTCTCTTTTGTATCGGTATCACCATGCCTAACCGCCAGTTTTATGTCCAAGTTGTTGCACCACCATTCAAGCCGCTCAAGCAGGTCCCTGTTTAAAGCCCGCAACGGCGTAATGTACAACACTTTTATTCCCGGCGCATGCGGTTCCTGAAGCAGCATGCTCAGAACAGGGAGAAACGCGGCTTCAGTTTTTCCTGTTGCCGTAGGCGAAATCAAGAGAACGTTCTTGCCTTCAAGAATTTCAGGAATCGTTTTCTCTTGAGGTTCAGTTGGTTTAGGGAATCCCTTCTGTTCAACGAGCCTTCGCACTGGCTTCACAAGCATTTTAAAAGCATTTTCAGAAGATTTTTGCAAACGCGGTTAAACCCCAACTATCGAGGAGACTAAGCGGAAAATCTAGTGTAAAAGTGTTTTGGAACGCTTTTCAAAGAGTATATATCTACATTTTCCAAGTTAAAACACGGAAAACAACATCATTAAGTTAAAAATCAGGCAGAAAAGCGGCGTTGGCAAGAGATTATACAACTAGTTAGAAAAACGGTTTAAACAAAAAGGTGCAAGAATCGCGATTGTGAATGTAGAAAACAACAATCCCGCAGGGATTCGCTTTGCCGAGGGGCGCGGGTTCAAACAAGCTGAAAGTTACATCTGGTTTTCTAAGAACATCAAAGAATAGCCGAGAAAAACACGTGTAAAGGCGGCGACAAAAGCAGGGCTGCACATCTGAAGACTTAACGTGTAGTTCACTTGGCACTTCAACCTACATACATGTTGAATGTGTGCTTCGGACACTTTTGCTAAAGCTAGAAAGTGCACTTTTTTAGCCTAAACTTTGCGGTTGAAAACACTTTTATTTTCGGTTTGACTTAGTATTTTTGCCGGATGATGAGAAGGCATTAGCTTGACTATTGCGGATGAAAGTTCAGAGTTACTCGGACGGCACCGTATGACAAATTTTATATAGTTTGACAGACAATAGCACGCGCTTTGTTTTTTCGTTTCCTGAAGTAGAACAGCAGACTTAAACTAACGATAGTTAGAGCGCGCGCGCTGACGCTACTGCTGAAGCTATAAACAATGTTGTTGGAAAAGGCGACTTTGGCGACGCAGGAGCGAGCACCGGCGGATACGAGTCGGCGGGGTATCTTACGTGCAGCAAGAGCAAGAGCGCCGAGGTCGTGGCGTGCCAGTGCGAGTCGCCAGGCGTATCGCTGGAATGCAACCAGCCGCCGTCGTAATTCTGGAGCGCGATGACACGTTCGACAAAGGCATCGTCGACCAGCGCGCCCTGTCCCGCCAGGTAGAGAAACGCCGCGGCTTCGAGTTCAAGGTCTTCCACCACTGGGTCGTCGCCGATCAGCGCAGCGTTGGCACGGTACATGTCCTCGATGAAGTCGTCGGGCAGTGGCACTTCACAGCCGTTGTCCTGAATCCAGATCCAGGCCAGCAGCGCATGCGTCAGCATGTAACCCCCGGAGCTCACCGCTCGTGCGAGCATCGCAGGGTAATCGGCGGGTAGCCCCAGTCGATCGCAATAGAGGGCGGGAGCTGTAAGACGGTCGACGTCGAACGACAACGCCTGCAAGTCCTCAGCCTGTAGCGGGTTGTCGTGATCGGCGATGCGACGAAACACATACAGATCAAGCGCCGGCTCCTCGACCAGCACCTGGTCGTAGCGCTGCAAGGCATCGGCGAACTCGGCGATTCCGAAGCGCCGGTGCATCACATCGAGCCACAGCAGGACGAACGGCTCGCGCGAGCCTTCGATGAAGTCGATCGCGTTCGCGATCGCGCGCTGCAAGGCGTCCGGCGCAACTGGCGGTGCTCCATTTTGGATTAATAGTGTTCCAGCTAACGCTGAGATTAGCAGCGTCAAGAGAAAAGCTGCTATTAAGAGGCGTTTCTTTTTCAAAGCCAGTCCCTCAAACAATAATACGTTAAGCTGTCGCTTATTTTTTGTGGAAAAAGCTGTTTTGGTTAGTTAGATAAATATTTGCATAACTTATGTTAGCAAACAGCTTCTTGGTCATGTAGTTAGCCTCTATCATCAAACACTCGCTTTTGCTGCACCATAACATAGTAAGTTTCTCCTAACTTACTTGTATTAACCCTTCTCAATTTTACTAGCATGCGAAAAAATAAGAAGTGTTACCGTTGTTAATTAAGGCATGTGAATAAGAACTTTTTCATGCTTTAAGGCAGCTGAATCTGTTTATTTTTATAAACATAATTTTTAACCTTCAGTTTAATTGTTAAATAAGTTTGTACACGTGAATGTGTATTATAATCTAAGGCGCGCGTACCTCAAGAAATACACAAATTTTAAATACCAAAAAAGCTGACTTTTGACACACACCTAAATAATATATGTTTAGGTGCAATTACAAAAAAAATAAAGGAGAAAGAGAAATGATGAAATTTGCTAAAAGCAAGACTGCTATTTTGTTGATTGCGTTGTTTCTGATGGCAACTATTGCTGTTATTGCACCTTTACCTATGGCCAATGCGGCTGAAAAAAACTTCTATACTTGGCTTTACGTTGCTGATGGCGCTGGACCCCGCGGTGTCGGTGTCAATGAAGAAATAATTCTTGTCGCTTGGACTGCAGACATGCCCCCAGATACTGGTGAAAGAGAAGGTTATGTTATCTCACCAACAGGTAGAGCTGGGTGGGATGGTATGAAAATACAAGTTTGGGACCCTGACAATGAGACGGAGATCTTACCCATGCCCTTTAGCGATCCAGTCGGCGCCAACTGGATTTTGTACACTCCCACTAAAGTAGGCACATATCAAATTCAAGCTATCTTCCCAGAGACCGATAAAGAACTCAAGGTGGTTTACTACGATTATGCGGCCGGCATAGTTTACATGCCAGGAGATCATTTAATCTATAGCGAAGCCAAAAGCCCAATAGACACATTTGAGGTTTATGAAGACCCTACAGAGCCATGGGTTGAGTCGCCTCTTCCGAACGATTACTGGACTCGCCCAATAAGCGACGCAGCCAGAGAATGGTACGTGCTTCAGGGTAACTGGCTTGCCGGTGCCGCGAACGTATGGCCTCCTGGCGGTGCGGGCGGCACCATTGGTAGCTATGCTTACGGGACAGGACCAGAAAGCGCTCACATACTATGGTCAAAGCCGTTCTACATTGGAGGCCTCATGGATGAACGTTTCGGATCCATAAACTTTGCAACCGCACACTACCAAGGTGTAGGCTTTAACCCGAGCGTAATACTTGACGGTAAAATTCACTATACCCCACGCTACACTCACGCTGGCAGCCAAGGCTGGAGAATACTTGATCTGTATACAGGTGAAACGCTGTTCAACGACTGGGATGCAACATGCCCGAATTTTGGTTCAATCTATGAATACGAGTCGCCTAACCAGCACGGAGGATTCGCGTATCTATGGGAAGGTGGCGGAGGCTTCTGGTGGATGGCAGGCGCTGCTGTCGAAGTGCCAGAGATTATCGCAGTAGCTCAAACGTACCAGGAAAAGGCAGGGCTGCTTCCTACCAGGATAGCTCCCTATTATACGCTGAATAGAACGGAAACGCCGGTGAGGCTTGGTACCGTTTATAAGATGATTGACGCATACACAATGAAGACGATATGCTACATAGGTAACGTGTCCACTAGCGGTACACAGGTGTACGGCAAAGACGGAAGCCTACTCCGCTATAACATAGTAAACTATGGAACTTCTGCTGATCCCAAATACTATTGTACAGTGTGGAACGCTTCATGTGGAACTATGGTTGCAAGTAAAACGGGAACAGGCTCCTGGCAGTGGAGACCTGCAGGCGGCGATTTCGGAGCAGAAGAACCGTACTTTGGTGCTGCTAGCATCTTTGAGCCCTTCACTATGGACTATAACATCGTGCACGATGGTAACCAGATGTGGTGGCAGAACTTTTCAATACCCGACATAAGGAGTCCAATTAGCACTGTTGCTAACCAAACCGGCTCAATCCGCTGTATTCGTGAGGGCGAGTATATGATCGTTGGAACTACAGGACAATACGACAAGAGCGGACTTGTAAAAGGCTGGATGATGAACATTAGTCTGGCTGAAGATAATAAAGGCACTCAGATTTGGAAAAAAGAATTTACGCCACCATACGTTGACGAAGACAAAAACATTACACTCGCAGGAATGTTCACAGGCGGCTTAAGCTTGTCAGGCGTGTATCCTGAAGAAGGCATAATAGTGTTCACAGAATCAAAGCAGCTGAAAACATGGGTCTACGACTTGGATACAGGCGAGCTGCTATGGGAAACAGAAGAAGGTGAAATACCACAATACTGGTTCTATAGCAGTGGCGTAACCGTCCATGAAGGAAAGCTCCTCCTCTACGGCGGCTACGCCGGAACTATGATAGCCTTCAATGCTACGACAGGAGAAAAACTATGGACCTACGACGCTATAAACATCGGCAGTGAATCTCCCTACGGCAACTACCCAATCGGCATAACCGCTGTCGCTGACGATAAGATTTACTTCATGGCGTGGGAGCACTCGTACACCCATCCAATTATTCGTGGTCCATGCTTACGCTGCGTCAACCTCACAGACGGAACGGAAGTATGGAGCATCTTAGACTTCGGTACTGGTGGAGCTATCGCAGACGGTATCCTACTAAGTAGCAACAGCCAGGACAACATGATATACGCTTACGGCAAGGGACCAAGCGCCACCACAGTTTCTGCACCACAGCTTGTACCAATAGTAGGATCCAAAGTAGTGATCACCGGCACAGTCACTGATCAGACTCCATCTGGCAGACGTAACACCAATGACCTAGTAGACTGGACACTCAAGGGCACTCCAGCAATATCTGATGAAGACATGGGCGCGTGGATGGAATACCTGTTCATGCAGCAAGCGATGCCTGCAGACGCGACAGGCGTTGAAGTTGTGTTGGAGACTTTGGATCCTAACGGCAACTTCTACGAAATTGGCAGAACCACAAGCGACATAACCGGCGGCTATGGCATAACGTGGGAACCGCCAGTTCCAGGCGACTACACTATCATCGCTACGTTCGCAGGATCCAGATCCTACGGACCCTCACAAGCAATAACATACATGAGCGTGGACGACGCGCCAGAGCCTACGCCAGGGCCAACACCAACGCCGGCTCCCATGACTGACACGTACGTCTTAGGTATAGGAGCCGGAGCAATCATCGCAATCATCGCAGTCGGGCTAGTAATCATCTTGATGCTCAGAAAACGATAGGCGCACAGCCAAAACCAAGCAATCTTCCCCCTTTTTTTGGAGTCACCTATAGAATCGTCGTAAACAAGGTCATGATATGGAAGAAACGTTAGGGGCTGAGTGGGCTCTGCAGTAATCAACTTAACAGTAGCAGCTGTTAGACAATTGTATTTTCTCCTATATATTGCGCGTCTGTAGGGTCCCAGCAAACCCTCAAGGTCTCCAATATTTTAACTTGAAATGTCTCTTTTCTAGACTCATAACTGTAAAGAATCCTAAAAGCGGATTCAACGAGAAAACAGTCTAGTGACAACATCACAACACGTGTAGCGCACATCACAGAAGAAGCTTGCGAGTTAATCCAAGTAGGCTTTAACTATACAACAGAAGAACATAACGATGACGGTCGATGACGGTAAAATCTTCGTAAACGAAAATAAGGAGAATGTGTTAAGGGTGTTACGGAATCACGGAAAAGTCCATGAATTGTGGCCGAGGTGAGGTAGCTTGGTTCGTTTTAGGCATTTTTCCCATGTTACTCGTAACTTATTTTTTGCTTGCGCTACACGTTTCTGGGCAGTTGCTCTCTAACTACGGAGACATGCACTTTCTTGATGGAAAAACGGATTTTCCTCATTTTTTCCTCTTTTTCAGTATGACAAGAATTATAATGACAAGAATTATAATAATTACAACTGCAATGATGAAGCCAATACCAAGTAATACTTCCACTGAGAAGAAATCTATTATGGGCGTTGTGGTTGGCGTAGGAGTAGGCGTGGGCGTTGTAGTAGGTATCGGTGTTTGAGTCGGGGTAGGAGTAAGTATTGGGGTCGGGGTAGGTGTCGGTCCAAGTGGCGGAGTTGCTCCAGGCGATAGAAGGATGCAATTGTAGTTATACAATGTTGCTACAAGTTGTTCCATGGCATAATGGAAATATGTGGTTGTACCTTGTTCTCTAAGGTACACTTCAAAAGTATAATAGAATATCCCAGATGCGAGGTCACTTCTTTGTGGAATGTTGAAGTTAACGTATACGGATACATTGTCGTATGCTGGTATTTGCAAAGGGCTGTCGGTGTAGTTTTCCCCAAAAAACTCGGTGACGAAAAATGTTCTATCGGTTCTAGGTAAATACAGTTGGAACCCCATCTCCCTTATATCAAATGCCTGATCAGTAGTTTGAATATTGATGCTAACACTTCCTGTGGAGCCTACATCGTAGTATATTCTATCAAAGTTTACATTGAAATAAGGAAGTTGAGCCGAAACTGATGAAACAAGAGTACATGTAATCAAGCAGCTCAAAAGAACAGATACAAGTAACTTTTTCATTTATTTATCCTCGGTTTTCTTAACTTTTTTCATTTAACAGAGCCATTTACCAATCAGATTTGCTATTCCGTTTTTCATGTTTAACGGATAGATGTTTACGATCCAAGTTGAATATTAATTTTATCGAAATAACCCTGTTGCAGCCAGAGTCACACACAACAAGAAGCTTGCAGACTGATCGAAGTCGCTGTTAAATCTGCTGCAGGAGATCACGACTATGGCGGTAAAATCTTTTGTAAACGAAAATAAGGAGTATCGAAAATGTGTGCCACATTTAACGATCTATGCCCTACCCACAGAAGAGAAAAAGCTGAGGTCCCAAATGCTCATAGACTTCGCGAAGCTATAAGAATACGAACCCGATCAGCTCAAGCGGCTTGAAGACGTTTTGGCAAGGGCGAAAGACATGGACGAAGCAATCAGCGAGTTCCGTCGGCTCAAGGACGAATCAAAGCGCGGCAAGTTCCATATCGCGAGATCCGAGGCTGAACTCATGGAGCAGCTCGGTGACTGTTGGAACTTGGTGCAGAATCTTAACGAAGACAAGTTCCTGCTAAGAGCGCCTTAATGATGAGCGAAGAAAAGAGCACGCTATTTCTAACTTTGCCTTAATGCCGACATCATTTGTTTTGTTCAAATCGAAGGAAAGCTCTTCCGTCAATTTCCTCGATCTTATAACTTACTAATTTTATGTTTGGCGTATTTTTCAAAGAAGGATTTCTCGCTCCTATTACATTGGCATTAGCTTGGTGCAGGAGCTAGCATGGGCGGGTACGATGCAGCAGGATATGCTACATGCAGCAATATCATAAGTGCGCAAACTGAAGGGTGCCAGTCTGTTTCGTAAGGTGCATCTTGTGCAACAAACCAGCCGCCGTCGGTAAACTGAGCTGCGATGACGTTTTGCACAAAGGCAGGGTTAACCAGGTTTCCTTGCCCTGCCTGGTAGAGGAAGGCGGCGGCTTCGAGTTGAATGTCGTCGACTCGTGAGCCGTCGCCGATTAATGCGGCGTTCATTTGGTATAGGGTACTTGTGAAGTTTTCTGGTAGTTGGAGACTGCAGTTGTTGTTTTGCAGCCAGATGGTCGCCAGCAACACATGCGTCAGCAAGTAGGCTCCACTACCAATGCTTCCATCATTAGTGGGTTGTGCCGCATAAATAAAACCCATCTCCATAGCGTCTGTGAGCTGGGACAGGTAATCGTCGGGCAGACTGATTCGGTCGGAGTAGAGGGCAGGAATCGTGAGGCGGTTAAGTTGGTCTGTCACTGAATCGAAATCCTCTGGCTGAACGGCAGAAGTGTTATAGTCGGCGATGCGTCGCCATATTCGTATTAGAGGGTCGGTGCTAGAAGCGTACAGTTGGTCGTAGCGCTGCAATGAATCTTTGAATTCTGCTATGCCGAACTGTCGGTACATTACGTTAAGCATTAACAAACCGATGGGGTGCTCGGTCTGCCTCACGTAGGTAATGCCGTGGTTTATTGCTTGCTGTAACTCCTGATTTGTCGGTTGCACAGTGCTTATGGGAGTTGGTAGCGCGGGCGCGTCAGAAGGCGCCGAGGGCAGCTTTAGTAGTAGCAAAACCGTCAATAGACTGCATATTACGATAACAACACAGAGTACTATTAGCGATTTCTTCATACTTCTTCCATTTGGTTCAATAGTTTTTATATGTATTGTTTCGAGGGGCGCGCGCTAATCCTTTTCCTTTTTCTCGTCGGCAAACAACCATTTTTCAAAGTCCAAGATCAAGGCGTGGACTTTTTTCTCAAGCGAGAAGTTGACAAAAGAATCGCCGTTGATAGGAGACGCTTACCATAAGGGCCAGTTTCAAACAGTCAGAGGCTACGAGCGAGTATGGGCGCGCTTGTTAAGGCGAGCTGGGCTAGCGCAGAAAAGCCAGAGCTGGTTTATTCTGCATATTCACACTTTAAGAAACTATTTCCGCTCTAACTGTTTAGGCGTTGACGCTTCTTATCGTGAGCGCTGGATGAACCACAAAGGACTATACTTAGACATGAGCTACTTCAAAGCAGAAGAGCAAGCTGCACCTAGCTGAATACCGTAAAGCAGTGCCACATTTAACGATGTATGCCCTACCCACAGAAGAGAAAAAGCTTAGGTCCCAAACGCTCATAGACTTCGCGGAGCTACAAGGCTACGAAGAGGATCAGCTTAAGCGGTTAGCAGACATACTTGCAAGGGCTAAAGACGTGGACGAAGCCATACGAGAGTTTAGGCACATGAACGAAACGAAAGAAAACGTCAAGTTCCACGTTGTCAAAGGCGAAGCTGAATTGTTGCAACGGTTAGATGCTGGCTGGAGCCTGGTTCAAAACCTTAATGAAGACAAGTTTCTGCTTAAAAAGCCTAGTTTTTCTTCAAGTGCTACTATCAAAGTCAGTTAATAATCTTCTGCTATCGGAAGCATTTCTTTAAGCTTACAAAAATAGGATAGAACTGTTCTTGCTTTTGGAGTAGCAGCATAAATTATCTTGTTCTTTTTCAGCGTCCTTTCTTCCACCAACTTCTTTTGAATTAAATCATGTAGGATGGCTTTAAGTGGGCTACAATTCATTTTGGCTTTGTACGTGATTCTTGTAATTTTCAATGGTCCATAGTAGGCTAAAGCTTCCAAGGTCGAAATGTACATTTCCATCTTGGACCTTCGCATCTAGGAACCCTGAAATAAGGCTATTGTTTCAGAATAAATTTGTTGCGAACCCTTGCTATAGCTTTTGAATATGAAGTCAACAAAACATTTTCCGAAATTAGCTAATGGCAATGGTTTTAGGAGGGATGAAAGAGAAAGCTGCAGCGCCACGCCCTCAATAGGTGCCATTAGGGATTGACTTGTGCTTTTCGGCTGCGATAGAAAATATTTTCCAGCAAGTAAAACTTACTTAGAACTTCATAAATTTTAAGTGTAATGGCTGATGTTCTACAATTAGGTTTCGCAAAACGGGAGCTGGGATCTGTGACCCGGCTGAGAGGACGGCTGAATCGCTGTCGACCCTTAGAACCTGATCCAGGTAATGCTGGCGGAGGGAAAAAAATGATAATAACAGTTCACTCCTACAAAGGGGGAACAGGAAAAACGTTGCTCTCAGTAAATTTGGCAGCAATGTTTGCTAACAGGGGCCAAAAGACTTGTTTATTAGATTTGGATTTTCGTGCTCCAAGCCTTCATGTAATATTCAAAACCGCTAAACCTGAATATTGGCTGAACGATTACCTGAACAGAGCTTGCGAAATAGACAGGGTTCTAAGAGACTGCAGCTCCTACTGCATGGCGAAGGGAAAACTGTTTGTTGGTTTAGCAAATCCCTCAACTGAAGCCATTCGAGAGATGGCATCCAAAGACAGGAAATGGGAAATGGAGGCTTTATGCAGACTGCTTTCGCTTAAAAATTCTCTGCTTGAAGAATTGCGTTTTGATTTCGTGATATTTGACAGCAGTCCAGGTCTTGATTACTCTTCAATAAACGCTGTTGTCTGCGCTGATGGTGTGTTGGTAGTTACAACATTAGACAAATCTGATTTGGAAGGAACCCAACGGATGATAAAGGGCCTTAACGAACTTTTCGAGGTGAAAACAAGGGTCATATTAAACAAAGTGCCCTTTGATTTTCTTCCACTGGAAAATCTGAAAAGAAGACTTGAATCGCTCCAATTGCCGATAGTTGAAGCTATACCTTGTTCATGCGACATAGTTGAGGCTGAAGGAGAATACTTCTTTGCTTCCAAAAAACCAAATCACGTTTTCACAAAAACATTACAAAAAGTAGCTACAAGAATCGAGTAAAGAAAAAGAAGTAATAGAATGGTTTGATCCCCTAAAGTTTAAACTTAGAAACTCGAATATAGTAAATAATAGACGGAATGTTTTTGGGGGTTAGGCAACGGCGCGTTTATCAAAAAATCAGAAACTAATCTTGAAATTTCTGGAAGTGAAACCGGAAATGACAACGAAAGAAATTGCTGAAATGGTTTTTGGCAAACTCATAGAATACAAAACAAAGGAATACTCCTCAATTAGTCGCAGTTTGAAATCTTTAGAGAGACAGGGATTAGTCCAAAGAGTCCAAGTTAAGCTTAGATGGCGTCTCAAAACTCAACAATAATTTATTGGGTAACACAAGAAAAAAGCTTAGGTCCCAAATGCTCATAGACTTCGCGGAGCTACAAGGCTGCGAAGAGGATCAGCTTAAGCGGTTAGCAGACATATTTGCAAGCGAGCGCAAAGCAGTTATGCACAGCGAGAAGTAAGACATGGCGCTTTTTGAGTTAATTAATTACTTACTACGGAGAATCCTAACCTGTTCGCTAATCAGCATTAAAATTTAATCCACCACCACGTTTCTGAGAGGCATGTGAGACCCCCTACCCCGTATCCTATGGCATGCAAGTACCCCTTCCCCTACCCGCGTTAAGGCATGTGTAATAGGGGCAGATGTTCTCCAGTTGAATGAGCAATAAAAAAAAGAGGAATGAGCAAAGAAGCGATAACTATTTTCCAATTAATTTGGAAACAGCTATTTCTATGTCTTCGGCTTTGATTGTTTTTCTTCCCGCGTGTGTGGCAAAATCCCATGCTTCTTTTGCGATTTTGATGCCAATTTCTTCTAATGCTTTTGCTAATTCTCTCGATGCGGCGTCGCTCACTCTATGAGCTCCTGCTCTTTTGCACAGCCTGTGCATGGGAGCTACAGCAATTTCTAAATCGGTCATAAGGCTTCCCTACGGCTTTTTTTCTTTCTAAAGAAATATTTAATCTTTTTCTTGCAATTCTTTGGAAAATGGAGCGTATTACCTAAAAGTGGGGACACTATTTGGATAAAAGATTAAATTTTAATCCCCCAACCCAACCCCTCTGCTGCACAAAATGCATAAAAATTGTTGTTTCAAACTTGAGCTTTTCTCTGCACATGATATGTTCCGAGTCGGAAATACGCGTTATTAGGTTTGCCACACGCTGAAAGGGTGTAGAAGAAAAGGAGATGGCTTTTCTTATTTAACAAATCATCCCAAAATCTGCGAATAATCAAGCGTTCCTAGGAGAATTAAATAATGAGGTTAAGAATCTCTTTATTCACGGTTTGGAGCGCTGCCACATTCGCAGCTTTCAATGCTTTCCTGATTTACCTAGTTGATGGCTGGATGTGCAAAATTGCATTGGGATTCCTCTATGTTTCTGCCATAGCTTTTGCAATAGGGCTGGAGCAACTGGAAAAACAGGAGGATGGCAATGAGCCAAAGAAAGAGGATTTAATCTTTTACATAGAAAAACCAAACGAACGAACAAGCGATATAATTTCTAAGTAAGTATTATACTAAAAAGAAGCCTGAAATAGGCTTTTTCTCTGCGCTATCCTTAACGTATTTCCTTTTATTCTCTTTTAGGAAATCAATTAACTTATAGTAAAAAGCGATAATCAGCTATTCTCTGAAAATAAATGTACCATGTAAATTGTTTAAATGGCTTGGTTCTATAATCTTGTTTCTTTTGGCTCTTATGACTTTCGGAGGTGATTCTTGTAGCGGTAAGCTTACTGTTTATTAAAAGGTAGCTCTCACCGCATTTTAACCTCTATTTATTTACCACAAACGACAACAACTATAAAGGAATTCAATGTTGGTAGCAGCTGAAACCCCAAAAATAATAATTTCTCATACGTTGAAAGGTGATATATCAGAATTACTCGGACGGCATAGCCAATTTTTCTTCTTTGCTCTGAGCGATTCGATGTATAACTAGCAGTAATTTTTAATAGGACAGTGGAACATTCTTTTTCTCTATTTGCGTGGAAGATGAAGGAGAGAGATGACGACGAGGTCAGGCGTCAAAATTGTGCTCACCGCTTCAGCCACAGAGATGAGCGACTTTTTCAACAATCCTTTCATGGCTTTTTCTGCAGGCTTCGGCTTAGGACCTATTCCACTCGGATTCGCCAGGAAAAATCTTTATCCCCCAGTCGAGCGCTATCCTGATGGCAGAGCCAAGTACGCGCCTTACGGCTTAAGAAAGGTTGAAGCCATGCTTTTAGAAAACGGCTTCACCGAGTTCGATGTTGTCGTAGCTCACCCTTTTGACTTGGGCGCTTTCATAGGGTCAGACACTAAAGTGGTCGGAATCTCTTCAATGGACCCAACAGGCATGGGCTACGTCAGCAAAACATACTCTTCAGTTATTGGCGGCGGAGAACCAATGAACGCCGTCGAGTTCCAAAAACTCGTGAAACACCCCAGCATCAAAAAGTTCAAACCCAAAATAATTGTCGGTGGATTCGGTTCTTGGCAACTGGAACGCAAACAAATGACTGAAAAATACGGCGTAGACTGCGTACTCATCGGCGGAAGACCCGATGCCATAATTGACGTTTTCAAGAAAGCAGTTAACGGCGAATCGTTCCCACGCGTAGTTCGCGCTGACGAAAACATGCGCAACTGGGACTATGGAACAATGCCTTTAGCTAAGCACGCTGCCATCCACGGAGCAGTTGAAATTTCCAAAGGTTGCGGCCGAAACTGCCAATTCTGCACGCCCACAATGCAAAACAGAGTAGATGTGCCGCTGGACCAAATCATGCAAGAAGTTAAGATGACAACAATGGAAGGTAGCAATCACATAACCTTGATCACAGAAGATGTCTTTCTGTACGGCGCAAAGAGCAAAAGCTTCATCCCCAACAAAGAGGCCGTGATGAAACTGATCAAAAATGTCGCAAATCATCCAGGCGTCAAAAGCATCCAAGCCTCACACATGTCTCTGGCACCAATAGTCTACAACCCCCAAATGATCAAAGAAATGGCTGAAGTTCTAATCGAGCGCAGCTGGTATTCACTTGGCAAAAAAGCCATAATCACAGCCGAGACAGGCATCGAGACAGGCAGCGCTCGGCTAATGAAAAAGTACATGGCTGGCAAAATGCTGCCCTACAAGCCAGAACAATGGCAAGAAATAGTCACCAACGCGTTTGGAATACTAAACGACAACGACTGGTACCCACTGGCAACCCTGATCGTGGGGCTTCCAGACGAAAAAGAAGAAGACGTCTTGGACACGCTCGAACTCATGGACAAACTAAAAGGCTACAACGCGTTTTACGTACCGCTCTTCTTCGTACCACTCGAAAACTGCGTATTAATGAACAAAAAAGGCGCAGAACTTGATTCACTGTCAAAAGCACGATGGGACTTCTTCATCCGCTGCTGGGAATACAACATCAAAATTTGGAAGCCCACTTTTCTTGAAAACAGAATACGCAATCCTCTACTCTTCAAATTCATAAACCACGTGTTCATCCCATGCTTCGCCGGCGTTATGGGTCTTTACTATGGCTGGACACGGGGTGAACAATTAAAGCAGGCTTTCTGGACATTGGGCATGCCTCAAGCCACAGCAAAGACTGAATAACAAGGTCACGCAGAGCTGTTTCAAACCGAGTTTTCAGGTGTTTCCTGCTGAGGCTTCACGGCTTTGCGGGCATGGGTGATGTAACCTGTGTGTCCCGTCATCATGGTGTGCGGACGCGTTTTGCCCCGTTCAACCTGCATAGCCCGCATCATGCACTCTACGGTTTCGATGAAAACGAAATTGTTTTCTTTCAGGGCTTCGACTGTTTTGACAACTTGGTCTATGGTTGGGCTGAAGGAAACTATTGTTCCCGACGGCTTTAACGCTTCGTAAGCGTGCGGCACAACAAGCCATGGGACAGCTAAGTCCAGTATGACTGCGTCCAACTCACGCTCTTCAATTCCAGCCGTGACATCTCCGCTTTTTAGCTCCACAAAATCCAGCAGGTTTGTCCGTTTCAGGTTTTTCTCTGCGTTCTTCTGGAATTCCTCGCGGAACTCGTAAGTGTAAACTTTGCCGTTTGGCTTCACGTAATGCGCAAGAGCCGTTGTTAACGCTCCTGTTCCAGTGCCCGATTCAGCAACGCGGCTACCTGGACCGATTCCGCTGAACATGACGATTAACGCGATGTCTTTCGGGTAAGTTATCTGCGTCTTGCGAGACGACTTCATAATGTAATCTTCAAGAGTAGGCTTCAACGCCGTAAACACGATGCCTAGGCTACTTTGAAATGCAACGCCGAACTCTTTACCAATCAGTTCGTCCAGTTTCACGTAGCCTTTGTGAGTATGAAAGGTTTTTCCAGCTTCCACCTTCACCATGTATGTTCTCCGCGAATCCAAGCAGAGAAGCACATAATCGCCTTCACTTATTTTATCGTTTACCAAAGGGCATTTCTCCTGCCAGAAAAAATAAGATGCATTCAAATAATTTAAGCTTTGAATTCCTTTAGCGGAACTGTTGCGCTCGGAAACGACTACCCCCTCCCCTATTTGAAGACTGAATTAACCGTGGAACCACGGTTTGACTGGCGAGCGCTTAGCTTGTCAAGAAACCTTGACTAACACGAAAAATTGTTTGTCAAGAAATCTTGACTAAAAATCTTCTCTAATGGCTTCTTTAGTCAAGAAACCTTGATAAAAACGTTTTTATCGCGAAAAAGCCAAGTATTAGTCAGGGATTGCCTGTGGAAAAGAATGTTGCTTTAGTGAAAAAAAGCAGCGCATTGACTTTCTCAGCCATGTTAGTGTTTTCTATGGTGGTTGGTGCGCGGTCGGTCAGTTTAGTATCTGCCAATGGCATTATACCACCACCAATAAACCAAATCTACATTCGAAGTAACGGAACAGTTGAACCCTCAACCGCGCCCATACTGCAAAACGGCGATGTCTACACATTAACGAAAAGCCTGCGTGATTCTTCCATCGTAGTTGAACGTGACAACATTGTATTAGACGGGGCAGGACATGAGATTCAGTGGTATGACTACGACCGCCGTTATTATGGGATTACAATTTCTTACAGAACCAAAGTCACAATCAAGAACATGAACATCAGAAATTTCTTGTATGGTGTAAATTTGGATCATGCGTCAAACAATACTATCATCGGAAATACGATGAGCGTCTTCACTGGAGTAGCACTGGGGAACGCAGACTACAACCAAATAATCGGTAACACCATAACCGACGGCTACGGCGTCAGCGGTGTAGGCTCAAACAATCTTATAATCAGCAATCATTTTTCCAGCGGGCTTTCTGGCGGCGGCAACGGCATGGGCATCAATTTATGGGGCAACAGCAACAACAACACAATATCTCATAATACCATAAGACAAGAATTAAGCATAAATTTAGGGTCATCTCAATACAACACAATTTCAAATAACACCATTATAGGCGGCAGGGGCGGTATACTCATAGCCTCATCGTCAAGCAATCTAGTTTTTGGCAACATTATAAAGGGAAAAACGGGCTCAAAAAGCTATGGCTTGAAGCTATCAAGTGATTCTTTTGATAACACTGTTTTTGCCAATCATTTTGAAAACAACGATTTAGCGGTCGCTCTTGGTCGGTCACCAATAGGTGCTACAGTTTATAATAATGTCTATGACAATACCCTTCACCATAATAATTTCGTGAATAACGTTCAAAACGTTTGGGTTGCAGCCGGAGCACCTTTTAACTTCTGGGATGACGGCGAAGAAGGCAACTACTGGAGCGACTATAATGGTACTGACGCTGACGGCGACGGCATAGGTGATACACCCTATGTGCTAGCTGATAACAATCAAGACCGTTACCCGCTTATGACTCCACTTGAAATTAAAAATATTACCCCAACTTTAACGTTTCCGTCGCCTACGCCGTCACCCACTCCCACGCCTTCACCTACACCTAACCCAACAGAAACCCCAACTCCCACACCCTCCCCAACAACAGCGCCATCTCCAACACCAGAACCCGCATCAGAAATCCCAGAACTTCCATCATGGATTATTCTGCCATTACTTATAGCAGCAACAATAGTTGGCTGGCTACTTTACAAAAGAAAAGGCTATCGTTTGGAAGTGCAGCCTAAAAAAGGTGTTCAGTGGTTTACTTGACTTGGCGCATTAGGCGTTGATAAATGTAGATGAAGTAGATTACGGCGAAACCCGTAAGCGCCACTTCGAATGCGAGTATGGCTGGGTTCTGCTCTACCGCCATGAAGTATCCATGCTGAAGGATGTCTGCAAACACCAGAATTTGGAGGAAAATGGCGCCGCCTAAACAACTTAAGCCTAAACTGTGAAAGACAAAGCGCATTCTACGGCTGAACGCTGGCGTCGAAGTCATTGATAATCGTGATTATTGAGGGCTTTTTTAGAGCTTATAGCTTATGAAACAGCAAACAGAATTAAACCTAAAGATTACCACTCAACATCACAAAAGCAACGCACCTACCTGAAATAGGCAAGCACAGTCATCTTGTTTCTTTTTCGCCTTGTTTCTTTTCCTCTTCGGCGACTAACCTTTTCAGTTTCTTCTCCATCTGCAGCTCGTAAGCGTGCTCTTTTATTGGAGGCGGTAGGTATTTCCGCTTATGAACCGTATCAGAGGGAACAAATCGTCTTTCCCCGACTTTGACCTTGTCTTTCTCGCCGTCAACATAATCTTCAAACTCTTCCAAGGCCTCTACCATCCAGTAGCCCTCGCTTTCCGTTACAACCTTAACCTTATGCAAGCCCTTATAATACCGAACTTCACTCATGCGGCTCACACTTATTCTTCTCTAAACAAGAGATATAAACGCTCGCAAAAACCTCACCAGCATAGCCATTTGAAGACTATAAGAGGTACTCCTTGGATTTTTCGACGAGCGTCACTTGGCTTTTCAGGTCCCGCATGAACTTAGCGAACAAATCTGCACTTTCTGTGTGGACAGGAAAAATTCGCTTGGCATTAATCTCTTTAAGCGCCTTTTTCAGCTGCAACGGCATCATGTGCCCCGAAACATGCACGTGATACTGCGGCAAGCCATAATGCCTCAGCCAGTTAACTAGCCTTTCATAGTCAATCTCCATCTCCTCGTTGAACGGTTCAGAAGCAGACAGGACGTAGCAGCTGCCCGCTGTGGGCTGAAGCGGAACAAGCTCCTCAAAATCGTAAAAGGACAAGGCTAAAACCACTTTGCACTGCTGCTTCGAAACTTCGAACACGTCGAAAATCTTGTTCTGCTTGTCATACCGCTCAATCAGCTGGCTTTCCCACTTGTCAAAACGTTTCTTCGACTTTCGAAAAATCAACATCGATTCATCATCTAACGCCGGAATACATAGGCCTTTATCTTTTCGCAGTGCATCCAGCAAGTACGCTTGCTTCAGTGAAACAGCCAAGCACCGCTGGTTCCTCTTGGCTACGTGATAAAAAGAATTCAAGCGGTCAACATCTGAATAGGCAAACTCGGCAAGCACGATACCATCAGCCCCTGCAATGATGTTGTTCAATTTGCCTTCAACCTCAGCTTCGGAGGAAACTGTAGCGCCAGTCATGTTCGTGGCTTCAGTTATGATTGCAGTGGGCTCCGCTTTCTTAGCGTTTTCCACAAAATCATGGGTCATCTCAGGCTTGGCACCGTGATCCCTAAAATCTCCAGTGTAAACAACTGTGCCGTCCGAAGTGTGAATGACAAAACCGTAAGCGCCTGGAACCGAATGGTCAACATGGAACGGCTCAACCTCCAAGCTGTCCACGACGATTTTCTTGCCCGTGCGGAAAGCCTTAAACTCGATGTCGGAGACGCTGAATTCCAAGTCTGAACGGCGAATTTCGCTCAGCGCCTGCAAGATTATTCGCGTTGTTTCACCGCAATACACGGGGATTTCACGTTTTATAAATGATAAATAAGCGGAATGGTCCAAGTGGCCGTGTGATATGAAAACGGCGTCAACTTCAGGTGGGTTTCGGTCGAACTTGTAGACGCCCGTGATTTGCGGGAGAATTCCGAGTTCTTGGAGACTTTTTTCACTTCTAGGCGAAAGGAAAGGCGGCGAATAAAACTGTTTCTTCATGGCGAAGGACATGCCAAAGTCAAAAAAGACCCGAGTGTCTCTATCTTGAAGTAGGATTTTGTTTCCGCCGATTTCGTTGACGCCGCCGTAGAAGGTTAATGTTGTTGTGTTCTTGACCATGTGTCCTTTTTACCTCGGCGCTTCGGTTTTTCTGCAAACGTTTGACATGGCTAATATTATGGATGGCATGGTGAAAATGCTGAAAACCCTCGTGTACTTAGAGGCTCCTGCCTTTTTGATGGTGTTAAAGTCACCACCGCCCTTCAAGTAGCCGCTTATGAATGATCTGGTAATGGATTCTGCTTTGCCGTTGCTGTACAAAGGCTGAAGATAATGGCCTGAGTAATACAGAAATTCAGCCACGTCCCATGCTTTGTCGCCGTCATGAGAAGCTTGTTCAAAATCTAACAGGTAAATCTTGTCGTCTGGGTCGAATATTATGTTCTCTGGTTTCGTGTCGCCTAATGCAACATTGAGGGAATGCACTTGCGCGAATATCTCGCCCACTCGCATTATTTTGGTAAAATCCTTTTCTGCTTTTTCTCTGCTCTTTGCTGTTGCGATGCGTTTGATAGTGTTGCTGAGGTCTTCCCCTTCTATGTACTCCATGAAAACTAAGCGTTCGTTGTGGCTCACGTGTAAAATCTTTGGAACGTTAAATCCTTCACAACGCAAGAACTCGCTTATTGCGCATTCTCTTTCAAGCCTAGATCGACCTAAGACAGAGAAGGCTCGAGCCCCCAAGGACCACAAAGTTAGCGGAAACCACTTGAAACCAGACCAGTCCTTAAACCGCTTGACAACAACTTTCTTCTCTATGCCCTTCGGGTAGGCTTTAATCAAGTACACGTCATTTAAAACCCCACCGACCGGTTCAAACTCGATTTCGGCTTTCTCGCCGTTCAAAAGCATCTTTTGGACGAAGGCGTCGATGTCAACTCTATCAGCCAAAGAAACAAGGCCCTCTGCTGTGGGAACAAAAACGTATTTTTGCGGGTCTACAAAGCGTCGCGTCAGATTCACTCCTCTTTTCATGGTGAATTTTTGAAAGTTTAGAAGGGCTTCGGTGTTCTGCGAAAAAAAGTTTAAAAGTTGTGGTAAAACCGCGAACACTGAAGTGAAGAGGGTTCTCGGCGCGTTCTTTGAGATGTTTGTAAAGCGAACTTTTGGGTTTTTGCTTTCAGCCACAAATTTTTTGGGAATCATTACGTAGCCCTCTGAAAGAATAATTTTTTTCTCTTTTTCAAGCTGCTTTAAGGCTTCCACGTAGCCATGGAAGACCAATTCAACTTCTTTTCTAGGGGCAACGCCGTTCATGAAGTTTGATAAGCCATAAGCCAGCGGAGGAAAAATTCTAACTCGGTTCAGCATAACCTCGTACATGAAATACTCTGGTTTGATGTGAATACGGTAAGAGAGTTCTGGAAAACTTAGAACCAAGTTCTCCAACAACTCAAGGATTAGACGTTTCTTCAACATTATTTCCTGTGCATGCAAATAATCCTTGCCGCAAAGAGCCGTATTAGGAAAAATTAAGGTGCCTGCTAGCGCTTCGCCTAGAAAGCCTCGTTCAATATCTCTTTCAAAAATCCACTGGTCAACCGCAAAAACAATAATGTTTCTTCCGCCAACGATTTTGACGTAGCTCATTAGTCTTGGCTGAAAATCATGAATCACTAAAACTACCTCCAAAGTTGTCTTTGCGCTTAACTTTCCGAGCGAATAATCGCCGAGCAGACTTACGGCGGTGACTTGGTTTGACCCAGCAATATGATTACAAAATTCGAGAATTTGATGATGCAGTTCGTTGCCCGTATCGCTGGAATTTTGATTCAAGCCTTCACCTTGCAAGACGCATCAAATAGATTATGAGGTGTAGAGAGATATATTTTTTCAACGCGTTTGCCGCTTTCGCAAGGTGAAACACGAAATGAGCAGCTACTTAGAAGACTTTGGCAGTAGATACTCTTACGTACGGGTCTACACTTAGAAAGCGCTTGTGCTAGTGTTATGTGAAAAGTGGGTGTTAAATGATTGGTGGGTGTGTTCTGATTTTTTTCAGCATGGGGTTTAATGCTGCTCGGTTGGATGGTTCAGCTGCTACGTCTGTGTTTGCTGTTACGCTTATTTTTCTGCATATGAAGTTTAGTGAGTTTTCGGTGAAGTTTAGCATGTTTTGTCCTTCGTTTGTGAGTTTGTAGACTTTTCTGGGGCGTTCGTTTTTCATGTTCCATTCGCTGTTGAC
>Ga0209636_10000823_pt1 | contig 30914 bp, 36 predicted proteins | sample DeeMarSWOR152_54_FD_187464 | JGI IMG/M metagenome (GOLD analysis project Ga0209636, IMG submission 187464) | Marine sediment microbial communities from White Oak River estuary, North Carolina - WOR-1-52-54 (SPAdes) (version 2) | ecosystem: Environmental > Aquatic > Marine > Intertidal zone >...
CGCCACTGGTGGTCCTCCCGGGATTACAGGATTTCACCCCTACCCCGAGAATACCGTCGGCTTCTCCCGCCTCCTAGCCCAACAGTATCTCCCGCAGACCAACGATTAAATCGTTGAATTTAACGAAAGACTTGTCAAGCCGGCTACGAACGCTTTAAGCCCAATAATCGTCCTCACCACTCGGAGAGCTGGTATTACCGCGGCGGCTGACACCAGGCTTGCCCTCTCCTTATTCCCACGGCTCCTTACACCATGGAAAAGCCGCCCTCAACGGGCGGCACTCGGGGTAGCCCCGTCACGCTTTCGCGCATTGCGGAGTTTTCGCAACTGCTGCGCCCCGTAGGGCCTGGGACCTTGTCTCAGTTCCCATCTCCGGGCTTCCGCTCTCACGGCCCGTACCGGTTATAGGCTTGGTGAGCCGTTGCCTCGCCAACAACCTGATCGGCCGCGGCCCCATCCTTAGGCGACGCTGAATAGCATGGACTCAACGTCTTTTCAGCAAGGGTCCATTCCAGGAGTCCTTACCTATCGGGGATTAGCCCCAGTTTCCCGGGGGTGTCTCCGTCCCAAGGGTAGGTTAGCCACGTGTTACTGAGCCGTTTGCTGCGCCTTCACCATAGCTTGGAGGCGCTCAACTTGCATGTTTTAGTCCCACCCCGATAGCAGTGAGGTCCGGCAGGATCAACCGGAGTTATATATATGGTGGAGTGTTTTGCCGCAAAGTCAGTGGGATTTGCGGGTTTGCGCCAAGCCTTTCTTGGACCCAATTTAATGTTTGGGTCTGCATGTTTGTTTCCGTAACTGGAGGTCAACCCTTCATCCAGAGGCGTGACGCCTTTCGTGTTTGGGTTGACGCCGCCGTCGAGTTACGGCTAGCGATTCATGTCGCCAAAACGGGTTTGACGCGTCTTCGCCAATATAAAGGTTGCGAAGAGTTGCTAATAAACTTAATGCGAAGCGTTTGAGAGCTACTGTAGTCTAGATATTTTTTCTTTATAAAACTCGAATGTTGACGTGTTGAGTTGCAGAGTGAAGGGAAAAGGCAATCTTAAATGGAGATTAAGCTATGCCTTTTTCGTTTTTTCATGTATTTTTATGTCTCTTTCAGCTAGTTTAGCTATAAACGTCTCCCTAGCCTCTACATCTAAACATTCAGGAAGAAAAACCCCTTTAGCCTTAATATCTCCCATACAAACCATCTCAGTGAACACCGCAGCAGAAACACCAGTTACATAGGATTCATGAGTTGCACCAGACAACTTCTCCTGAACTTCACGGAGGGTTGGAAAAGGCACAGAAAATATGTAGGTAATTTTTTTACCCGCCTTTTCTCCTTCAACCTCCACCACATAACACTCACGTGCATCAATCAATATGCCAGCTTTAATCTTATTCTCCACCTCTTCAAACGATAAGGTGGGTGGAATCAGCTTAAAGAAAAGGTCTTGAGGAACCACCTTAACTCCTCTAACATCTACAGGCTCATCACCCAAAAGTCCAAGCTCAACCACAAATTTTATTGTTGGCATGTCAGGAGTACCCAACTTCAAATCCACATACTTTAAGCCCTTACCAATAAAGCGCGGTAGCGAAACAGGCTCTTCATGTACATGCGCAACAACAGTTTGCGGACCAATAGGATCAGGAAAATTGTAAATCTCCTCCCCGCTGAAGAGAGGAACCTTCTTAAACTCTCCATTATCGTACACCACCGGTTCAGTTGCCATGTCATCCCACATTACTCTAGGAGACCATGTTGAAACAATTTCCTTGCTTTCCACACTATCAAATATCCTTATGCGTATAGCATCCACGCGGTCAAGCCTATCAGCACCATTAGCCGCAAGTACATTTGTAATTCCAGGAGACGATCCAGCATTTAACAGTGCAGTTAATCCAGCTTCTTTATATTTACCATCAAGTTCCAGCTGCTTCGAGTATGAAGAGTAATCGTACATAGCGAGGTCTACATAGTTTGCTTTTGCCCTTAAAGCAGCATTTGTAATTGTTAAGTTGAATCTAGGTAGAGTTGCGTTAACTATCACATCTACGCCTTCTGCAACCCTCACAATATCGTCGAGTTTACCTGCGTCAACACGATGCGCTGACACTTTCTCGCTTTTCAACCAGTCTCTAATCTGCTCAGCTCTTTGTAGATTCATGTCAGCAAGCCTTACTTCTTCAACTTTTGGGTTTTTTGTTAGCTCCGAGGCAATTACGATTCCAATAGCTCCAGTTCCTACAATAAGAATTTTTTTGTACATGTTCCCAACCATGAAGTTAGGGATTGTGCTTTCGCGTAACTTAAACCTTGTGCTGAAAAGATTGTATTCTCTAAAGCAACTAGTCTAAATTCACAATTTTGAGCGCTTCAACAGACTGCTCAACCATTTCTTCTATGTTTAACGTCTTTTCCGCCTCAACCACTTCCTGAAGTTTCACCTCAGTCACGGGCTTTCCTGAAGTTGCAGCGCGCACCTTCCTCATTTGAATCGAAACCTCGTAGGTTCCTATCCTACGCGCCATCTGTTCCCTCTCAGCCTTTTCAAACCCCAACAGTGGTCGATGTATTGGATACTTGGTTAAGGCTGAATCTAACACTCTCAGCTTTCTCAAAGTCTGACCTGCAGGTTCCTCTATAGCTTCTCCTGTAACGATTGCCTCCGCCCCCACCATATCCGCAATCTGCTCTGCAATCCGATAAATCATACGCTTGCAGAGGATGCCTGTCAAGTGCTCAAACCGTTTTCTCTCCTTAAACTCTTTGATGTTTGGACCATTCGGCACCACGCGTACTTTTTGTGGGAAACCAATTGCCCAGTTAAACAACTTTCTAACAACATTCAACATTCGTTCAGTCGTGTGCTCCTCTGTAAACGGCGCATTATCAAAGTACAATGGCACGATAGGGCAACCTCTCTTCATAACTAGCCAACATGCCACTGAAGAGTCTGCTCCTCCATTTAGCAAACCTACTATCTTTGGTTGAGTGCCTAATGGCAAACCACCGAGGCCGTCAACAACCATTGAATACACAAAGGTTTTATCATCTCTAATCTCGATTCCCAACGTCACATCTGGGTTCTTCAAGTTCACTTTTAAATGTCGTTCAGGGAAGGCATTCAACACTTGGCGTCCCACTTCTATGCAAACATCTCTACTCTTGTAGGGGTGGCGTCCCACTCTTCTGCATCTAACTGCGAAACTTTCTTCTTCGTTAAGCGTTAAATCAGCCAGAAACACGGTTTTATCAACTACGTCGCTAAGTTTGGAGGTGGTTTCTAAGGCGGGAGAAAGAGATGTGACACCAAATACTTCAGCCAGTTTGGAAGAAGCCTCCACCGCCAACGAAGTTTTCAAAAAAAGTCTTCCATGCTTTCGAATAACATCATCACATGGAATTTCGTAATGTTTCAACACGTTCTTAATGTTGTCGCGCAAACGGCGCTCATACATCTTTCTTGTCCAAACCCGTTTTATCCCCATCTCTCCACCATATCGAACAATTACAGAATCAAAATTTGCAGACTCAGGCTCTTTACAGTCGGTGGAAGTGGATAACATAAAAATCCCTGATATGCGGGCGGTTAACTCTTATTTATGTGTTATAGCGCACAAAGGCTTATGCTGTTTTTGGAATGTCTAAACACAAGTCGCAAGATTCGGGAACAATGAGGAAACCCTTGTGTAACTCGCATACTATTTTTTGAGTTCTAAGGTCCTTACACAACCCGCAAAACTTCAGCATTGCATCAAAAGGTGAAATCTTCTCGGTGGCGATGCTAAGTGCAATTTCGTTGGCAGCGGACTGAATAGAAGGGATAGCTTCCAGTTGCTTAATCCTCTTGTCTCCGCGCTTTGAATAAAGGTAGTGGCTAATAGCGGCTTGTGTAATTCCCAGTTTTTGAGCTGTTGTAACCTGAGAAAAATGGTATTTCTCAATAAGTGTTTTCGCTACCAGAGAGCGAAATGCTGGTAGCACAAGCTTCACGACAAGTTCGCATGGAGTTCTCATTTGCATCCACATTTTTATAACAATGTTATATCTTGTAAATAAACCTTCTTTTTCCCACAAAAACGTAGAGAAACGCTGAGAAGTCATAATTCTTAACTTCGGCTTGCCGAGGATAGTTAAGGTTCCATCGTTACCCTGGAAAGGCAGGAAATATTTATAAGTTTGATAACGCGTTTCTTCTATATCATAACAGTGTTATAGGAGACTGACGCAATGCAGAGGGATCATGTTTGTTTCCCCGTCCAAAAACTTCAGCGACCCAGCTCAAGAACCGAAAACCTCTAAACCCCTTAACGCATTTACACAAGCCGCTAGTGAAAGAATTTTTTCATCTCCTATTAACAGCAACTTTTTCGAAGGCAAAATATCAAACAGAATCCTTAAGTGTGATGTCCATATTTTCATGAAAAAACAGAAGGGTGCTCACGTAGTAAAGTAAAAATGTTGTATGTATGGAGGAAAAAAGTTGTCAGAGCCCCATGGAGGAAAACTCGTTAATCGAATACTAGAGGAGAGCCAGCTAGAAAAGGTAACCGCCGAAATAAAAGAACTACATAAGATAATAGTGCCAGACGACACTGTGAACGATGTTTGGAACATCGCCACTGGAGCCTTTAGTCCTTTAGAAGGATTCCTCGAACACGAAGACTATCGAACTGTACTTTATGGAAGGCGGCTGAGAAACGGTGTACCCTGGACAATTCCCATAACTCTAAACGTTTCGAAAAGAGACATCTCAGACACAAAGGAAGGCGATACTGTGATTCTCGTCGACAAAACGAAGCAGCCTCTAGCATCACTTAACATCAGTGACATCTTCAGTTTCGATAAAGAAGAGATGGCTAAACAGGTTTATGGAACAAAAGATAAGGCTCACCCAGGCGTTGTAAAAACTTTCCGCATGAAGGAACTCTTGCTCGGAGGCAAAATAGATTTAATCAATGAACCTCCAAACCCGTTTGAAAAATATCGCTTAAAACCCATAGAAACCAGAAGAATGTTTAAAGAAAAAGGTTGGAAGACCATAGTCGGATTTCAGACAAGAAATATTCCTCACTTAGGCCATGAATATATCCAGAAAACCGCTCTCAGCTTCGTGGATGGCCTATTCATTCAACCAATCCTTGGGAAAAAGAAGAAAGGAGACTTCAAGGACGATGTCATTATTGCTGCGTATCAAGCTCTTATTGATAATTACCATTCAAAAGACCGTGTTATTCTAGGAATTCTGCAACATGAAATGTGCTATGCAGGTCCTAGAGAAGCAGTCTTTCATGCTATAATCCGAAAGAATTTCGGTTGCACACATTTCATAGTTGGAAGAGATCATGCTGGAGTTGGAGATTTCTATTCTCCATATGCTGCCCAGCAAATCTTTGAAGAATTCCCCGATTTAGGCGTAACAACATTAACTTTTCCTTCTGTCTTTTTCTGCACAAGATGTAACGGCATGGCAAACGAGAAAATCTGTCCTCACAGCGTTGAGTGTTGCTTAAAAATTAGTGGGACAAAAATAAGAGAAGCTATTAACAAAGGAGAAGCATTAACTGATCTGATTAGACCAGAAGTAGCGGAGGTTGTGAAAAGTTGGGAGACCCCGTTTGTATGAGCATAAAGAGCGTGGATGCATTGAACCATTCTAGGGTTGAAAAACTTGGATAGTAAACGAAGATCTCTAGTTAAATCCATTAGCTGGCGTTTGCTTGGCTTCGTAGTACTTGGATTAATAGCATGGATATGTACAGGAAACGTCGAACAGACATCGCTCATCACGATTACGTTTAATGGAGTACAACTAGTCTTCTACTACTTTCATGAGCGCCTATGGGAAAACTTTGAATGGGGCCGAAAAAACTGAAAGACCATGATTACCGTTGCCTACCGAAATCTTGAATCTTAAAGGGTTTGTATGCCCTTATACACAAGTTAAAGCCTTAGAAACAATCTCTAAACTGCCCCCGGGCACGGTGCTGAAGATACTCGTTGACAACCCGGAAAGCGTAGATTCCATAGAAGTGGCAATTAGAAACGCAGGACACAAAGTTGAACAAGTGGCACAAAATGAGTCTATATTCACCATTACGGTTAGGAAAAAAGTGTTGGTGAAAGGAAATGAGTAGTAAGAAGACTAACTGGAAGAGAATGGATGAAACCATAAGAGCGTACCTCGGTCTTAAGTATCATCTTGTTGGAGTAAAAATACGAAAAAAGGACATTGAAGAAGAGGAAAAACGCCTTAAGCCTGAGAAGCCTTTGGCCTACTGCCACATGGTTAGAATCGCCTCTTTACACGGAAAAACTTTCATTTACGACAAGACTGATGAAGCTTGTCCCACTGCGGAATTCATTTTAGGCTTTCGTGAGCCAAAATACTCGAAATTTGAACATAGAATAGAGCCTTCAGTTACGAAAAGTATTTTGATTGCTCCTTTAGATCAGATGGATAGCGACCCCGATGTTATTATAGCTACTGTGACTCCTAAACAAATGATGGACTTGACCACAATTCTACAGGCTGGAAAAGCCGAACTCTTATCAGCAGGGTTTAAAGGAGAAGCCGCTTGCGCTGAGTTCACCGCTAAACCCTACATGGAACATGAGCCGAACGTGTCATTCCTATGCAATGGTGCCCGAGTGGTATACTCAGACTTTCGAGATGCTGAGATTCTTTTCGGAGCCCCCGCTCATACATACATTCACGTCGCTGAGACCATGGATAGGATTAGCAAAACTGGAGGAGCACTTTGCGGATGCCGCACAAGCGACATACCTATGGAAATCATAAATGAGTTTGAAAAAGCAGGGTTCTCAAAGGGCACAGACTATTTCTTTGGAAAAATTAGTGGTCAAAATCTTAAAGCATATCTAAACAAGGATTTTCAAGGGAGGCTCAAATTTATTACGTTCCATCTACCCGTAAAGCTGTCTTCTGCTGAAGAGGCGGAAAAAGTTGTTAAAACGCTTCAAAAAATGCTGGTTAGACCTTACAGCGTCAACCGACGTGGTTATTGGCTAGATTTAACTATGACCGCGACTGAAGATGAATTGGCTATAAACCTTCGAGATGGGGAAAGCATTAAGAAGGTTGCACAAGAATTCGCTAATAAAATGAAACGTTACTTGAACAGGATAGAAATTAAAGCGTGAAACAAAAATGATCAAGCCTGGAGACATTCAAAGATACATGCAGATGCAAAATCAGTACAAAGGCCACCTTATAATTAATCCAATCATGGCTGGAGGAATAGTTCCAGAAGAAGTTCAAAAGAGAATTTTCAGAGAAGAATGGACTAAAGTCGGTTATGCCTTATGCTCCGATTGCATCGAAGGCAGATCAGACTTGATCACAAAACCACCCGTGAAGGTTTTTCTTCAGAACATTGCAGAGTTTTTTGGAGGAGATGTCGCTGAACACACTTTTGGATGCCGAGTAGCCCAGTTTGCAGTCATGAAAGCAATCAGTGATTATGTAGAAAACGAGAGACCGAAAGACTACACAAAGGTTGTTATAGCTGATCCTCTTTGCCATTACACCACTGGAATTGCTGCTGAGATGACGGGTTTCCGTTTGACTGAACCCCCATACAGCGGATATCCCGAGTACAAGGTGGAGGCGAAGGATTTTGCGGAGAGAATAGAGGAGATACGAAAGGAAACGGGAAAACTGCCTGGGTTAATTGTTGTGACCCATGTGGACCCTTACTACGGTAACATGAATCCTGTTGAAGAGGTTGGAGAAATAGCTAAGGAATATGACATTCCCTACATGGTTAACGCAGCTTACACTGCTGGTGTCTTGCCAGTTAACATGAAAGATTTTCAAGCTGACTTCCTCACGGTTTCTGCTCACAAATCAATGGCATCACTTGGACCTCTAGGCTTTCTTGTTACAACTTATGAGTGGGCAAAGAGGGCTTTCAGGAAATCGGTTATTTCGCCTGAGTGGAGTGGACGAGCTTTCGGAAAGAAGATTCCCAACTTATTTGGCTGCAGTGTGGGAGGGATACCTCTCATTTCAGCAATGTACTCATTTCCATACGTGATAGAACGCGTGAAGAAATGGGATGAAGAATTGAAGAAAGTGCGCTGGTTCACTGAGGAAATGGAGAAGTTAGATGACCTTATGATGATTGGAGAGAGACCTCACAGACATCATCTTACACATTTCGAAACTCCTCTTTTCTGGGAAATTTCAAAAAACCATAAAAGAAGGGGTTTTTTCTTAGCTGAAGAAATGATTAAACGGAACATAGTTGGGCTTCATAAAGGATTAAGCAAACACGTAAAACTTTCAGTGTACGGACTGGACTGGAATGAGGTTAGGAAGGTAAGAGACGCATTTTATGAAATTGCGGAGAAATATGTTAAGCAGTTCAATCTGGAATACAGCGTGCCCAGCTCATTGGCTGAAACACCTGCATCGGAAAGAGAAGAAGCAACCTCGTGATGAAACAAAAAAGTTTATGCTGCTGTCCTGCTTTTTAACCTTGATTTGCCGGGGTGGCCGAACGGCTTAGGCAAGCGGCTGCAGACCGCTGTATGGGGGTTCAACTCCCTCCCCCGGCTCCAATACATTAAGAGAAGGAGAAAAAATAAGCTATCACAACAAAGCAACCCTTGATTGAGGCTGTAACGTAGTGACTGAAAGAGCGATAGAGCAAGACCTTTGCAACGTTGTTTGTCTAGTCTCCGGCGGCATAGACTCTCCAGTTGCAGCTTGGCTATTCATAAAAAGAGGATGTACACCCATATTCGTTTTCTATGACAATTACCCCTTCTCCGATGAAACCACAAAGAAAAGAGCGTTAGACATAATAAAAAAACTAAGCGAATTTGCACCACAACGTCCAGCCAAAGTTTACATAATTCCTCACGGTGAAGACCTTGCAGACATTTTGAGAAATTGCCCGCGAAACCTGACCTGCGTACTCTGTAGACGCATGATGTACAGAGTGGCTGAAAAAGTGGCGTCTCTGGAAGGGGCAGAGGCAATTGTAACTGGAGAAATCATTGGAGAACATGCCAGTCAAACGTTAAGAAACCTTCGTGTAGAAAACGATGCCTTGACAGAGTTTTCAGTGTTACGACCACTAGCAGGTATGAATAAACTGGAGGTGGAGCGTTTAGCTAAGAAAATCGGAACCTTTGATACATCAGCGAGTCCAGCTTCGTGTTGCAGTGCCTCACCTAACCGTCCTAGAACTCGAGCTAGACTTGAAGAAGTGAGAAAGGCGGAGCGTAAACTTTCCATTGAAGATATGGTTAGACGGGACATAGAAAACGTAGAAGTCATCCTGTTTTAACTGCTATCTCCTGAGTTTTGAAGCTTTTAAAGCCACTTCCAGTACGTCGCAAGCTAACTCTTTCGCTTCACTTTCACCTGAAACATTTTTTAACAGCATCCTTCCGTCTTCGGAAAATGTTACTTCGCTTCCTCCTTTACTTTTCAAAACAATGATGTATGGCGTGTACATTAGAATTTGATAGTTATCAACAGTCTCAAACAACTTCTGCAGTTTATTCATGTTAAATGAGACTTTCCGTTGTGGTCGAGCTTCATAAGCAGCTTTATCCGAGCACAACTTTACTAATAGCAGTATTGACTTTCTCCTTTTATCTGTCATTAGAGCTCAACCACAAGGTTTACTTCAATTAATGTTTAAGGGCTTCTGGAAGGGTTTAAACCAACCTCCATTTTTTTGAGTCTTGTTCAAATGTGCGCGCAATACTTTTTAGTGCTCTGCCTACGATCTTAGGGATGTAAATTTTCTCGTGTCTGTATTTTTGTTAAGATCATCTAGATCTTCCCTTTGGGAATCGAACCTTGTCTGGGTGTTTATTGAACATTTGCAGAATGTCTTCCGTTATCTCGGTCATTATTACATGTTGTTCCTTTGGATCAACAGGGAAAGTAACCCGAAACTCAATCCAACTCCCAGCAGGTATGAGATTAAAGCTGACATCAATGAAAGGTTCATCCTTCACGTGGTACGTTCTTACAGCTTTTTCATATCTTTCTCGAATGGTCTCAAGTTTTTCTTTTATGCGGTTACGAATGATTTTTTCTACTTCCGACTTCACGAATTTGAAATCAGTTTCGTATGTCAGATCAAAAGGTACATCCACCCAAACGTAAGGCACATCCTTCGTGAAGTTAGAAACTGGTTCTGACAACAGAAGAGAATTCGGCAAAGTTATAATTCTCCCGCTTGGCAAATCACTTGCCGTGAATTCTCCTCCTATTTCAAAAATTTTTGTTCGCATTGGGTTAATGTCAACGACATCTCCTTTGAAGTTGCCTACTCTAATCCGGTCTCCTTCCCGGTAGACTCTTCCCAATGTAATGTACACCCAACCCACCAAGTTCAAAATGGGAGATTGAAAAATCAGGGTGAAGGCAACTGCAATAATGCCCAGAGAAATGCCGACAGCAACCAAGTTCTCTTGGAATATAAAGAATATTGTGATTGCAACACCTACAAAAATCATGTAATGAATAATTTTTCTTATGGTCGTGTCCTCAACTACCTTGCTGGTAATGTAACTCAGAATTAATCCACAGACCACAACAAAAACAGAATTAACTAAATGTGTTACTGTAACTGTCCAATCAAGGAATTCTTGCAGTAATCCCACTACTTGTAGAAGAACCAGTGCAAAGACAAAGAATGTTATGAACAAGAAAAAACGCTTTCTCATCATAATCCCCAAGAAAAGTGGTCTCGATTACATTTTAAATTTTCCAATACCTATTTTGATAAGTCTAAATAAACCTTTAATAGGCTTAAGCCTCTTTCGCTTCGTCAATGCTACAACTCTGTTTTTTGTGTACCGGTTATTCCTTGAATAATCCTCGCTATTTCATTGAGCAGCAAAGCCAGAGAACTATGCTACAAAACGGGAAACTGTAATGGGGTATCCTCCAAAGACCCAAACCTACATGCCATAACTGCAATTAATGTTAAGCCTAAAACGTTAATATTTTCTGGCTTTCTTTAACCCAATCGGCTAGCATTTAAATATGTGTGTTATGTCTCTCATGCAATATGCGGTGAGAGCCGTTTTGAAAGATAAAAGAGGTGCTTTGTTTTTAACAATTTTAGCGGGAGTCTTGTGGGACACTTCATTTCCTGCAATAAAAATTGGCTTAGAATTTGTTGACCCTTACATGTTTGTTTTTTTTGAGAATGGCTCTAGCTTCTGCTTTGGTCCTGTTAATAGTTTTCATAACAAAAAACCTTAATGTTTCATTAGCAAAAGAGAAACTAATTTGGTATTTAGGACTGCTGAATGGCTTTTCCTATCTAATTCAATACGTCGGTATGAATTATACAACGGCGTCTAAATCCTCTTTGCTTGTTAACCTGAGTGCTGTATGGGTTGCAGTTTTAAGTTGGTTAATCTTGAAGGAACGTTTTTCGAAGAAAAAAATGTCTGGAATAGCTTTAGGAATCATCGGAGTCTTTTTTTGTCACTACCAACCTAGACCCACTTAAATTAACTCAAGGTATGATCTTAGGAGACGGACTTGTTTTCTTAGCTGGAATAATTTGGTCTTTTTTCATGGTATATAACAAGAAACTCGTTGACGCCTACAACGTCATTCAATTCATGCCATGGCTTTTCTTAGCAACAACTCTGCCTTTGATTCCGTTTATCCCTTTTTCTACCAATATTTCTTTGATGAATTTCTCAATTGAATCATGGATGATAATCATATACACAGCGGCATTTTGTTGGGTGGTCCCTTATTATTTGTGGATAAGAGGACTGAAACACATTTCTCCTGCCACTTCAACAGTCATCCTGCTGATAGAAGTAATCACCGCAATTGCTATCTCCATTTTCTTGTTAGGTGATCCCTTCACACTGATATCCGGGATAGGAGCTTCTCTAATATTGTTAGCCATTATTCTAGTTTCGATTTATTAATCGCGCATATCAAAAGGCGCACGTAGAAAAAACTGCTTAAAAATCAAAAATGTAATAGGTTTCATCCACCTAGAACCTTGCTCTTGATCAACTCGATAATTTTTTCTCCTTGATCTTTGAGGTCAATGATCGGTGTCGATATTTCTGGCAGAACAAGTTTTTGTTGAGTGATTATCCCTGTGATCGCAAGTATGGGTTCGACAGTTCCTTCAAGAGTTCTTCTTAGGTCTTCCTCGTTTTTTGCAGTGATGATTTTGAAAATGTTCTGTCTTTTAGCGGTTAAAGAGTGAAAGCCTTCAATGATAAGTAAATCTAGTTTCTCATCTTTAACCAAGTCCAAGATTTCATCTAGTTCTTGATAGAAGATTTCACCTTTTTTTATTATAGCAATCTCTTTTGGCGCTACGGTTACAACTATTTCGGCTCCAGCCTGTGAATGTCTCCAAGTGTCCTTTCCCTTCACATCTATGGAAAAGCCAGCGTGATGTACATGTTTGACCGTTCCTATTTTTAACCCCTCTTTTGATAGGTGAGAAACCAAATATTCAATCAAAGTAGTTTTTCCAGATTTAGAGGTTCCCACAACTGCTATGGTAGGAATCATTCAAATCACCATTTTTGCGCTGAGAAGGCATTGGATACGTAAACTTGTATCTGTCATACAGAGCAACTTGTTTAATAAATTCTTTCGTTATCGTATGCGTATTGTTAGACAGTAATCTATAAGTATTTAAAAGAGAGTTTCCTTGTAGCATTAAGTCCTCGTCTAAACTTAATCATTTTGTGAGGAGGTGCAGCGCTGTGGGTAAACGAATTCGCGTTCAGAGACGTGGCAGAGGTTCATCCACCTTTAGGTCTTCAACTCACAAAAGATTGGCTCAAGTTCATTATCCATCTATGTCCAAAAAAGAACGGGAAGGAGTTATTCACGGTCAAGTTTTGAATATTGTCCACGAGTCTGGCAGAGGTTCACCTCTAGCCTCGGTTAAACTTGAAACCGGCGAAATCTACCACACCGTGATTCCTGAAGGAGTTTACGAAGGTCAACCAACACAGATGGGAAGCAAAGCGTCAGTGGACATTGGCAACGTGATTCCTTTAGGCGAAGTTCCTGAAGGCACCATGATATGCAACATCGAATTGTCGCCAGGCGATGGAGGAAAGATTGCTCGGTCATCTGGCTCTTACGCAACTGTGGTGGCGCATACACCTGAAGGAACAATGGTGAAGCTTCCATCAGGAAAAACAAGGTATATCAACGATCTCTGTCGAGCAACTGTCGGCGTAATTTCTGGAGCTGGTCGTGTAGATAAACCGTTTCTGAAGGCTGGAGCCAAGTTCCATTTGATGAAGGCTAAGGGCCACACGTATCCAAGAACACGGGGAGTAGCTATGATCGCGGCAGCGCACCCTTACGGTAGTAGTAAGAGGGGAGCACGAAAGGTTACCACAGTTTCGCGGAATGCTCCACCTGGCAAAAAGGTTGGTTTGGTTGCGGCTAGAAGTACTGGAAAACGGAAAAGAAGAAGATAAAAAATTCTGCTGAATTAAAGTAGAAATTTAAGCCCCAAACTCAAACTTTGAATTCAATTTTTAAGTCTGACTAAAACATAGAAGTATGCGGTAAGGCTTAAATCTTGACTGGTTTAAACTAACTTCGTGGCGTAAGGACATGGCTTCAAGAAGATATGCTGCTTTGGGCATCACGTTTGGGATAATTTTCGGTGGAGGCTTCGGGATGACCGTTATGGGCAATATTGCGTTGGGTGGTCTTACTGGTTATGTCTGTTGAGGTGAAAAATGTAGTAGCTTATGTGTTGATAAGGGTAGTACATGGTGCCAACGAAGAGGTTCTCGAAGCTCTAGGACAGCTCGAAGAGGTCACAGAATCTTCTATGGTGTTTGGGGAATTCGACATCCACTGCAAAATAGAAGTGGACGATATGCATAAGCTGGCGGAAGTAGTAGAAAAAATCAGAAAACTTAAAGTCATAACTACAGAAACCCTTATCACTCACAAAAAAAGAATAAAAAGGCTTTCAAATAGACGACACAAGGAAATCTGGAGAACTCGAACTCAAAGACAATAAAAAGAAGAAGAGTTAAATTTTAACCCCCAAAACCCACGAAGCTCTCTATGTAAAAGATGCAAACTGCGCATGTATATTTAGCTACATAAAAAAAGAGGTAGTGATTGAGTTTGGGCGCATTATCTCTTCTTTATTGTGGTTAGCAGTAGCAATGTTATGGCAACGAGGATCAAACTCGTCAATATAGGTGCATAAAATCCCCACGCATCAAATAAAACACCACCAATAAAGGGGGCTGGGAAGGCGATTAGTCCTCCGAGAGCGTTTAAGTCGCCAATATGTCTAGCTCTCTCTTTTTCAGGCACAGCATCTGATATGTATGCTTGAAATGCGGGAATCCAAGCTGATACAGCTATGCCCATCATTCCATGAAATATTAAGAACTCGAAGAAGGTATTTGAGAATATGTAACCAATCAAGGGACCAATCCTAGCTAATTCGGAAATTATTAGGAAGGTTTTTCTTCCATATCTATCTACGAGCCATCCAAATGGAATTTGTGACAGGCTGGCTACTGCACAGAAAACGGCTTCAAGAATACCCAGCTGAAATAGCGTGAAATGATAGGTTTCAGTAAGCATTCCTAAGAATATCAGAGACCCTAATGCCCAACGAAGATTGTGAAGAATTACTGCTACATAAAATCGAGACAATCCAAACTTGGGTCTAATAAGATCTTTAAGTGAGTTTAAGATGGCGTGAAAGTCAATATTCTTTTTTTCACTAAGAGTTTCCTTCACGAAGATTGCAAATATCAGCAAGGATAGGAAATCGGCAAACAAAATGATCATCAAGGTTAAGGAGAAGCCGTACAACGTAGCTAAGTAGCCTCCTATGATCGATGCATAGAGACCGGGTATAAACCAGGTAAGAGCTATGATACCATAAGCAATTCCTCTCTTACGTTCTTTAACAGATTCTGCTATCATGGACATATTTGCCGGTTCCATGAAAGCGGTTGATAAACCAAAGCAAATGACAGCGGGAATTAAAAATGGCCAAACACCAGCGGTTAAACAAATTGTCACCGCTACAATACTAAACACAAAAGATACAATTTGCATGCTTTTTCTACCTATGGAATCAGAAAACCTTCCCGTCATCACCTGGAGACCTGAACCAACGACTGTATTTATGCTGCTTAGACCACCGAGAATGGAAACTGTAGCTCCAAGACTTAGTACAAAAGGCTGCCAAATCACATCGAATATGCTCCAACCATTGGATGAAATAAAGTCACTTATGGCCAGAACTGGAATGTTGCCTTTCAATACTGATAACTTTCTGAGCTTTTCCAACTTCATAAGTTGCATCCACACGCACAAACACAAACGAAATGTACCCGATAAAAGAATCTCTTGATATTTAAGCCATGTGCGCGCCCCACTTGTGTGGGATTGAAGGAGGATAGCGTGCCAATACGTCTAATATTTCTTCAGTGATAGTCTTTTTGCTTAGTTGTCGTGCAAAGTCTGAAGCGACGATTATTCCGACCAATCTATTTTCCTTTATTACAGGAAGCCTTCTGACCTTGTGCTTTAACATCAACCTTGCCGCGTCTCTAAGGGAGGAATCGGGATCAATTGTTATGAGAGGTTTTGACATTATCTCTGAGATCTTCATATCTGGTGAAAGGTTTCTGGCCACTACTCTTCTAACAAAATCTCTTTCGGTAGCTATTCCAACGGGCATCTTGCCATCCGTGATTACTACACAACCAATCATTTTCTCACTCATGAGCATCGCTGCGGCTAAAATGGTCTTCTGTATGTCTATGGTGATAATATCCTTGGTCATAAAATCTTTAACTGACGGCATTATCCCACAAACCTACGTTGTTTTATGTGATTTATAAGTTCATTCGTCAACTCTTCCTTGCGCGCGCTGCTAAAGCCCATGGTCAAAAGCATTTAACTAAATGAACATTTCTTTCCAGCAGTTCTGATGGTAACTACATGATAGTTACATCGGTATCCGAATTTTGTGACTCTATGGGCTATTGCGAAATGAGAATTAAACACTTTTTGAAAGGTATAAAAACGCCTCAAACAGAGATAACCATCGAAGGAATAAAAGCACATGAAGAAGAAGAATTAAAATTTAACCCCAAACCCAAAAACATGCAGAGTTTGTGCACTAAACTAAGAGACTTTAGAGGCATCAGGAGTCTACAGAGAGCTTGTTTGTTTAGGTTTGAAAGGTAAAGATTTAAGTGTTTTAATGTTGATAGGCAATGATTCTGAAAGACAGTTTCGGGTGAAGAAGACTTGACAGAATGGATATGCTTAAAGTGTGGATACAAATGGACGGACGAGAGCGCGGTTGAACCAAGATACTGTCCTACATGCAAGAGTTCCATGATATACGTTAAGACGACCGTGAAAATACCGGAGTATCATACTTAAACTCATCACGAAACATCGCTCTCTACTGTACAGTTTCATCTAAGTGACTACTGCATACAACGAAGCAGAGAAAAACAACACAGCGAATTCTCGTTAGAAACGTTTAATAAACCCTAACAAGCCAAATGAAGAATAGGCGAAAAAAGAAAATGCCCAAAGAATTCATGTATCGCGGTTACAATCTTGAACAACTCCAAGCTATGTCTATGGATGAATTCATTCGTATACTTCCATCACGCCTGCGGAGAAGCTTACAAAGAGGGCTCACAGGAGAACAACGTATCCTCCTAGAAAACATCAGAAAAGCAAAACAAGCCCAAGAAAAAGGACAGAAAACAGTTGTCAAAACTCACTCCCGAGACATGGTTATTCTTCCAGAAATGATTGACACCATAATCCTCGTCCACGACGGAAAAACGTTTTCATCCGTGGAAATATCACCAGAAATGCTCGGCCACTACCTAGGCGAATTTGCCATCACTCATAAAACCGTCAAACACGGATCGCCAGGCATAGGCGCGTCAAGATCATCAATGTACGTTCCATTGAAGTAATCTTTTAAGCTCTGTAAGTAGGTTCAGAACGCTTCTTTTCATTAACTGGTGGGATTTTTGGCAGAGGAATTGGAGGCGGGATATTTAAGGTTCGAGCGATAATCACCGACTCTACGAAAGCGGTGTTAGAGATAGACTGTATAACAACTGGCGGAGGAAGATGCTTCTTCGTGTATTCATCATGAATTTTCTTAAATTCATTCTTCAATCCTGTAACATGAACCACTCCTCTTACATTAATCTGCGCTACAGCCGGTCTATAATTCACTGCGAAAACAAATGGAATCTCTAACAAATCTTCACGCTTTTTGTTTATTCCCACAACATTGATGTTGGTAGCCACTTGGACAGGGGGAAAAGTTTTTTCAACATCCAAAAAACGCTCTGCAGAAATATTGTTTACAAAAACCCTTACTTGAACCATCTTCTATATCGCATCCACCTAGTCGTATAGAAGTTTCAAGATTTAAGCGTGTATCACGTGCTCGTTTCAGCCTGTTTGTAACGCGTGAAGCCGCAGTGTCCACATGTGTAACGGTTACCGTGATCTGCCATGAAGTATCCAGGTCCACATCGCTCGCAGAAGGGGCGTAGTCTTTTAAGTCCTTCTTCCTCTACTTTGTAATGAACGAAAACACCTTTTTTCTTCTTTTTAGGCTTTTCAACTTTTTTCTCAGGTTTCTTCTTCATTGGTTTTTCAGCTGGTTCTTCGACTGGTTCTTCATCTGTTTCCTCAGTAGTTTCTTCAGTTTTTTCTTCACTCATTCAGCTATTCCTCCTCTTTTTTCTCAGCCTTTTCTGGAGGCGTGTTCCTGGCAACGATGTGTTTAGGTTCTAGAAGTTGAGCTTGTTCAATAGAGTCGTAGGCGTTAGCTTCGCCCACGGCGATCATGGTTCCAGTTTTTGTCTCCACCTTCCTGACGTACACTAAGTCAAGTTTTGTCTTTAACTTAGATGCAAGTTCTTTTCTCACTTCGAGACGAGGTGGGGTTCCCCTTGTATCGGCATGTTCAACTTCAAAAACTATTTCTTTTCTTTTAAGCAAAGAATTGTGTTTTTTCGAGACAATCTTAACCTTCATTACCATCCTTCCACGCGGTGCTGTTGATGTTGACACATACCAATTACTTTAAGTTTTCGAAAGCATCTCCATTGCTTCCACTATCCGCCGCATCATCTCTTTCTTTTGCTTTGTAACCCTGACCACAACAATTCCCTCCTGCGGCTGTCCATAAACCACTAATGACTTTTCGGGAGCATGCAACACTGTCACTATGGTGAGGAGGTCTTCTTCGCCGTCAACCACCACTTTCGTTCGTTGCGCTTGGCTTAACGCTTCTTGTATCGTAGACCACGCTTGGTCGGTTAAAGTTCCCGGAGGATTTTTTAGATGTAAAGTTTGATCGGCGTCTAGAGAGATCGGCGTAATATGTTCTCTCATAACTCTGTTGTCCACGATCATAACTTGAGGGAAAATACCGTGTTTTGTCATGTTGTTAGAGACAACGTCACCCACTGAAACGATTCTCAAGGGTTTTTCCTTCTCCACCAGTTCTCCCAGTTTTTTCATTGTTTCCTCAGATGTTCCTTGAATCAAAAGCCCTATCGGAGACTTCAATTTCTTACGTAACGCAGGTGTAAGACGACGAATTTTAATCACCGAACACGGAGTGCGTAGCGTCCTTTTTCCTTCACCTTCATTACCTGAGCTATAGCTGAGCCTTCAGGGTCAAATATGATGATTAATCCAGAGAAGTCGTCGCTTAAGCTGGAGGTTTTGCAGCTTGGGCAAACATTTTCGTACGATATTAAGTGGCATTCTCGGCAGGCTTTTTCACTCATTTTTCTGCTCTCCAGTTTTTTCAGGTTTCTTTTCCGTTTTTTCAGCTTCTGCGCCTCTAATTTTTTCTAGGTCTTTTTTGATCCATTCAATTTTTCCTAAGAAAGGTTGCCTTGCAGTTACACCAACTTTCCCAGAACCCCCACCGCCACCAAGTGAGACCGCGGTTACGCGGACTCGTACGTGATCTTGAGTCTTAAGTATTCTTCTTGTTTCTTTGCCCATAAGTACTCCCTGTTTTTCATCGTAGGAAATGAAGTCATCTATAAGTTGGGACACGTGGAGAAGCGCGTCAATTGGGCCTATTCGTACGAATGCTCCAAATTCAGCTACTTCAACCACTTCTCCTTCAATCACCTCTTGGATAATGGGGCGAAACGTTAGGAGTGCGAACAAAGCCTTGTGGTAGGTGGCTCCGTCTCCAGGTATGATTTTTCCAACTGGGGTGACTTGAATGTCGGTGACAGCGACAATGTAGCCCAGTTCCTCGTCAATCATGCCTTCGTATCTTGTTCTTAATTGTTCGTAGCCAACTTTTTCGATGGGGTCGCCGAACTTTTGGGGTGGTATGCGAATGGTATCCTCTAAGGTTACAAGCTTAAACATAATCTAGCATTCCTCTATGATTTCGTTTATAAAGGTTGTTAAGATACATTTCCTTCCATCTCTAAATGTGATCGTTGCCTCAGATAAATGACAGACACATTTATATTCCTTAACCTTTTCCTGAGCGCCCGGTCATTGGTGGCAACAGGGCATCTCCACTCCGCCGCCACTCGAACGATTACATCATCATGTGTTTCCTCGAAACCCTGTTCAACCATGGCTATGCGACATTTTTCAGCGAGCTTAAGCGCCAATGACGCGTGTCGCCGTATCTTGGGAGAACCTTTCTCAGCTATTTTCTGAAGCTCCTTGTATGTGGGAGAAAGGAGAACTGGGTCGAATCTTTGATTTAGAAGTTTCATTAACTCGTCGAATATGTCTATTTGAAACTGGGATGGTATGAAGAGGAAGTTTGCGTCTAAGATTACTTTTATAGTCAAGTTTTTTCTAACCAGCTTTTAATGGTCTATCATTTTTCCAACTTAATGCGCCTGAATTATTTAATTTCTACTTTTTAGAAGGAAGCTGTCTACGATTTATTTTTCTTGAAAGTGTAAATTCACAATGTTACTCTATTTACCTTTGACATTAACTTTTTATTATTCCGTAACCAATTAAGCGCCATCTTCCAGCAATTTTTCTGCTTATAGCCGTTCGGAATCCTTCTTCAGCACAGACTGCTCGTCCCAATTGAAGAGTAGCAGCATCTCCTTTAACAGAAACAACGGTTCCCACAGTTATAGTGGTTCCAACGTCGAGGAGAAGAGTCTCATCTTTACGTATTTTGTCAACCTCTATCAACTCCTTAGTTCCCACAGCACGCTCAAACAAATGAATGTCTACTGTTAACTCAGACAGAGTTGATGGAAGCATATCGGGTTTACCCGCTAGATTCCCAGTGAGCCCGTCAGCCTTGGTTAAAGACGGGTCTAAAAGAGTTCCAACTCCTACCAACCCTCCGCACCTAGCCTCTTTAACCGACTTCCCGCCTGCTTGCATGCTAACGACTTCAGTGAACAAAGACTCATAGGACGGTTTTTCACGCTTTTTACCTCGAACTCCAGGGCGAATCTCTATTTCATCTTCTGTTTTAAAAGTTCCCTGAAGAATGGTTCCACCAACCACACCTCCCCTCAACTTCTCCACTAGAGTTCCAGGCTTGTTTACGTCAAAGGAGCGAACAACATACATTCTAGGCGATTTTGTTGGGTCTCGTTTTGGAGTGGGAATGTGTTCCTCCATAGCCTTAAGAAGGACATCGATGTTCACGGAGTGCTGAGCAGAGACTGGAATAATCGGTGCTCCTTCAGCTACCGTTCCCTTCACGAACTTTACTATTTCTTGATAACTTTTCAGCGCTCGTTCTTCACCCACTATGTCAATCTTGTTTTGAACAATCACAAGATTTTTCACACCAACGATTTCGATAGCAGCTAAGTGTTCTCTGGTCTGTGGCTGAGGACAATGCTCGTCAGCAGCTATAACCAGAATGGCTCCATCCATAACAGACGCGCCAGAGAGCATAGTGGCCATGAGTGCCTCATGACCAGGAGCATCCACAAAACTGACTGCTCGAACGAACTCGCAGGAGGCGCCGCAGTTGGGGCAAGTTGGTTCTACAGAGTAACATTGTGGCAGTTTGCAATTAGGACACTTGTAGATGGGGGCATCTGCGTAGCCAAGTTTAATGGTTATGCCACGTCTTAGCTCTTCGCTGTGTCTAGCTGCCCAAACGCCTGTTATAGCTTCAACCAGCGTGGTTTTCCCATGGTCCACGTGGCCAATGGTTCCAATATTCACTTCGGGTTGACGAGGAAATGTTACATTTTTCTTTGGGATTCTTCATCTCTCCATAGATATGCGGCGTATTAATATATTCTCTAGTTCTAAAATGTTTTGTGCGCGCAAAGAATCAAGCACAAATTTTTTATTCTTATCCCACAGAATATTCAATTGCGCGTGGAAATTCTACGAGGCACATTTGGAATGGCGAAAAAACCTGAAGTCAAGAAAAAGGTTTTGGACAAGACGACTATTTCCAAAATTGTGAGGACAGTTCCCCGCCACGAGGGTTTCCATTTTTTCAGAGGACTGGGAGATTCCACGGGTAAGGTTGCCATGAGCTTAACCGACTTCGTGGAGAAAATGCGGAGTGTGGATATTCGCTCAGTCAACTTTCATTTCAAACGTCAGGACTTTGTCAAGTGGGTAAGGGACATCATAGGCGACTCTGAACTATCTAGAAGGATAAGTAGGATAAGAAAAGAGGCTCACGGAGAGAAGCTTAGAAACGAAATCATACAGATCGTGAAAAGCCGTCTAGCAGAACTGAAGGAAATGCAAACAAAAGCGTGAACATTAAACGCCCGCGCATAAAAAGAGGAGTGATAAAAAAGATGGAGAAGAAAAAAGGAAAAAAGAAGAAAGGAAAGAAAAAGTAAAATAAACTGTCCACGCTACTGATGTTTTATGGGCGGATCACTGCGCGCAATTGTTAGTTGGCGGCTAGGGTAGGATGAATTTTCTAGCAAATGGAGATTATGCACGCGCATTAGAAAACTAACCTTTTTCGGCGTAAGAAAGACTCACGAATTGCCAATTACTATGACTCTAAGATTCATTACGTTTGTTCCAGTTGGCTCCGTATAAACAGCATCTTTAAGGTCTCTTAGCACAGGGGAGACGTTATGTTTCATAAGATTTCCGTATACGTCTATGTCTTTTTCCTTTGCTCTTTTTAACGTATAACCATCCGCGATGCCTCCAGCTATGTCTGTGGGGCCATCCGTTCCGTCAGTGTCTATTGCTGATACGGTGATGTTTTTACTCCTATCTATTTTCAGGGAAAAACCAAGAACAAATTCTTGGTTTCGTCCACCTTCTCCATGTTTCCCTTCAATTGTAACCGTTGTTTCTCCGCCAGAAATGAGGACGCAAGGGGGTTTAAACGGTCTGCCGTTCTTTTCGATATCCTTTGCGATACCTGCTAAAACAATGCCAGCTTCTCTGCTCTCTCCTTCTATCATAGTGGATAGGATTGTGGAGTTAAACCCTAACTCTTCAGCTCGGTTCTTCGCGGCTGCACATACCGCTTCATTGTTGGATATTACAAATGTGTGAACTTTCATTCCAGTAAAGTCTTTAGGCGTTTCTAAGCTTGGATCTGTAAGTCCCTTTTCAAGGCGAGTTCTCACCGAATTTGAAACTTTTTCCCATAATCCATACTTTTTCAGGGCAAAAACAGCGTCTTCAAATGTAGATGTGTCTGGAACTGTTAAATCAGTTATGTAATCCAAAGGATCTCCTATAACATCAGAGACTGTTAGGTTAACTATTTCTGCAGGGTGAATGTATTTTGCGAGTTTTCCACCTTTTATGGCTGAAAGATGTTTTCTAACAGCATTTATCTCTTGAATTACAGCGCCGCTTTTCAGAAGTAAATCAGTTACTACCACCTTATCCTCCAAACTTATTCCGTCAACCGGTAGTGGAGCTAATGCGGAACTGCCACCAGTTATTGCACTGAATACGAGGTCATTTTCTTTTGCGTTTTTGGCTATTTTTACTATTTCTTTTGCACCTTCTAAACCCGCTTCATCAGGTATGGGATGGCTAGCCTCTATCACCTTTATTCTCTTCAACTTACGTTTTTGTCCTCTCTTCACAATTATTAATCCGTCTCTGATTCTTTCTGCTAAAATGTCTTCTAGTGCCATCCCTATGGGCATGGTTGCCTTTCCTGTGCCCACCACGTATATGTCTCCTATTTTTGAGAGGTCAAACTTTAGATGACCGACAATCAGGTTTTCATCATTAATGTGAACTATCTTTTTAACAGCCTTGTAGGAATTCACTGCCTCCAAGGCATGTTCAAGTATGTCTAATGCGATTTTTCTTCCTTTGATGTTGCCGTGCGAGAGTAGCTCATCTTTATTTTTTATTATCATTGGATGTTCTCCACATGATTATATGAAACAATCAAATAACTTCAATTATGCATGACTAGGCTCCGCGCCACAGCTTGGCGAATTTACTTGTTTTCTCGCTCTCATATCCTAGAACTAACTTGGTTAGGAATGGGGCGATTACTATCGTAACTATCGATAGAACAACCAGAGATGCTAGAACGTCCTCGGTGAAAATCTCGTACTGGAGGGCTAGACTTGCTGTCGCCAAGGTTGTTGACATCTGAGCAATGGTCATAAAACCCATCGCCCAACTGGTCCTAAAAGGAAAACCTATAAGCCTAGCTCCTAGAAAACCGCTTACCGACTTACTGGTTATTAAGGAAATAACAATCAAACCTGTTAAGAGAGCGTCTCCAGGTGCGAAGAGCGTCGGTATGTTTGTTGTCATTCCTAAGTTGAGTAGGAATATGGGAATCAAGAACCCGTAACTGATAGCAAAAATATTCTCTTGGAGTTTCCTTCGTCTTCTTAACATATCGGAGAGGATTAAGCCGGCTAAGAACCCGCCCACCATAGCGTGAACACCTATTAGCTCTGCCATTAATGCTACTAGAGATAGCGTGATAAAAACTGCTCTTATCTGTCCTGAAAAAGCGTCCTTCTTAGGTCCCCACGAAAAAAGCCATTCTTGAATTATTGGAATTACGTAGAGAACGATGAATAGGAAGACAATCAAGGCGCCTGGAAAAAATTCTAGAGGTATCGGAGAGGTGGACGCTACTGCCTTTAGTAAGACTGCGAGTAGGAGCAGACTAATCACGTCTTCAAGAAACAATGCTGACATCAGTGTTGATTTAGTTTTTGATTTGACTTTTAACTCTCTTAACAGTGGAACAATTACCCCGACAGATGATGAACTAAAGCAGACTCCCAAAACTAATGATGCAAAAACACCAAATCCAGAGAGAATCCCAACAATGCATCCTGTGGTAAAGGGAATACAAAAGTTCAATACAGAAAAATATATCACACCTTTTCCCATTTTTTTCAAAACTGAAAATTTTGTGTCCAACCCAGCGGTGAACATGAGAAAAACAAGTCCGATGGTTGCAAGGAAATCCATAACTACTTCCTCGGGATTAACAACTCTCAGACCATATGGTCCCAAAATGATTCCTGCGAAAATTACTGCGGTTACCCATGGTATCTGAAATCTTCTAAGCATTACGGGAAAAAAGAAAGCCGCAGCGATCCAAATTAAGAACAGTAGAAAGTACTGCATGCTTCTGTCGATCTCCGATTTATGTTATATGTAAGCATCATGCTGCATTCCTTTGATTCTTAGTTTGATTCTGAACGCTTTTATTAATTTGTATCAAGTACAGCAAGTCCTGTTTGCACGATTACACGATAATAAGTTTAAGAATTATGAATTAGCAGGATAGATTCTATGTTCACTCACAAGTTTCTAATGTGTGCATAGTCGTTTTTAGCGAAACAAAGCTAAATGAACCAGCGAGATCGAGGCTTTTCCTTTGTTTCCTCCTCTATTGGAGTAACGCTCAAACCAAAAGACTCAAGTATTTTACGAGTTGCCTCCGCAGCCACATCCAGCTTACTCAAGTTCACTTTCAAACGCAACATTTTGCAAACAGCCTTTAAAACTTCACGTGCAGCCGCTGCATCTGGATATAGACCAGGAGTTTCGGCTAAGAGACAAAAACCGCTCATACCTTGTAGTTTGCCCAGTCCTACAAGAAGCCCTGCCACACCAAAAATGTGTCCGTGAATAATTTTGGCACCGAGATTTAAGGCTTCACGTAAACTTTCGGGGTCAGCGGCTGCACAGTACAGCTTTGGAGTTTCAATTCTTTTTTCGTATTTTAAGCCGCCAAGTGTTATTATTTGGCTGCATCCTAGTTCTTTTGCGATTTCTAATATGTGTCCACATAGTTCATATTGTCCTTGTGTGGTTAATGCCTGCGTGTTACCGTAGAGTATGATAAGGTCGCGTTCGTTTTCCCGCCCCTTATGATAGTAAAGTTCGTTTAGTGGAAACCGTATCTTACCCTTTTCTGTAGATATGGTAAAATCTTGAAAAGACGATGAACGGATTTCTGCAAACATTTTTGCTTTTAACTCCTTAATGAGATGTAATGCAGCTATGTTTGCAACAAATCCTATGCCGGGTAATCCTTCAATTAAAACTGGGTTGTTTAGCACAGGTTTTTCATGTGTCAGAGCGGTGCAAACCACGCTTCGATCTCTCCTTTTTCCAACAGCATAATTAAGCGATATTCAGTAATATAAGATGATTTGGCGGTTACAGTTCATGTCCTTTGAAATACGCGACAGAGATCTGCTTGCGAGGATAGGTAGACTTGAAACTAAAGGAGGAACAATTGAAACTCCTCTTCTTCTACCGGTCATAAACCCCATGGTTCAGCTGATCACGCCTAGAACCATACAGGAAACTTTTGATTGTAGAGCGCTTATAACAAACGCCTACATCGTGAAGAAGCACTTCGAAGATGAAACGGTTAAGAAAGGAATACATGACTTCTTAGATTTCAAAGGCGCAATTATGACGGATTCTGGAGCCTACCAAATTCTTGTTTATGGAAACGTGGAAGTTGCTTCTGAAGAAATTGTTCGATACCAAGAGGAAATCAACACGGACATTGCTACCATACTGGATGTACCAACCGGACGGATAGCCTCCAAACAACACGCACAACACACGGTTAACGAAACCTTCAGTAGAGCAAAGGAGCTAGCAAAAATCAAAACGCGAGAAGACATCGTGTGGGTCGGACCAGTTCAAGGAGGACAATATCTAGACCTCGTTGCTCAATCAGCAAGGAAAATGGGAAAACTGCCTTTTCAAATCCACGCTTTAGGAAGTCCCACGCAAATTATGGAACAATATCGCTTCGACATCCTTGTTGATATGATTCTAACGGCGAAAAAGAATTTGCCGCCAGAGAGACCGCTCCACCTTTTTGGAGCTGGACATCCATTTATGTTTGCGTTGGCAGTAGCATTGGGGTGTGACTTGTTTGATTCTGCTGCTTACGCCATTTATGCTCGAGATGAGCGTTACATGACGGAGCACGGAACCAGTAGACTTAATGAACTTGAGTATTTTCCATGTTCATGCCCAGTTTGCAACAGGAACGATCCGCAAAGTATGCGGGTGCTGCCAAAGGTTGAAAGGCAAAAAATGCTTGCTCAACATAATCTTCACATGAGTTTTTCCGAACTGAGACGAATAAAGCAGGCAATAATCAAGGGGCGCCTCTGGGAACATTTGGAGTTGAGGGCACATGGGCATCCATCGATACTTCAAGCTTTAAAAAAATTGAAGACTCATAGCGAGTATTTAGAGCCGCAGAGTCCTATGACAAAGAATAGAGGTCTCTTTTTCTTCAGTTCCATCGGGTTGAGTAGACCCGAGGTTGTTCGTCACAGAGAAAGGCTTTTTGAAAGATATTCACCGCCAAAAGAGGCGAAGTTCCTCGTTTTGTTGCCTCAAACTCAAATGAAACCTTTTCACAAATCCAGAGAACACAGAAGAGCTTTGAAAACAATTCAGCAAAGACTAGGCGATAAGATTAGTGAGGTTCACATATGCACGTACGCGGCGCCCTTCGGGGTGACACCTCAAGAACTTGGCGAGGTTTATCCTCTCTCTCAATACGAAATTGCAACTCCGTTCGACGTTGAGTCAATAGAGTATACAATGAAACAAGTTTCAAACTATATTGCAAACACAAACTATATGGGAGTAGTTTTGCTTGAAGACTTTGAGGTATGGAAGGGAAAAATCGCAAGAGCTTGCAAAAAAGCTTGCGCGAAAAAGAATGTTTACTTTAAGGAATTGTCTGTGGAAAACCCTTGGAATAAAAATACTCTGGACGATTTTGCGATAATTGTGGAAAAATGTTTCTGTGAATAGAAACGAAAGTGTGTGTAAAACCAGAAGATGAGCGGTTGTGCTGAGTGGAGATAGTACTTCTGGAATTTAATTATAGAACTAAAAAGAAGCATTATTGGGTTATATTCTACTTTTTGAAATAAGGTTTATTTCAATTGTTAAAATTCTGTGATGTAGAGAGGGGCTGTGATTGGAGCAAACAATGAGTCAAAAAACGTTCAATGAAGTTAAAAACGCGTTGAAAAAGACGCTTCATACTCTAATTGATCTTGATTTTGAAGATGGCAAGCTTGACGAGGCAATCAAAAGATTCTTGGATGCCGAGAAAATGCAAATAAATTTAACATTTCATCTTCATCCAAACGATGTTATCTTCGTTAGAAACTTGGAAAACGATAAAATTCCTCAGAAGATATTAGAGCGAGTTAAAAAGCTGAGACGTAACCGTAGTATGTAATATTTTTCATCTCTTTCTCATCTTTTCTTTTATCATTTGATTCATTACTAAAGAGAATAAATAGAAGCAGATACATTTTTTTATTTCAAACGATAACAAAGATTAAATAGTGTGATGAATACTTGTCATTCTAAGAATTCAACGAAAAGTTTCCCCTCTAGTGGGAAGATAAAAAAACCTATAAGGAGGTAAAAGAAAAGTTGACAAGTTCAGGAAGAGGTCGATTATTCAGAAGGAAAGACGGCAAATACTTGATATATCTACCTAAAGATTTGGCTGAAGACTCAATGTTTCCCTTCAAAACAGAAACATCAGTGAGAGTTAAAGTGTCTTTTGATATCGGAGGACAAACGCTTACCATAGAGAAGTATCGAGCGCCCCCAATAAGCTAGTGACACTCTACACATATTGACCTGATCTCCATTTCCCTTTTTTGCAGTCATTCATTAGTCAGTACTATATATTTATAGCAAAGACTCCCTAAATGCGCAGATGGAAACTAAATGATTCGAATAGATTTACACGTGCACACAATTTTCTCTGGTGACGCAACAATCAGTCCAAGATTTATAGTGAACCAGCTCTATTCTCACCCATTCATTAAAGGAGTCGCCATAACAGACCACGACACCCTTGAAGGTTACAATCGTGTGCGAAAACTAGCTGCCACATACGAAGATATCCTCATCATTCCGGGAATAGAAGTGAGCACACGGTGGGGGCACATTAACATCTTAGGAGTTGAAGAAAAGCCTAGATGGGGGTTGACTATAGAAAAAATCGTTGATTTTGCAAGAGAAAGAGGAGGCGTCATTGTAATACCCCATCCATATAGAGAATCAGGCATGGGTGAAAAGATGAAAAATATACATGTGGATGCAATAGAAGTTTTTAACCCCCACGCAACATACGAGCAAAATAAGATGGCGGAGAAATTAGCAAGGGCAAAAAACTTGCCAAGAGTAGCTGGAAGCGACGCTCATGACCCCGATGAGATGTGGGCTGCTTACACAGAAGTGAAGGCTGAACCAAATGTTGAGGCAGTTCTAAACGCTATAAGAAGAGGGTTAACAAAAACGAAATCAGCAAGGTAGCCTTAAATGTTTAAAAGTCTCAAAAACAATTCTGAGACAATAAATAATCAGTTCGTTGAACAATGGAAGGTGAATTAGATATCGCCAAAAATACGGTTTCTCGGAGGCGCTAGGGAAATTGGAAGAATAGCGATAGCTTTCACAACGGAAAAGTCTCAGTTGTTGTTGGACTACGGTATTATGGTGGGTCACGAACCAGGTTTTCCTATGCACATTCCACCTAGAGAGGTTGATGCCATCGTTCTATGTCACAGTCATTTAGATCATTCAGGCGCTGTTCCAATTTTTCACATTCGAGATGAGAAAACTGTTTACGGGACACAATTAACTTTTGATGTAGCAGAATTGTTGATTTCGGATTTAATTCATTTGACGGGTTACTATCTTCCTTTTGAATATCTTGAGTTACGTTCAATGATGAGAAGCTGTGTTCATCTTGATTATAGAAAGAAACAAACCGTAGGAGACATTCATTTTCAACTCTTAGACGCTGGACACATACCTGGAAGCGCTCAAGTTTTATTGGAGGCAGATGGAAAGCGGCTGCTTCACACAAGTGATTACAACACCAGCGATACTCGTCTTCTTCGTGGTGCTGACAAAGACTATGGGGAGCTTGATGCGTTAATTATTGAAAGCACATATGCTGATGAAAATCACTCTGATAGGGCAACCTTAGAAAAGGAATTTATGGAGCATGTTACTGAGGTGGTGGAGAGAGGTGGAACAGTTCTGGTTCCAGCCTTCAGCGTAGGTCGATCACAAGAGGTTGCTTGCATACTTGCAGCCAATCATTTTGAGTATCCAGTTACCATGGATGGAATGGCTCGCAAAGTTAATCGAATATTAATGAGACACAACACGTACATGGGAGACTCTCAGTTGTTTATGAATGCTATGCACTCTTTAACTTGGGTTGAGGGATGGAAAGATCGAAGATCAGCGGCACGTAAGCCTGGGGTAATAATATCTCCAGCAGGCATGTTGAAAGGTGGTCCAGCCGCATTCTACATACAACAGTTAGGTAAAAAACGGGATAGCGCTGTTTTTCTTGTGAGCTTTCAGATTCCGGGAACGCCTGGTCGGGAGTTGCTGGATAAGGGTAGATGTGTGATTGACGGAAAGATGCGTAAGATAAAAGCTGAAGTTAGACACTTCGATTTTTCATCTCACTGTGGAGCCAAGCAACTTCAAGAGACAGTGAAGAGGCTGAAGGGAAACCCCACAGTATACGTCACACATGGAGCTGAGGGAAACTGTGAAAGATTTGCACGGTGGGTGAACAAGGAAACAGGGTTGAAGGCAGTTGCTCCGAAGACAGGAGACACCTACACCCTCTGAAGAAAAATATGCTTTGACGTTATGCAGAGACCCTTGATTATACGCGCAAATCTTATCGTATCTTTTCTTCTAACATTTTGTCTGCTTCTTCTAATCCTAGCCGTTTCAGCACTTCTGATTTCGGTATTCCGTTCTCATCCCAGCCAGCAGCGGCATAATATTCCTTTTTCGATTCCTCAAATTTAGCTTTGTCAACCTTTTTTCCAGCATAAGGTCCAGATGGCAATGGTTCATAAAACCTTGCTGGGTTGTCGTCGTGCACTTTTGGATCCCATTTGAGGTCGGGTCCACCTAGAAGCAGAAGGGTTCTTTGTAGCTGAAGTATCCTTAACGCTGATGTCTCGTACCATTCTGAATGTCCTATTTTCCACCCAGTGACTGCCTTAAAGAAGTCCCATATTAGATTTTGCGACGACTCAAAAGTGGTGAACCAGCAATAGACGCCTGAGTCATGAAGAATTATAGCTAATTCACTGTCACCATGATCAATGGGCACATAAGCTACGGATGTGTGGTCTCCACCTTGCACAGAGCAAGCGTAAGATATGTCTATCGTATAGTCTTTTCCGCTTCTAATTCCATGAGCCCCAAGGGCTATTCCTTTCACCTGAACTGCATATTGCATCACATCTTGACCTTTCATTTTCTGTATTTGAAGGGCAGCCTTGTAAGAACCATCTGCTAGTATCTTGCCTATTCCTTCTTTAGCAGCAACCTTTTCAGCCAACGCAGCGA
>Ga0209636_10000824_pt1 | contig 30824 bp, 29 predicted proteins | sample DeeMarSWOR152_54_FD_187464 | JGI IMG/M metagenome (GOLD analysis project Ga0209636, IMG submission 187464) | Marine sediment microbial communities from White Oak River estuary, North Carolina - WOR-1-52-54 (SPAdes) (version 2) | ecosystem: Environmental > Aquatic > Marine > Intertidal zone >...
GTTATCCCTCTTTTCAAGGCCAAATAGATTGGCGGCCCTATGGGAAGCCATTGATCGGGTGAACGACAAATATGGGGATTTTACCCTTACCTGGGGATCTCTCCATCAATCCCCTAGGTGAGGCCTTCTGCTCCTTTTTGGAATTAAACTCTTACTTCCTCCTCCAATCCGAGGACCAGGCGCATACCACCTTGGGACTTATTTTCAGACATTTTTGAGAAAGCCCATTTGGACGTAAAGGTGATCACTTCAACGATTTCAACGAACCCCGAGAGAAATCCAGCCCAAATTTGGATGAAATATTTTCAAATTACCGTGAAAAAATTATCCAGATTTGACAAGATTTAACAGCAAGAATAGCAGATTTTACTGTAATTTCGGCCAAATATGCATACAAAATTGATTGGCATAAAATATGCTTGAATTTGAGAAAAACTTCTATTCCCAGTAATTTTTTGAGATCAAGATTTAATGGACAAGGAGACGGTTCATGATTTTAAAAAAGTCTATTTTCCTCATTCCCTTTTTTATCATTTGGTTATCTTGTATTGCCTACCCCCAAACCATTCATAAGTGGGTGGATGACCAAGGCAACATTAATTTCACAACTAAATATGAGAGCATTCCTCCAGGATATAGAGACCAGCTTCAGAAGCGGGAAGGAGTTGAGAAGACTGATACGACTACAGAAACTCAACGGGAAAAGGAGGAAATTAGTTCCCCCGTGATATCTCCCATTGAGGAAAGACAAGAGTTTCAAACTCCGCCTCCCGTATCTCAACAGGAAGAAGTACTGGGCAAAGAAAAAAAAGAAACCCGGCCGAAAGTCGAGTTCGAGGGCCGCTATTGGATTACTGATTTGGCTGCCAAGGGTAAAGTTACTGTATTTGACATTGGCACGGAAATTGATTTCAAGGATGACCTTGGTCTAAAAGATGAGGACTTTCCAGATCTCCGGTTTACCTGGTATACAGGACCCAAGAGCAAGCTGAGACTTGCCTATACGCAAGCAGCGTATCGTGGTGACAAGAATATAGAACGGACGATAGAGTTTGGCGGAGAGAGCTATACCGTGGGCACCCGTGTCAAAACAGACCTTGATGTATACTATCTCAGGCTTGGATGGGCGTGGCAGTTTATCGATATCGCCAACGGCAAGGTGAAATGCGGAACGCTCCTCGAGGCAAAGGGGTTCTTAGTCGATATAGCTCTTGATGCACCAGATCTGATCCCCCCGATTAAAGAGTCGGAGGAGTTTGTCGGCGGATTACCCACGATTGGTGCCGTCCTCGATATTAATCCACACAGGATGGTAAAGGTATTTGCCGAAGTATCTGGTATATACGCTGGCAAGTATGGGTATTTCCTAGATGGAGAGGTAGGCGTAAAAGTAGTACCTATAAAGAATCTCAGCATCCTGGGTGGTTACAGAATCTTGGACTTTAAGGCAGAAGATGACCCTGACTTTGCAAAGCTGAGGATTTCAGGGCCATTTGTAGGAGCAACACTGAGGTTTTAGGGAGATCTTAGAATAAGATATATAAGCTCAGATAACCAAGCAGCCATAGTCTTCACTTAATTCCTATCCGGTCTAAATAATCCTACCCTTAGATCCATCTCAGAAAGAAAATAAGGGATATTCCAAGAAAATTTGCGATTTGCTGATTGGTGGATTTGTGAACAGAACGAATCAGAATAAATCGGTGCGTAGTGTAACATTTCTTGTGTAAATTTGGTCTTGGGGTAGAAAAAAAGCGCATGCCCTTTTAGGCTTGGATTGACCCAAAAAAAACCGAGAAAGGAGAATGCGCAATGATTGAACTGAGCATCAACGTACCAGAAGTTGGGGAGTTTATCAAGGAAATTGTGGGCCGCAAGCGCTATAAAAGGATCAGAGGAGCTGTCAATTATCGAAACGGGGCCTTACCATCGTCGATTTACCCTTAAGGGGATTGGCCAGGTCACCGTCCGCGTCCCCAGGAAACGCAATGGAAAGTTTAGGAGTTCGCTGTTGCCCAGAAGCAAGCGATATAGAGGATGTGGTCCTGGAGGACCTTTCCCTGATGTTTCTCGCTAGGGTCAGCACCAGGACCTTGTCTCTGATATCGCGCCGTCTCATCGGAAGGTTTATCAGCCACGAGGAGGTCTCCAGGGCAGACCGAGAGCTCACAGAGGCCATCGAGCGTTGGCGGACGAAAGACATGTCCAGGGAGCCTGTGAAGTATTTGTTTTTGGATGGGGTTAACTTCAAGATGCACATTGGGGGTTCTGTGGAGCAGGTGCCTGTTGTAGTGGCCATTGTTCTGAGCCATAAGAAGGTTCTGGGGCTGCAAAGTGACCATAAGGAGTCAGCAAGCTCCTAAGAGGCAGTTTATCAAGGACCTTAAGGCCCACGGCCTTATTGCAGGGCATGTGATCCTCGGTGTCATGGATGGCCTGCCGGGTCTGGAGAAGGTCTTTCGGGAGGAGTTTCATCCATGCCAAGGTCCAGCGCGGCAGGTCCATGTGGCTAAAACACTAAGACACAAAATTCTTGACATTGCCCAAAGATTGTTATAAGAGAGTAGTGAAGAAAAGGAGGTGTTCCCCATTAAGCTGTTCCCCATTAAGGATTTTCACCGCATATTAAAACGAAGATAAATTTTTAAAACAGCTCTTGATTATTATTTTATATCCAATCACTCAAGCGCGTACCAAACGGTCATCACCCCAAAAAAGGTTTAAGATGCTGAAGGAAAGGGCTAGGTTCATTTCTCGTTTGTTGTTCCTCAGCGACATTCTACTAACTATCCTCTCATTTATTCTCGCCTATTGGGCCCGCCAGTTCTTCTTCTCTGAGAAATTTGGAAGATTATTTCCTTTGTCTCAATATTTTCAGCTACTTCCGATTATCATATTGGTGTGGGCTTTCTTCCTCCATTTTCACAAGACCTACAAATCTTATCGGACTTTGCCGCTTTTGAGGGAGTTCTGGGATCTGCTTAAGGTCACCTTGTGTAGCGGTTTGTTTTTGATCCTCTTCGTCTTTACCGTTAGACACCAGTTTGTCAGCCGGTTGTTCATCGGCACGTTTCTGATCATCAATTTCGTCGTCCTATGCCTCGAAAGGGGGGCGATTCGTCTTTTAGCACAATATGTAAGGAGAAGGGGGCGTAACTATCGAAATGTACTCGTTGTGGGGACGGGTCAGCGTGCCATAAGACTCGTTAAAAAGATTGAAGAAAATGCCCATTGGGGCCTTAAGGTTGAGGGACTTATTGACAAATATCCTTCTTTTGTTGGTGAAGAAATAGAGGGCGTTAAGGTCATTGGAATCTTGGAGAATATTTCGCGGGTTGTCAGAGAGCGGGTCATCGATGAGGTCATCTTTTCAGTCCCCCGAAAGTGGCTTGATGAGATAGAAGAACCAATCCTTGCCTGTGAGGAGCTCGGGATTCAGGTTAGGCTTGCTGCGGATTTATATAACCCAATTATCGGGAGGATGAGCCTTGGTGAGCTGGAGGGAATTCCCCTTTTAACCCTATCCACGACCTCCCAACACCTAGGCCGACTCTACATAAAGAGATTTTTCGATATTGTCATTTCCTCATTTTCATTGATCATGCTTTCTCCCATCTTCCTGGTGACCGCCCTCGCAATAAAAATCGATTCATCCGGGCCTGTCCTCTTCAGGCAGAAGAGGGTTGGCCTCAACGGTAGAACCTTCACCTTTTATAAATTTCGCTCTATGGTAAAAGATGCCGAGGAGATGCGGGAACAGATAGAACATCTCAATGAGATGAGCGGGCCTGTCTTCAAGGTCAGAGATGATCCGCGACTGACCCGAGTTGGGAGATTTATTCGAAAGTTCAGCATCGATGAACTTCCGCAGTTATTTAATGTAGTAAGAGGGGATATGAGTCTCGTTGGGATCCGGCCTCCCATTCCAGATGAGGTGGAAAAATATGAGACATGGCAGCGGCGCAGGCTCAGCATGAGGCCGGGCATTACCTGCATCTGGCAGGTTGGTGGACGCAATACGGTTAATTTTGAGCAGTGGATGAAGATGGACCTCAGCTATATCGACAACTGGTCCCTTATACTGGATCTTAAGATACTGTTGAAAACCATACCGGCAGTGCTTTTCAAAAGCGGCGCCATGTGAAAGAGGGGAGACCAATGGGCGAAAATGGACAGATTGAAGGGCGGAGAAATTTACCTTCCGCCCGGCCAGAATATGGTGAAGAGGTGGAACTAATCGATTATCTTCGGGTCCTCTGGAAGTACCGATTCTGGATCATCGGGGCAACCATCTTCTCAGCTCTTGCCGTACTGGTTGTTAGCTTCATCTTTTCCCCCATCTGGGAAGTGAGCATGGTTGTGGAACCTGGAAGGCTAAGTTCGGATGTGTCTGAAATCGGGGGGAATCGCCCGAGGGGGGACATCCATTATCTTGATACAGCAAGGAATATGAAGGGCAAGATTGACCAGGGCGCCTACGATAACCGGGTGCGCATTAATTCGGGATGGCCATCTAATGAGAAGATTAAATGGGATGTAGATTTTGAAAGAGGCACGGTTGCAATGAGGGTTTCGCTGAAAGTAAAAGATAAAGAGCTTGGCTTAAAGGCGCTAAAAGTTTTGACAGAGTTGATTAAGAAAGATTATGCGAGACGGATTGCGGCCTTCAACGAGGAGATAGACGAAGAGATAGCAATAATTAGAGCGAATATCGTCGGGATTGAAAAAGATACTGACCTTGTCGAGACTAAACGGGATGCACAACTAGCCGACCTAAAGGAAGGACTTAACAGACTAAAAAAAGAAATTGCCTTACTAAGGCAAAGAGAGTCGGAATTATCTCAGGAGCAAGAAAGCGTCAGAAAGAATACCGAACTCTTAATGGCAAAGAGAAATAGCCTAATGGAGGCAGGACAAAGTAGAAACGATCCACTGGCTTTAGTCCTCTATACGACCTCTATACAACAAAATATCGCCTATTCAAATAAGCTTGCAGGCCAAGTGAATGATGTAAAACATGCAATTGAGGAGAAGGAGTCTTCCGTCAAAAAGGGTGAAATCAAAATGGTAAGTGTCAAACAGAAGGCTTTTTCGGACATTAAGAAATTAGAGTCCAATATTCAGAAGTTGGGTGCTTCCATTAAGGCGTTTGAAACCAGGAAAAAATTTGCAGAACCTATTGAAATCATACAAGAACCAACTGTAAGCCATAAACCAGTAAAGCCGAAAAAGAGGTTAAATGCTATAATAGCAGGCATTCTTGGCCTGTTTATTTCTGTTTTTGGGGCTTTCTTCACAGAGTATATCTCCGTTAGAAAGGAAAAAGTAATATCAAACTCTCGCCATGGATCATGAATCCATCTCATTGACTATTGGGAAAGCGTGGAAAGCGATCTACTCCCGCCCTCTAGTGTGGGATACCTTCACTACCACCTTTTTCTCCAGTATGGGTAAGGCGGTAGGCTTTCTCATTCCTTTTTTTATTGCTGCTTGGTTTGGGGTTACCACTGAAACCGATGCCTTTTTCTTCACGTACGGGATAATACTATTTGTTTCTGGGATCTTTGCTCCGGTGGTGGAAACTGTAATAGTTCCTTATGTTACCGAGGCAAGAACGAAAAATGAAGATGTAGGTAGATTTGTAGGCGGGGTTTTGAGTGTTAGTGGTGTTAGTATTTTAATTCTTTTGGGGATAGTTCTTTTTTTCATCCGACCAATTTTATCTGTAATAGCGCGCTTTGATATGCAGTCCTTAAATTTGGTTTATCGGTTGTTAATTGAGATGGCCCCCCTTATTATGCTGTTGATCTGGGCAAGTATTTTAGCTGGAACTTTAAATGCTTATAAGAAATTTGCATTTCCTGCATTGTCTCCTGCCTTTAGGGCGATAGTTAATTTAAGCATTTTGTTTATTTTCAAAGAAATATTTGGAGTACATGCCATTGCCTTGGGATATGTTTTAGGAGAGGCTTTCCGGCTGGCAATTTTGGTAAGTGTAATCAAAAGGATGAATCTTCTTAAATTAAGTTTATCTTTACAACTTGATCCCAAGCTTCGGGAATTCCTCAAAACCGCCTCTTATCAGACAATTGGGATGGCAGCTGTAGGGCTAAATCCTGTTGTCGATAAGACTATGGCTTCTTGGCTTGGACCAGGGAGTGTATCTGTTCTCCATTATGCGGATAGGCTTTATATGATTCCGGTTACCTTTATGACTACCGGCCTAATGGCTACCCTTCTTTCTCACTGGAGCGGACGGTATTACGAATCTGGACGCCAGAGACTAAGCGAAGATGTAAAAAAGGCTGTAAAAGTGGTGGGGTTTATTACTCTACCCATTATGTTACTGCTAATTTTTATCCATCAGCCAATTGTGAAAATAGCATTCGGACACGGGGTATTTGACAAGACAAGACTGACTGCGGTTGGGTGGGTGTGGGTGTATTATTTGTTTGGATTTGGACCATATGTTGTCAGCCAGATATTTAACTGGAGGCTTATTGTTTTAAAACAAACTAGATTGATGTTCATATTATCCCTACTTTGGCTATCACTCAACATTGTATTAAATATAGCGCTTATGCATTTTTTACATGTGGCAGGTATTGCTCTTTCTACAAGCCTTGTATACGGAATTGCAAGCGTTGTTCTTTTTAGCATTCTTAAAAAAGATCAAAGAGTAAAATGAAACAAAGGAAATATCAAGCTGAAGCGCACTCTAGACCTTTTGACTATGATTCTTGGGCAAAAAAGCAGCTTCAGGACAATTATGATGAGAGAAGAGCTATTCTATTATGGAAAGCAGAACAATTGGCTAGTTTAACACCTTCCCACATTCATTTTGCAACAGCGTTGGAATTTGGTTGCGCAGAAGGAATTGTGATTAATAGATTAAGGGAGTTACTTCAGATCGAGAGATGCTTTGGAATCGACATTTCTCAAACCTTCCTTTCTTTTGGGAAAAAAAACTACCCAAACATAAAATTCATCCAGTATGATAAATTCATTTTGCCTTTCGTAGATCATTCTCTGGATTTAATCATATTATCGGACATTATTGAGCACATACATGATTTGTCGCTTTTTTTCAAGGAAGTTAAACGAGTAGCTAAGTATGGATTATTGAAGGTCCCATTAGATAGATATCTATGGCGAAAATTGGTTTCTGAACCACTTCGAAGGTCTCCTAGTGTCGGATCTAGTCATCCTGACGGACACATTCATGAGTTTTGGAAAAAAAGTTTTGAAGGTATGTTAAAAGATGCCGGCTTCAATATACTAGGATCTAAGGTCATTTATGAAGAAATCAATCAACCTAATTATCACCTCACGTCTGGAATTCTAAAGATTAGGTGGTATTTGGATTTTAAATTTAAGCGATTACTTCCTAAGCTTGCCCACATAATATTTGGTGGTCAGCTTTTTGTTTTTATTAGTACTTAAATGAAAAGAAAAACTTTGAATTATCGTGAGCGTTGTTATCGATCTTTCGTGAGTAAACATTAGCAGTTTTCGCATTCTTTATCTCCAGAGCAATTTGCACATCTTTGGCGAGTACATAAAAAGCGTTTCAACAAAGTTTTACGCGGTGACAAATCTGCTAAGATTATTGATGTTGCCTGTGGGGGTGGCCATTTCCTTTATTATCTTCAGAAGGAGGGATATAGTGACATTTGTGGTATTGACTTAGGCCGAGAACAACTAGAAATAGCAAAAAGAAGAGGTGTTAAGAACGTCCAACAAGCCGATATTTTTGAGTATTTTCCAAATAATAAAGAGACTTACGATATGGTTGTAGCCAACGATATAATCGAGCGTTTGACTAAAGACGAAATTATCAAGTTTTTGATTTAATTCATCAATCCTTAAAACCCGGTGGGAAGATCTTGGTTGATACGGTAGATGCTCAATCGTTACTGGGCGCTTCGATCGTCTTTATTGATTTTAGCCACGAGACTGGATTCACACCCTGTAGTTTGTCTCAAGTATTGAGAGTATGCGGTTTCGAAGATGTTAAGGTTTTTGGTGAAAGGCCAGTTCCTTACGATATGAAAAGTAGTCTTAGGGCTGGACTTTGGTGGATAGTGGATAAGCTATTAAAATGCTACATGAGCGTGGAACGAGGAACCGGCAGGGGTATGTGGCAATATGAAAAAATCTTTGAACCGAGAATCTTTGCCATAGGGCAAAAGTTGGATGGTTAGGTATAGGCGTAAAAAGATTCTTTTCGTTATTCCTTCACTTGCTGGAGGGGGAGCAGAGAAGGTATTAATTTACCTGCTGCAATACCTTAACAGAGATTCATTTTGTCCTATTCTGGTGGTTTTCAATGAAAAAAATGCTTATGCCAATCAAATTCCCAAGGACGTGGTGAGGCTCAATCTTAAAAAAAAGAGCCCGCTAGACTTTTTTCGATTAATTATTCAATTATCCCAAATAATTCGAAGAGAACAACCTGGTTTTATTGTTAGTTTTTTAACTTATGCTAATTATCTCACTCTCGTAGCAAATTCTTGTGTACATCATAAAATACCTGTTATCCTGACTGAACATAATACTCTTTCCAGGTCACTTACAGATGAACGGCTCGGATGTATAAAAAAAAGAATTATCAAACGATTTTATCCAAAAGCAGAAAGGATTATCGCAGTATCTCAGGGCGTCAAGGAGGATCTTATTAGTCGATATTTCCTTTTTCCCAATAAGATTTCTGTTATTTATAATTCAATCGATGGAGAAAGGATATCTGACCTTACGAGAGAAAAGGTCGATCATCCTTGGTTTAATCATAAGATTCCCCTTATTGTCTCCGCGGGGAGACTGGCGGCCCAAAAAAACTACCCATTATTATTCAAGGCAATAGCTAAGCTAAAAGATGAAACGAACGTGAGGTTGATGATCTTGGGGGATGGGGAAGATAGATCAATGCTTGAGATAATAGCTGGGAGACTTGGGATTAGTGAAAGAGTCCATTTTATGGGTTTCCAAAGTAATCCATACAAATATATGGCTAGGGGTACGATATTCGTACTTTCCTCTTCCTGGGAGGGCTTCGGTATTGTAATTATCGAGGCTATGGCGTGCGGGATACCAGTTATATCCACCAACTGTTCTTCCGGACCTGATGAGATTATCACCAATGGAATTAACGGCCTTCTGGTTCCGGTTCACAATATAGACACTATGGCCCAGGCTATTTCAAAACTGCTGAAAGATGAACCTCTCAGAAAAAAGTTGGCTGAAGCAGGTAAGAAGCGGGCCGAAGATTTTAGGGTCGAGAAGATGGTGCGGAAGTATGAGAAGGTCTTTGAAGAGGCAGGCAGGTAATGAAGCCCTCATTCAGATCCCCATAGAAATTATCAAGAATGTAGGAGCTGGCGTACCTTTATTAAGACGTCTCAAAGAAAAGTATTCTCAACGAAGATTTGATTTGCTTGCAAATATAGACTATCCCTTTAACGTATTTGAAGACTTACTTGAACGTTGTAATAGGAACCTGAATGTAAAAGATAAGGTGGTATTAGAAATAGGCCCTGGGAATTCTTTGGCAATTGGCTTGCTATTTCTTGCCTGTGGTGCCAAAAAAGTTTTTCTGGTAGACCGATTCAAGCACTTATTTTGGGATGAGCACGATATTGCTTTCCACAAAAAGGTATTGAAGCGAATAGAAGAAAAAGGGGTTCCCTTCAAATCACTAGCTTCTGAAGCAATTAGTTTTACACGCAATGGCTCTATTGATTTTGACAATTGTAAACTTGAATACCGTTTTACGGATGCAGCCAAATTACCTCTGGATAATTGTTCCATAGATATAGTTTTTTCCAATGCAGTGCTTGAGCATGTTCATAATGTAAAAGATACAATAGGCGAGATTAGCAGAGTAACTAAATTCAATGGCATAAGTATTCATGAAATTGATTTAAGAGATCACTTTTTTCAAGCTACTCCCCTGAGGCTCGTTTGTTATCCGGATATACTATGGAATCTAATGACATGGTATCGCCCTGGTTACACCAACAGACTTCGTCTTTCAGATTACCTCCGCCTCTTTAAGGCTTCAGGTTTTCTAGTAAAGGAGCTGAAGACTACAAGGGAGTATTTGGGCGACCTTTCAAACTTAAAAATAGCGAAGAAATTTAAAGGTTATTCATATGAAGAAATGAAGATCTTAGCCTTCTGGGTTCTACTCCAAAAAGAGAATAGGAATGCGACCTGAGTCATTAACATGTAAAATCTCAGATAAGCCGCTTGGTTTGTATTTCTTTAATGCCCTTGTTGTTTTGCTTATTATTTATGTACAGTTTCAGAATATTCTCGGCGTCCCGATTAAGGAGAGTATGCCCCAGCTAAGCCATGCAGTATTTCTTGTGGACAAAATATTCCTTTTTTTTCTATTTCTTTTTCTTATATATGTAAGGTTTCTTGGTGCGTTTTTAACATTTGAAGATCAGAAAACCAGGAAAAGATCTAGCTTTGCAGCAGTCTTAAAGAGTGAACGGACTTTTCTTACCGCTTTAGTATTTTTCAGCTCATGGTGTTTGATATCAGCAGTCGCGAATGAAAACAACTTGAAACCAACTATATTCGGTACTTTTGCCTACATCGTGTACTTTTTGGTATTTTTCGCATTCAGTAGCATTCCGTATAAGAAAAACCTTATCAAGAAGAACTATATATTTCTTTTAAATTTCGTCTTGTTCCTTTCCATTCTTTCAATATTCCAGGAAATTTTGGCTCTGACATATCCGAGTTCTATCAACTGGTGGCCTAATATCCAGGAGGAGGGAGCAAGGTTTAGATTAGGATTTTTTCGAGCCCCTTCCCTATTAGGACATGCCAATAGCATAGGGATGATAGCTCTTTTCTTCTGGACGGTAGAACTTGGAAAGGTTAGAGAAATAGGATTAGGAAGAAATGCTATAAAGTTGACGGTGTTAGGATTGGCTATATTATTTAGCGTTTCTCGAGCCGCTATCGGAGGGGCACTGATCTCTCTATTTTTGCTTGTTTGGGGATTCTTAAGAAGGAGAACTGCCTTGTTGGTATTAATAGCAGCAGCGGCACTAATTGGTTTTCTTGGTATCAAATCAATGTATCCTGCAGGGAAGAAAGTGGAAGTTGGGAGACATGAGATATACAGGGAATACTGTTTTTGGGTTTCCTTAGAAGTGTTCAAAGACCACCCAATAACCGGCGTTGGGCCAGGGATGTATGGTGGACACGTTTCAATAAGGTATGATAGCCCCATTTACACTCAATACGGATTCACGGGGGAGTACTTCAATTATTTAAAATATGGGGTGATGAGCATAGAGCAACTGTGGTTGCAAGCACTAGCCGAGTTGGGAGTATTAGGAACTGTTCTTTTGACATTGTTGTTGTTAACTCCGATAATTATCCTCAGTAAATTACTCAGCAGAGAAAATGACACCACTCTGAGGGGACTTATTAGGGGATTACGGGTAATGCCCTTCCAAATGATGATCTATATGTTTGGTTTCACAATCACTCAAGAATCGCAATGGTTAGTTCCTTATTTTGGTTTCTTGGGCATGCTTGCCGGTTTGAGAAGGAGAAGATGAAAATTCTTTTAGTCAATAAGTTCTTTTATTTTAGAGGTGGTTCGGAGTACTGTTTTTTTGATACAGCGTGCCTTTTGCAGAAACATGGCCACAAAATCTGCTTTTTTTCAATGCACCATTCTCAAAATATTACTTCGCGATTCTCAAAATATTTTGTCTCAAACGTGGATTTTGACGAAGGGAAATCCTTTGCCAAAAAACTAAAATTTGCCACCAAAATATTATATTCTATTGAAGCAAAGAGGAAGCTGGAAACTCTTTTGAATGATGAAAAGCCAGGTATCGCTCATCTTCACAACATCCATCATCAAATTTCTCCGTCTATTATCCATACCTTAAGAAAGAAGAACATCCCAATTGTGATGACCCTGCACGACTATAAAATGGTATGCTCTAGTTATAGATTGCTTGCTATTGGCAAACTCTGCGAGCAATGCAGTGGGGGAAAATATTATTGGGGATTCATAAATCATTGTACAAAAGACTCTTACCTAAAAAGTGCGCTTAATGTACTTGAGATGTACCTACATCACAAGCTTTTACAAATGTATGACTTGGTTGATGTTTTTATCTCTCCCAGTAAGTTCTTAAAAAGAAAGATGGAAGAGATGGGCTTCAAGAAAAGAATAGTGTATGTTCCTAACTTTGTGAACACTGATGAGTACGTACCCGCATTTGATTACAAGGAAAAAGCTATCTATTATGCGGGAAGGCTCTCGGAAGAGAAGGGGTTATCCACCTTAATAGAGGCTGCTAAAGACGTCGACGTGAAATTGAGAATCATGGGGGATGGTCCCTTAAGGGAAGAGTTGGAAAAGAGGAAAGGTGACAAGACCTACTTCATGGGTTATCTGCCTCGGCAGAAATTAAAGAACTTGGCAAGGCAGTGCATGGCTATGGTTATGCCATCCGAGTGGTGTGAGAATAATCCACGGTCCATCATAGAAGCGTTCGCCCTTGGCAAGCCGGTCATCGGCGCGCGAATTGGAGGCATTCCCGAGTTAATAAGGGATGGAGAAACGGGTCTCACCTTTGAGTCGGGTAGTGTGCCGGACTTGAAGAGAAAGTTGAATAGGCTCGTCTCAATGTCTAAAAGAGAGATCCGTGATATGGGAAAGGCAGCCAGGAGGTTAGTGGAAGAGGAGTTTAGCCCCGAGAAGCACTACGAGAGGTTGACAAAAAAGTATAGACAAGCAAGAGAACACTACTTTAGGTAAGGAAAATGACAATGATACCCGAACTTGTCTGCCCATACTGTGAAGAAATGCTCTTAACTATGTAATATATGTGGAAAAGTATACCCTATGATAGAGGGAATCCCTTGTTTTATAGAACAAAAAGAAATAGATGAATTTGATTCTGAAGAGAAACGATACAACAAGAAGATAGGTCATAAAAACACTGGGAAGCTAAAGAGATTGAACTTTTACATACGGCGCACACCGCATGAAGTACTTCTATTGAAAGGTTTAAAAGGCAAAGTTGGGCTCGAAATAGGGGTTGGAATTGGAAAGAATCGAAATTTTGAACACACATATGCAAAAGTTACCAGCAATATAGTTGCAGTAGATGTCTCTTCAACCGCTCTTAAAAGATTTAAAAGGGAGTTCCCCAAATGTACAGCCATTCTTGCTACTAGATTACCTTACAGGAAGGAATGTTTCGATTTTATTACTGCAAGCGGGGTTATTCACCACATCATAGGGCAATCTAAGGATTTAACTTTTTTCTTTTCCGAATGGCATCGAGTTTTAAAAAAGGGAGGGGTATTTATTTCTAATGACCCTAATTTACTTTATCCTACCTCATTATTGATGCACATCCCTAATAGGCTACTTCAGAAACTCAAACCTGGAGCAAGAGGCAGGGTGCCGTATGAAAGGCCAATACTTTACTCCGACGTAAAAAAGACGCTTAGTAAAACAAAATTTAAAAACATCAGTGTAGCGGCATCAACTTTTTGTCATTACTATATGCCGGAGGCCATTATAAGGTACTTGATGAAAACTGAAGCTGAATTATTAACACTATATCCTTTCAGATTTTTTGGGCATTGGATAACTGTTTATGCTGAAAAGCGTTGAGATTACGGATATTTGATGTAATTTAATGTAACTTGCATGTATAAGGTATTGGAGTATCATTATGAAATAGATGAATAGAGAATATGAGGGTGTCTTTCCGGTGGAAAGCTAGTGATTGGATGCCAGGAGCGCGGAGTATCCCTAAGCTGATGAACGATGGAGAGACAGGTCTTATGTTTGAGCCAGGGAATATGAGGGGATCTGAGAGAGAAAATAAAAAGACTTATTTAAAACTCTCTAACAGAGATTCGGGTATGAAGAAGATAGACAGGAGGTTTGCAGAAGAGGAATTTATTTCTGAGAAGCATTAGCAAGAACTGATAAAAATATACCGCATGGCTATCGCTGAGAGGGAATAGTGGAAGGCTGTATAGCAATAACGAACAGGTGTAACGCTCGCTGCCAGGTGTGCAACATCTGGAGATATCCTACAAAGCCCGGTGAGGAGATTCAACCGAAACATCTTGAGAATCTTCCCCAAGGAATCAGGTTTATCAACCTCACTGGAGGTGAGCCTTTTTTAAGAGACGATGTAGAGGAGTTTCTAAATGTTTTGAAGAAAAAAGTGAAGAGAATTATCATTAGCACCAATGGCTATTTTACTGATAAGATAGTGAAATTGGTCAAAAAACATCCGGATGTGGGGATTCGCATAAGCATTGATGGATTGCCCAGTATCCATGATGAATTAAGAGGTATTAAAGATGGCTTTGACCTGGGATTGCGAACGCTTCTTGACCTGCATCGACTGGGGTTAAAGGATATCGGCTTCGGGTTTACGGTCTCCGATAAGAATGTCCTGGATATGATTGAACTCTATGAAATGGCTAAGATGATGAACCTTGAGTTTGCTACAGCGGCGGTCCATAACGTTTACTATTTTCATAAGTTTGATAACAAAATTACAAAGGTTGAGGAAATGGGTAAGGAGTTTGATAAATTGATAACAGATATGTTGAAATCCAAAAGAGTGAAAAATTGGTTCAGAGCCTACTTTAACTACGGCCTAAAGAATTACGTAAATGGCGGAAGGCGGCTTTTACCCTGCAAGGCAGGTAGCAACTTTTTCTATTTAGATCCAATGGGTGTATTGAGGCCGTGCAATGGTATGAAAATGAGTTTGGGGAATTTAAGGGAGAAGAAATTTGAAGAGTTGTGGACTAGTAAAGAAGCTGAGGAAATGAGAAAAAAAGTGAGGGAATGTGGGATGAACTGTTGGATGATAGGAAGCGTTACTCCTATGATGGCGGAAAGAGTGTGGGTTCCTACCCTTTGGGTAATAAAACAGAAATTGAGGCTTATCCTGGGGAAAAAGCTCTGTCTGGATACACCAAATCTGAAATAACTGATAAAATAGGAAGTATGAAGGGGATGGGGACCATAAAGCAACAAATTGTATGCCCTAAATATTTTGATAAAAGATTCCTTTTTATCCTGGGATTGAATTTGATGATCGCAAATAAAATAAGGCATTTTTTCAAAGGTTATTTCTCCCCGCGTCCATTCGCTCCTTCAAATATTCAACGTAGTGTAAATTATTGCTTTAAGGTCGTTCAAAGTTGGAATAACATTTTAAAGGAATACATGAAGCAACCTTATCCTTTCCTAAATAAAGATGTACTTGAAATAGGCCCAGGCCCAGATTTGGGAACAGGTCTAATAATTTTATCTTTGGGTGCAAAGACATTTACGGCACTTGATAAACATTACCTCCTTTCTCAAACACCTAACGAGTTTTACAAACTATTGTTGTCAAAATTAAAGGGATTTCCGTTTTATGAAAGAGCCGAAACAGCTTGTCATTCTTTGCTTGAAGGAGAATCCATAGAGGAGTTCAAATATATATACCTACCAGAATTCCCCCGTGATTTTCCAAAGTTAGGGAGAAAATTTCATATTTTGCTTTCTCAGGCTGTTTTTGAACACTTTAGCAAAACTGAACTTGTTTTGTTCTTTAAGAAGGTAAAAAAGACCCTTTGTTTAAAAGCAAAAATGACTCACGAAATAGATCTTTCCACTCATACAAGGTTTTTAAGGAATATAGACCCACTGAATATATTGCGGTATCCAGATTTTATTTGGAATTTATTAGGCTTCGATGGAAGCCCCAACAGGCTGCGGATTAGTGACTATCGTTCCGTCTTGAAAAGATTAGGATATTCAAATATAGACTGTCATTCCTTGCGGAGGTTAGATTTGGGTTATGTTGAAAAAATGAAGGCTTCCTTGTATAAGAGGTTTAGAAAATACTCTGCCGAAGATTTATCTATCTTATCATTTTATCTTCTGGCCGATAATGATTGAAGGGCGATTATGAAGATCTTTGTTGTTGGCACGAGAGGTTTTCCGAATATTCAGGGCGGAATTGAGAAACACTGTGAGGAATTATTTCCCAGGCTCGCTTCCCTGGGCACGGAGGTTACGGTCTTCAGACGTATCCCTTATCTCAACAAACCCTATGAAAAGGAATGGAAAGGGGTTAAGTTCATAAATCTCTGGTGTCCCCGGATCAGGAGCTCAGAAGCCCTCTCTCACACTTTTCAGGGGGTTATTTTAGCCAAACTACTCTCCGCGGATATCCTCCATTTCCAGGCTATAGGTCCATCTATGTTGATGCCGTTTGCGAAAGCTCTCGGTTTAAGAGCGGTAATGACCCATCATGGTCCGGACTACGAAAGGGCCAAGTGGGGATGGCTGGCCAAGAGAGTACTGAGATTGAGCGAAAAGTGGGGATGCAGGTACGCAGATGAAATCATAGCCATATCCAAGGGGATAAAAAAGCATTTAGAACGAAAGCTCAAGAGAAGAGCTCGATTTATTCCTAACGGGGTTGTGATTCCTGAGTTAAGAAGGGAAAGGGACTATGTTCGAGCCTTAGGACTTGACTCTGGTAAATATATTTTATCAGTGGCGCGATTCGTTCCAGAAAAGGGCTTGCACAACCTAATTTCTGCCTTTTCATGTCTGAAGGCAGATTGGAAATTAGTAATCGCCGGAGATGCAGATCACGAAACAGAGTACAGCAGAAACCTTAAGAAGATGGCTAAAGATACAAAAGACCTAACCCTTACCGGGTTCATCACGGGGGAACCACTGGAAGAGCTTTACTCCCATGCAGGGCTCTTTGTCCTCCCATCCTATTATGAGGGTTTGCCCATCGCCTTGCTGGAGGCATTGAGCTATGGGCTTTCGGTCCTGGTGAGTGACATCTCTGCAAACAGGGAGGTGAGCCTCGAAGAAGTAAGATATTTTCCGCCCGGTGATGAGAAAGGACTGTGGGAGAGACTGGTATATTGGATAGAGAAAGGACCGCTGTCAGAGGAAGAGAGAAAGGTGCAGGTAGAGCGGGTAAGAGCAAGATATGACTGGGATAAGATAGCGATGAAGACCCTGAAAATATATAAAAGGGTTCAAAGAGGCGGTTAAGGCATAGCGAAAACTGAGAACATGACATCTACAATATCTGATCTTGTGAGTGTCATTGTAGCCAACTGGAACGGAGAGAGGTACATCAAAAGGTGTCTTTCTTCTTTGATGATGCAGACTTATCCTAAGATAGAGATCATTCTGGTTGATAATGATTCGAAAGATGACTCCCTTGTCATCGCCGAGAAGTATTTTGCAGAAATCCGACTGATCAGGTTGCCCCGGAACTATGGATTTGCTAAAGCAAACAATGTAGGGCTAGATCAGGCCAAAGGCGAATTCATCTGTCTTCTAAACAATGATGCGGTGGCGCATAGAAATTGGGTAGAGGAGTTGGTGAAGGCCATCAAGGAGTGCCCAGAGGTGGCGGCTTGTGCCTCTAAGATGCTCAATTATCAGCATAGAGAAATTATAGATAGCGCTGGAGATGGTTATACCAGGATGGGATTTCCAGATAAGATAGCTTCAGGTTTAAGAAATAATGAGAACTATGACCATCTTCGAGAGGTAATCTCAGCCTGCGCAGGAGCAGCCCTTTATAGGCGTTCTGTCCTTGATCTCGTTGGGTTTTTTGATGAAGATTTCTTCTCCTATATGGAGGATGTCGATCTTTCCTTAAGGGTAAACATGGCGGGATATAAGTGTCTATATGTTCCGACCGCTGTTGTCTATCATCTTGGCAGCGCCTCCACTGGGTCGAAAATAAATCCATTCACCATATACTGGTCAACGAGAAATTACCTGCCCGTGATTATCAAAAACCTGCCTTCCAAGCTCATTGCGCACTATATACCCTTTATTTTTGCTTTTCAGTTTCCCTGGATCATTGCCTGCCTGAAGCGAAAGGTCTTCACGGACTATCTAAAGGGGATGAAGGATTCCCTTCGTCCCGGATTTGTCTTGAAAATGCTCAAAAGGAGAAAAGCACTAAAAAAGCTTTGGAGGCTTCCTGAAAAGGAGTTTCACCGCAGAGTCGTCAATTCAGAGAGAGAGATCTTTGAAGGAATTTATCGCAAGCGTATCTTTCAAGAAAGACCCTACTGGTACATTAAGACATATCTAAAGCTCTTTCACGGGAGGAATCTTTGAGACAACCCTTAGTCTCTGTAACCATCGTCACCTGGAATAGCCAGAGGGATATTTTGAAGTGCTTGGCCTCAGTGGAGAAACAGGACTATTCTAAGCTGGAGATAATCTTGGTGGACAATGCATCTGAGGATGAGACCGTCAGCTTGGTCAAGGAAAATTTTCCCCATATTTGCGTCATTAAGCATGAGGTCAATAAGGGTTTTTCTGCGGGGCATAACCAAGCAATAAGGGCCAGTCGAGGCGACTTTATCCTTCTCTTGAACCCTGATGTAGTGTTGGCAGAAGATTATATCTCCAATATGATTGAGGCAGCCCAAATTCACCCTGCCATTGGGATGGTTACGGGAAAACTTTGGCGTTTTTTCACGGAAAAAGGTCCTGTTATAGACACTACGGGGATAATTCTCACCCGAAATCATCGCCATCTGGACAGGGGTTTTAACACCTTGGACAGAGGACAGTATGATGAACCTGGTTTGGTCTTCGGTGTGAGTGGGTGCTGTGCCTTTCTCAGGAGGGAGATGTTAGAGGATATCTCTTTTGAAGGGGAATACCTGGACGAGGATTTTTTTTCCTATAGAGAGGATGTAGACCTTTGTTGGAGGGCTCAATGGAGAGGATGGAAGGCCCTCTACGTACCTCAAGCCAAAGGTTTCCATAAAAGGAGAGTTCATCCTGCAAACCGAAGAGAGTTATCTCCCCTGATCAATTACCATTCGGTAAAGAATCGTTTTCTACTGCGGATAAAGAATCAACCTTTGGATTTAATCCTCCGGTTTATTTTGCCCACTTCCTGGAGGGATCTCCAGCTGTTGGGATACATTTTATTAATAGAGTGGTCTTCGCTCCCAGCGATATTTGGTGTCTTCAAACTCCTTCCTCGCTTCATGAAAAAGCGGAAATTTGTATTGGCAAGAATGAAGGTGGCGGTTTCCTATATGAAGTCATGGTTTTATAGTGAGATGTCATCTCTTTCTGTTTTGGATACGATAGGAGGCAAGTGGAAATAACTATTGTGGGCATCTGCAAATCATTGAATGGAAAATACAAAATCATTTACATGCTGGGTATACAAGCACCGCCCCTTTTTTCTTGCGTTCGGGATAGGACAGAGTAGACACATAACTACGGATTTCAAAGCAATGCAAAAATATTTACATAAAAGTTATCGTAGAAGTATTCACTTTATTCCCTATGGCGTGGATATATTCAATACCCCCGATGAGAGGGTCCTTGGAGAATACAATTCAAAGCCACACAGATATTTTTTGCTAATATCCAGAATAGAACCGGAAAACAATATTGAGACAATAATTAAAGGATTTCTTAATGCAAATCTTAATCCAGACTACTCGTTAGTGATAGTAGGGAATTATCGCAGCCCCTTTGGGCGTTATCTTCAACAGAAATATGCCGCCGAGAATATCCGGTTTATGGGAGGAATTTATGATCAAAAAAAATCAAATAATCTGCGACACTTTTGTTTGCTATATCTTCACCGTCACTCCGTCGGAGGGACAAACCCATTACTCCTTGGGGCCATGGGGTGTGGGGTCCTGGTGCTGCCCATGACAATGCTTTCAACAGAGAGTGCTTGAATGATACGGGCCTGTTTTTTTCCAATGATGAAGAAGTCACTCCACCCAGTTCAAAGAGAAGGGGAAAAACCAGGTAAGGAAAATGTATACCTGGCAAGATGTAATTGACCAATATGAATCTTTTTTCAAAGGTACCATGAGTAATGAAGCCTCATTATGAATCAACAGGTACAAAACCCTAAATCTTCAGCAATTAAAAACATTCCTGTTGCTCAGGTTCTAAAGTTGGCAGGGGTGAGCGGATTTGGAGATATTTTTCATAAATTTGTCCGAATCTTTACCAATATTATAGTCACCCGCGCCATAGGGGCGTCTGACTTTGGCCTCTTTTCCCTGGGTATGACTGTGGTCAATATGGGGGCCATAATTCCCCGTTTCGGCCTGCCCAGGAGCATCACCCGCTTTGTAGCATATTACAAAGGCAAAGAGGAGGAAGGGAAAATCCCTCTGGTCCTCAGACAGGCTCTTCTGATTTCCGCTGGTCTCGGCACCGCCACCGCTGTTCTCATCTATCACCAGGCCCCCAGGATAGCTCTCACCCTCTTTCACAGGGGAGAACTATCTCCTATAATACGGGGGCTTTCTCCTTTTATCCCCTTTGGAATTTCGGGGATGGTGCTTTTGGGGACCCTTCAAGGTTTGAAACAGATTGAAAAACAAGTATTTATCTTCGATTTCCTCTGGCCCTCAGTCCGCCTCGTCCTTATCATCGGTTTCTTTCTTGTTGGATGGAAGCTCTATGGACTCGTAGCGGCAGTTGTCCTGGCAGTGGTTGTCCGATTCATAGTCTCTTTCAGAGTAGTTAGCGGACAAGTCTCCTTCTGGAAACCAGGAACTGTACCTCTTCCCATCAATGAACTCCTCTTTTTTTCCGCGCCCCTTTTTCTGGCAAATATTCTCAGTTTTGCACTGAACTGGACAGATACCCTCATGCTGGGCTACTTCAGGGAACCCGCCCACGTGGGGATCTATATGGTCTCATGGCGGCTGAGCCTCATAGTGTCTTTCCCCCTGGCAGCCTTCATTAACATATTCAACCCAATGGCTGCAGAGTATATTGGAAAGGGTGATGAACCCTCCCTTCAGTCCCTCTTTCAAGCTGTGAATCACTGGATTCTGGCCATAAGTCTCCCCATGGCTATAATTTTTTTCTCTTTTCCTGGGGAGATCTTGTCGATGTTCGGAAAAGAATTTAAAGGTGGAACCTGGGTCGTAAAGGCTCTCGTGATGGGTCAACTGGTAAACGCTGCCTCCGGGCCCTGCGGGAATGTGCTCATCATGAAAGGGTGGACCTGGGTGAATCTAATAAATACCTCTACCATGGTGGCCATCAACTTCATGCTTAACCTTCTGATGATACCTAGATGGGGCATGATTGGTGCAGCGCTGGCCACCTCACTTTCCTTATCCCTTGTGAATATCTTAAGGGCTCTGGAGGTTGGGGTATTCCTTAAGATAACCCCCTATAAGCTTGGCTACTTAAAACCTCTTCTCTTTGCTCTGTTGGCGACTATACCCCTGGCTATTCTTAGGAATAGCTCACCCCTTATTTCCTTGTTCCTCTTTATTGCAATCTATTTCCTCCTTGCTTTTGTCCTTGACATAAAGGGAATGAAGGCCTTAAATGATCTCAAAAAGAGGACTGGAGGCGCATATGATAGAGATGAGACCTAATATCTTATTAATCACTATAGACTGTGGAAGACAGGACATGATCTATGGTGACGAGGTAGAAACTCCTAATATAGACAAGATAAGAAAAGCGGGTGTAACTTTTCTAGATGCCCATTCTCAATCTAACACCACAATACCTTCTTTTTATTCCATGTTCACATCCCAGTACCTTTCCTCTCATGGGGTTATTAACCAAAATCCTCTTAAATACAAAAGTCTTGGTGAAGGCTCTCTACCGATAACTCTGGCAAAAAATGGCTGGAAGACCAGATCTTTCTTAGGTTTTGACCTACTTGACCAGATAATGGGCAGGGATATTGAAAATTGTATTACGGGAAAAGAGGAAAAGCCTTACCCTAAAAAAAAGAACTGGAGGAAGAGATTCAAGAACGCTCTGAAAAGGAAAGCAAAAACTTTTTTACCCTTGATACCCCTCCCACCACAAGTCCTACTGGCCCGTAGGCGCAACTTAAAAAGTAAAATAATTGCTGGAATTCTGGTTGATAAAGTTCTCACATGGCTGTCGGATTTACAAAATGAGGAGTTCTTCGCCTGGATCCACTTTTTTGATGCGCATCAACTTTACTGTGCACCCCAGCATTGGTTGAATAAATACTATAGAAGAACCAAGCCCTCTTGCTCAAAGTCAGTATATCAGCAGGTAAAGGAAATGGGGGCTTGGTTCCCTGAAGTCCCCCTAGGACCCATCTTTAAAAGTGAGAAGGATATAAAGCTATATCCTTCCCTATATAAGGCGGCCCTTTCATACATTGATTATGAAATTGGAAGGCTTCTGGAATGGTTGGAGGAAAACAGAAAAATAGATAAAACCATAATCATTGTTACTTCAGATCATGGGGAAAATCTGCTGGAAAATGGAGTGTATTGCGGCCACTACAAGCTATTTGACGAAACAATCAAGGTTCCCTTAATCTTTAAAGACCCTCTATGTCCTCATGGAAAAGAGGTATCCTCCATGGTGCAGCACATAGACATCATGCCTACTCTCTTGGAGAGGTTCTCCCTCTCCATTCCTTCCCATGTGCAGGGTAAAAGCCTATGGCCAGCCATTTGGGCTGGAGAGAAAGTAAACCCTTTTGTATTTTCAGAACATGTCCATTTTTACCAAAAAACAGTGAAGACAGAGGACTGGCAATACCTATGGGCTGATCCTAATAAAAAACACCCCTTGGGGCTTGAATTTGAAGGGAACCTTTTGCTCAATAGGCTAAAGGGTGATAAAAAGAATTATGCATCTCTCTACCCCACTATTTGTAAAGAAATGGAAGGAATCATTCATAAACTTTCAAGTGCCTTCCAACCCACTGAGGAAAAAGACAAGGAACTTCCTCAGGAACTGATTGAAAAGCTATCAGCCCTTGGATACTTAGAATTCTGAAAAACTTCTATGGCGAAAATTAACCAAGGCATTCTCCTCATAACTATTGACTGTGGTAGAAAAGACTCATTCTATGGGCATGAGGTAGAGACCCCTAATATAGATAGATTAAGGGCTGAAGGCATCACTTTTGACAATGCCTTTTCTCAATCTTCCACAACTCTCCCTTCCCTCTATTCTCTTTTTCTCGGTCAATACGTGAGCAGCCATGGGATCCTCAGTAACTCCTATTACAAAGTGCTAGGTGATAATTCCTTACCTTCTCTCCTCGGCAAGACAGGTTGGGACTGTAGAGCCTTCGCTGGCTTCGAACTCTTATATTTCACCTTTGGGCAAGATTTTCAGGGAAATAAGCTCGGAATAAAGGGAACAAGAATCAAAGGGTGGAAGAGGAGAATGAAAAAGAGATTGCCCCCTTTTCTCGGTGCCAAGATAGAAAGGTCCCACTTTAAATCAATTAGAACCCCAGCTCAAAACCTGGTAAGGGCAGCTTTAAAGTATCTAAAGGATGCCGAGGGTAAGGTTTTTCTTTGGCTCCATTTTTTTGATGCCCATATGGAATTCTATGCTCCAAGAAAGTGGATGACACGCTACTACTCACCTCCTTCATTGCTTCACAACGAGTCTGTCTATCAGCAGTTAAAAGAGACAGGGGTTTGGTTTCCTGAAAACTCCTTTGGCTCTTTATTGAAAGTGATACAAGACCCTCACTTTTATCCATCTCTTTACAAGGCATCTCTCTCCCACATAGATGAGCAAATAGGCCTTCTCTTTGATGGAATGAAGGGTATGGGTCTGGATGATAGGTTTTTTATCATCCTTACCTCGGATCACGGCGAGAACTTGTCGGATCATGGCATGTACTGTTGCCACTTCAAGTTGTTTCCCACCACAACGAACGTACCATTAATATTGAAAGGACCAGATTTCGCTCAAAATGAGTTAGATGAGCTGGTTCAGCATATAGATTTGCTTCCCACTCTTTGTGAAACACTCAATATAGAACTTCCTCCAGACATAGATGGAAAAAGTCTTCTACCGCTGATTACTCAGGGAAAACGGGTTAATGAGTATGTGTATTCAGAACATATGAGACTCTTGCATAAGATGGTGGCATCAAAAGAATGGCACTATATCTTCAGTGACCACCAGCAAAAGGAGTGGCATGGCTTGATGTTTGAAGATAGGTATCTCATGACGCGAGAAACAGAAGATAATCGTGATCTTTCTAACAACTTCCCAGAAGTTTGTAAAGAGATGGAAAACATTGCCTATGAAACCGTAAGGAGCATCCAAGCAGAGTCAGAAGACAGAAGAGAAGGATTAGAAGAGAGTTTGAAGGCTCTGGGGTATTTATAGTAATGGAGAGCGATATCGAACATATATTTTTAATTGTAATAGACTGCTGCCGGCAAGATTACCTCTACGCCTCGAATGCGGAAACACCTTTCCTAGACGCGTTGGCCCAAGAAGCTGCTACATTCACCAATGCTTTCTCCCAAATTAATAGTACCATCTCATCTCATGTCACCGTATTCACCTCGAAATATCCTTGCGACCATGGAGTTTACAGCAACTTTCAAAAACCCACTCGCGGTGGCCTGACCCTTCCAGCTTTGTTAGAAAGAAGTGATTGGAAGACGCTGGCTTTAACGGGTGTTGGGTTTCTTTCTTGGTTAATGGGGGACTGGTGTTCTTATAATCAGACAGTCTCCTGGATACCAGCTTTGGAGGATCCCGACAAGAGAGGTTATGGTCTCAGAAAAATAGGAATAGTAAAGGCCAGGAGGTCAGCAACAGGGACTGTCAGCAAGCTGGTTTCTCATCTTAAGAAAGGACTGAAGAAGGAATTTTTTTGGATCCACTTCTTTGACGCCCACTTACCCTATAGGTCGCCGAAGAAATTTTTGAGGAAACACTATAGAGGAAAAACGAAGGCGGATACCTCCGCTTACGAGAAAGCAAGAGATTTAGGGCTTTTTGTAAGTCATGGGACCGCCAGAGAACTTTCCTCGCGAAGGCCCTTTAATTTTTACCAGGCAGCTTACAGGGCCTCCATTGAATATATAGACTCTGAGATCGGGAGATTAATTCGGTTCCTAAAATGCAGCGGAATTTGGAGCAGAAGTTTGTTCATTGTCACATCCGATCACGGTGAAAACTTGGCAGGAAATGGCGTCTTCTGCGATCATTCCAAGCTCTTTGATGAAACAATAAAAGTCCCCCTCTACTGGAGAGATCCTGCAATAAAGGGCGAAAAAGAGATAGACGCCCTGGTGCAGCATGTCGATATATACCCCTCCATTTTAGGAAGGCTGGGTATTGAAGTACCTGCTGCCATCAGAGGGGAAAGCGTGTATCCCCTCATGGAGGGGACGTCGAAGAAAGTTCATGACTTCGCTTTTTCCGAGCACGCCAATAATTATCAGTACACTGTTAGGACAGAGGATTGGCAATACATATGGAAGAACACCGAGAGAGAACATCCAGAAGGCCTCGAGCTGGAGGATGACTTTCTAATCAACAGGAGAAATTCGAAGAGGGGAGAGCGTTATGAGAGCCTTGCCTCTCACTACCCAGAAATATGCCAGGAACTGAGAGGATTGGGGGAAACGATCTTATCCTTACCTATAAGAGATGATAGTGAAAGCTACATTGTCTCGCAATCTGTAGAAGAGGTCCTGAAAGGCTGGGGATACTTGTGAGACCTCCAAATCTACTCATTATCACTCTGGACTGCGCCCGCCATGACCACGTGTTGGGAAATAAGGCCTCGACACCAACCATAGATTCTTTACGGGAAGATGGGGTAACATTCTCCAGAGCATACAGCCAGGCTGCTTCTACGATACCTTCACTCTGTTCTCTGCTCACCTCTCTCTACCCACACCAGCATGGGCACTACTCCAACAGGAAATATACCTCCATGAATGAGATGTCCCTTCCTAAGCTCCTCGCCCGGAGGGGATGGAGAACCGGGGGATTTGGCGGCGTCTATTTCCTGGCCAACACCATAGGCCTTGATTTCGGCACCACTGATAAGATAGAACCTCTCCCTTGGGTGAATGAGAGACTGGGACTGGGACCGACTAGACTAAGACCTCCACCCTGGAAGGGGTTTTTCGCTCAAAGACTCTTGAAACCGCTCATGTACCATTTAGGCCTGCTGAAAATCACCAGAAATGCCAGCAAAACGGTGGCCAGAGCTATTGAATGGTTGGAGGGTGGATGGGAAGCACCTTTTTTCCTTTGGCTTCACCCCTTTGACGCCCACATGGTCTATTACTCACCCCGAAGATGGCGACGGCATTACTATTCAGGCAATCCCACAAGGGGGGAGAGAAACATAGCCCAGCAACTCAAAGAAAGGGGCATCTGGTTCGTAGAAGAATCATATGGTCGGATCTTTGAGGAGATATACGATTTGAGTTACTTTCCAGCCCTTTACAAAGCTGCGATTTCTTACATGGATGAGGAGCTTGGACGGCTTATAGACTACCTTAAAGCCAATGGACAGTATGGGAATACCATGTTAATTGTCACCTCTGACCACGGTGAGAACCTGGGAGAGAGAGGGATCTACTGTACCCACAGAAAGCTCTTCGATGAGACCACCCGTGTACCCCTTATTATAAAACTCCCCGGTAGTGAATACAGAGGGAAAGAGATCGATTCGCTGGCGGAGCATATTGACCTGCTTCCCACCGTGCTGGATTTCCTGGATATCCCTCCCCCCACAGAGACTTCTGGCAGGAGCCTGCTGCCTCTCATGGAAGGAAAAAGGTTGCCAGTCCGGTTCAGTATTTCGGAGCACGAAGACGCCCTGCAATTTGTGATCAGATGGGAAAACTGGCAGTACTACTGGACAGACCCGGAAGTGGACAACCCATACCCCTTCAGCTTTGAACGGGATCTCCTCGTAAGGACAACGGAGAGGGGAGAAGAGGTGGTGGTCGCTGAAGATGAAATCAGGGGGAGATTGCGAGAGGAGGTCACTTCCAGGGTTATCCCTGCGAGGAGATGGTATCTGGACCCTGAGGATAGGAGGATAGATTCCCGCCTCCAGGACCTGGGATATATATGATGGTGGACAGATTCATTTAGTCAAATTAAAAAAAGAGGCGGTATTAGTTACCGCCTCATCCATTTTGATATCCTTATGTATCGCGGCTACAAGTCCCTCTCCCGGGCGAACCTGATGTAGATCGGTGTAGACCTGCCACCCGTTCTCACATGCCCGGAACCAGCAAACTGCAGGGCATTCCTCCACCAGGTTACGACGTGGTTATAGTCCCCCCAGCTGTTGTTAGTGGGGCCGGAAGTTCCGCTACCAGCTGAGTACACTATCCAGCCGGGGTTATAACCATTGTACTGATCTATGATGGTGGCACAAAATAGGTTGTACCACGAGCCCCCGATGAAGTCCGTGGTAACGCCGATGTCCCCCCGGGGATTGGGATAGAGGGCGGTGTAGATAAAGGCGTGAAGGGAGTTATATATGTGGGAATAGGCCGCAACATCCCAGTCACTCAGGGAGCCAGCCCCGTGGATGGCTAACCGCACGATGTAGGTGTAGGGATAGTCGTAGGACGCATCCCTACCTGCGGTCCACGATATCCAGAGCTGGTCCTTGGCATCCTCGACGAAGCTATTGTTCCGCACCGCCACGGCCCCGAGGACCCTGTCATCCAACCTGCCGCAGGGGTTATTGCCACCAGGGTCAGTGCATACGAAATCCCAGGTGTTCCAGCTATTTACGATTTTGTCACGCCAGACATAACTATTTGACCATTCGGGCATTTCAAACACCCTTACCTGGTTCCACGGAGAAGCACCGAATATCCAGTTCGTGACGGCGTACATGGTCGAGCCGTGCTCGTGGTTATGGGCCACCCTTATGGTAAAAACATCATCGCGGGTAAAAAGACCATAGCCGAAGGCCATTCCCCGGGAGAGGTGGATTTTGGGGAAGCGCGCGACGAAGACGTGGTCAAAAAAGCCGCCGATAAATTCGTTCCACGTGACGTAGAGGTAGTTATCGGTCATAGCTAAGTGGGGGAAGTCGGGCAGCGTGTCGTCGGCGGCAGCACCCTCCTTGCTGAAATCGTAGTACCACCAAGTGTCTAGGTTCCGTGAGACGGCCAGCCTCCAGAAACCGCCCGTATTGGTAGTGCTGAGATACAACATGGACCAGAAGAAGACATTGTACCGGGTGTCAAAGTAGATCTCCTGGTCGCAGCAGAAGATATAGTCGGTGCCCGGAGGGAAAATCGTGTAAGGGTCAATGTGCGTCCAGGTTTGGCCGTGGTCCTGCGATCTTGAGGCAAACCAGTTCCCCGTCATGAAGATCTTCTTCATCTGGACGGCAGCCACTGTGGGCTCCATGATATTGCTGGTCGACACCGCTTCAGCAGCGGTGAGCTGTTCGTTGAATACGAATGTAAAGTCTTCAGGGAGCTGTGGCTCGAAAAGGGGGTCCTCCGCATAAGAAGGTCCTGTCAGGGGAGGGGGTGCTACCGCTTCCCTTTTTGATACACCCTTCCTGGGTATAGAGAGATTGACGCGATCTACGCATTCCTCCATCAACAGCAGTTGCTCCGGAGATGGTGCCGGCGGGGGCTCCTTCTGCCACTCTATTTTCACCTTGATGGGAGCAGGAACGGTGGCCACCTCGGCTAAACCCACGCCCTCACTTTCCGCCGCCTTCGCCGTAAATGGCACTGCCAACCAGAAGGTAAATAGTGCCAATGCAACCGACAAAACGAATCCTTTTCTCATGGTAACACTCCTTTCTCCTAGGCATTTGATTCATCGTCAACGAGCTTCCAACATCTCCTTATTGCTTCTTCCATCACCTCCTTCCTCTATTTTAGTTAGCAAAGGTCGCACACTGAAGTGCGGTGTGCGTTATACGCGGAAGAAACTGTTTCAGTTTCTTAGAAGAGAAGAGTTATTTAGATATCATAAGTGAATGCAAAAGTCAACAAAATTTTAAATCGATCCGATTTTCATATGAGTTCGCTCAAAATTCTTACTGGAAACCCCTCTACAACGGGATGAACCTTCATTTTTGCCCGGCTTTTTACCCTGGCGGCAGAAAGGGCCCTTCTTTATCTGAGTAGTCCGTTTTCCACCGACTGCCGGGGGATAGTAGCACCGATCTGGGCCGAATGGCCCCGGGCGATGAGCGCTCTTTCCCCCTTCGGCTTCGTCTCCTGAATAGTACCGTAACGTCTTTCGGAGCAATCCGGTCTATGATGGCCTTCACGCTTCTCGTCTCGTCTTGGAGCTCTTTGGAGACGAACAGCGAGTAGGGTCGAAAGATATTAGTCTTGCCACAATAGCGATTTCTCGAAAAAATTAAGAGAACTAACATCTTGGAAATATATACAAAATCCGTTCCAGTAAGATCTTTCTCGGAAAAAAGTCCATAAGTTTCTAAAAATATTAACAAACCCTAGAAATAAATTCGTCTAGATTTGATAAAAGGGCTAGAAATATTCCATAATGTGGTAAGTATTTTCCGTTTTTTCTTTTTGACCTTCATATCCATTTGGATTTGTTCAGATTTATTGATTAGATCATTTTATGGCAAAAGAATATCACTTTTTCTCGACTGCCTCCAACTGGGCCGAGTGAATGCAAAGCAAGAAGAGCGGATGGGTACTGATTGCATTTGAATACTGTAACGTACACCACTCATTGGGGCCTCTCTTTTATAAGAAAAACCTGTTGAATACCACCCAGCTTGCTGGGTGGATGAAAACAGGGTCGCCGAAGGCGAGGAAACATGATATACGTTGGGCATGAGCCAGATTAGACGAGGCAGGCATGCTGTTTATGATCTCAAGTATCATATGGTTTGGGTTCCCAAATATCGAAAGTTGGTATTGAAGGGTGCTTTGCCGAAGAGGCTTAAAGAGATATTTCACGAGATTGCAGAGAGGTATGAGTTTGAGATAGATACGATGGAAGTGAAAGAAGATCATGTTCATCTTTTTTTGACAGCGCCTCCTCGGTATTCTCCGTCCCAGATAGTGCAGATTATGAAGAGTATATCGGCCAAGGTAGTGTTCAGGGAGTTTCCGGAGGTTAGGGAACAGCTCTGGGGTGGTGTGTTATGGAGTGATGGATATTTTGTCAGGTCTGTTGGGGACAAGGTTACCTCTGAAGTGATCCGTCGGTATATCAAGTATCAGCACCAAGAACAGTTGGGTTTTGATTTTTAATGCCTCGCAGCTCTGCTGCGGGGTAGTTTACTCATAAGTTGAAGAATCTTCCTTCTCCATTGCTAAAATTATCGATTTGCGTTTCTATACGTAACATATCCTGGTTTCTCTATTGATTTTGGTATGTTAGTGAGTCTCTAATCTCGCATGATTTCTCTTTTCATTTTTCGAGCAGATTCATTATAACCTGTACTGCTTTACTTTCTACAAGACATTTTTTTGTGCTTAAAGGGTGTAGGGCTATCATTTCTCCACAATCGGCTTCACAGGATGCCCCACAATCGATTTTTTCAGCCCGACCCATAAGGTGAGTATCCCCCTCAAGCAGCCTCTCAACCCATCTCTTCCTAACCTCTACACCTTTGGGATCTCCACCTCAAGGGTCTCGGGATAAGAGTAAGTTGTCCTTTGCATGACCACCTCCATAGCCTTGTAATAGTCTCTCTGTACTTTACGGTCGGAGATGCGGCAGTAACGCTGCGTGGTGGTAATCCATCTGTGGCCCAGGAGGTCTTGGATCGTTACCAGCTCTGCATCGGCATTGAGCATCTGCGTGGCCATGGTATGACGGAGCTGATGACACGATACCCTGAGTCCCGTCTTTTTCGCGTAATACTCCATCCGTTTCTGAATGGCCCGGATCGATAGAGGCCCATCCCGATAGGTGCCCTTCTCGACGAGGAAGGCCTTCTGGGTTGTGGATGCTCGCCTCACTGCGAGATAGTCGTCCAGCGCCAGCAAGG
>Ga0209636_10000827_pt1 | contig 30787 bp, 25 predicted proteins | sample DeeMarSWOR152_54_FD_187464 | JGI IMG/M metagenome (GOLD analysis project Ga0209636, IMG submission 187464) | Marine sediment microbial communities from White Oak River estuary, North Carolina - WOR-1-52-54 (SPAdes) (version 2) | ecosystem: Environmental > Aquatic > Marine > Intertidal zone >...
ACTGGAGATTATCCAGTTTTAAATTTATTAGGAAACTCTCTTTGTGGGGCAACTTGGACCAGCTATCACGGTGGAGGAGGAGTTGGCGTAGGATACTCGCTTCATGCAGGTCAGGTATGTGTTGCTGATGGAACTCCTTTGTCTCAAGAGATGATCTTTCGGGTATTAACCTGGGATCCAATGTCAGCAATTTTACGTCATGCTGCTGCGGGTTACAATAAAGCTTTTCAAGTTGCAAGTGTCAATGAGATTGCTTTACCTGGAAAAACTAACCAGAGACAAATGAATTATAAAAGATTGTATTTGGAACTCATTCAGTTGGTAGAAGAGCGTACCCAGATAAAGCTCTATCCACCTATGGAAACAGTATCACTCGATCTTCTCTAAGCTTTTGAGAACCAAGGGATCAATTGTTCAAAATTATTGGAGCTTTCACTAAACTTCTTCAACATAAAGAAGTATTTTTCAACAATTGATGAATAAGTGCAAGATATAGAAGGATTCTTCCTATGACTTAAAAATAGATTTTTATGACACTATAATATGCCTTTAGCATGAGTTCTAGTATTATAAAAGCAAAATTGAGATTAGAAAAATTAAGTTAAAGTTCTAAAATCTTTTCCATTACTTATAATGTGATAATAATGCACAAATCAATAATCGAATTAAATGGGAATGATCTATCTATCGTGGACCTAGTTGCTGTTGCTCGTGATCATAAAATAGTTGATATTACTGATGAAGCCAAAGAAAGGATTAATCAAGCTGCTAAAATTGTACAAGATATTCTGAATGAAAAACGTATGGTATATGGTGTTACTACTGGATTTGGATATTTACAAAATACAGCTGTTTCACCTCTTGATGCTGAAAAACTGCAAAAGAACTTAGTGCTTAGTCATTCTGCTGGAGTGGGTTCAGAATTCTCTCAGGAGGTGGTAAGAGGTATGATGGTACTCCAAGTCAATAAATTTGCACGAGGTCACTCTGGTATTCGTTTGAAGTTAGTATCCCTATTAATGGATTTCCTGAATAAAAATATCATTCCTGTCGTGCCCTCACGGGGAAGCTTAGGGGCGAGCGGAGACCTAGCTCCATTAGCACATCTCGCGCTGGTTTTAATCGGTAAAGGTTTTGCGAATTATGGGGGAATGCGGATGACAGGGCTCCAAGCTTTAGATAAAGCTAGCTTGTCACCTATAAAACTGATTGCTAAAGAAGGCCTAGCTCTTCTCAATGGAACTCAAGCTATGACCTCGATAGCAGCAATAGCGGTGGTAGATGCAGAGTATCTTGTCAAAATTGCGAATCTAGCAGCTAGCATGAGCATGGAAGTACATCAAGCTAATATTGATGCATTAAACCCATTAATTCACGAGGCGCGTCCACATAAAGGCCAAATACAAACAGCTAAATCAATTCGTGAATATCTAAAAGGAAGCAAGCGAACACGCCAATCTATTGCTTATCAAGACAGTTATTCTCTACGTTGTGTTCCTACAGTTCACGGAGCTACATTGGATACAATTAGATTTGTAAAAAATGTTGTAAATACTGAAATAAACTCCTCAACTGACAATCCTTTAATTTTTTCTCCAGATAACATCCTTAGTGGTGGAAACTTTCATGGGCAGCCCATCGCTTTAGTCATGGATTTCTTAGGTATCTCTATTGCTGAGCTGGGAAATATTTCAGAACGTAGGATAGAGCGGTTATTGAACCCTACTCTCAGTGGTTTACCCGCATTTCTAACCCTTAGGAGTGGAGTGAACTCTGGTTATATGATAGCTCAATATACGGCTGCTTCATTAGTATCCGAAAATAAACACTTGGCATTCCCAGCTTCAATCGATTCGATACCAGTATCTGCCAATCAAGAAGATCATGTGAGTATGGGAACTATCGCAGCGATTCAGGCTCGGAAAATTATTAAGAATGTCCAATATGTTCTCGCTATTGAACTCCTGTGTGCATCACAAGCCATTGACTTGGCTGGAATTCAAGATCAAGTCGCCCCTAAATCTCTAGGAGTATATCAAACAATTCGAAAAGTTGTACCAACTCTCAGTGATGATCGTGAATTGTCACCCGAAATTAATCGATGTGTCGAATTAATCAAAAACAGGAAGCTATAAGCATTCGTGTGTTGTAATAAGAGCAGGATCATTCGCTGCAACTATTCTACCGTTCTTTATTACCGTATTTATCAGACTAGCTGATCCAAACTTGTATGGAATGAATTTACAATTAGGTGCGTTTATTACTACTAAATCAGCTTGTGTCCCTACCTCGATACTTCCTATATTTCTTTGAAGACCAATAGCTGCAGCAGAATTACTAGTTGCAGCAAGTAAGGCTTCTGTAGGTGACATTTGCATGTTGAAACAAGCTAAAGTGATGATTTGGAGCATAGAATGACAAAAACAATTTGGATTCAGATCAGTAGCTAATGCTACCGGGAGATCAAATTCATCAATCATTCGACGAGCAGATGGGTACTCATTTTTCATAAGGGAGAAAGGAGTTCCAGGTAAAAGTACTGGAATGACTCCTGCATCCGCAAGAGCTCTGAATCCGTCATCATCAGTCATCAACAGATGATCAGCCGAAATAGCTCCTACTTCTGCAGCTAGCTGAGCCCCTCCCATTCGTTCTATCTCATCAGCATGAATTTTCGGCCTCAGACCTACTTTTTTTCCTGTTAATAGAATTTCTCGGCTTTCTTGAATAGAAAAAACACCTTTTTCGCAGAAAACATCAATAAATGTAGCCAAATGATTTTTTGAGATTATAGGAATGACCTCTTCTATCATTAAATTAACATATTTTTCCCTTTGATTAGAATACTCGGGTGGCAGAGCATGAGCGCCTAAATATGTTGGAATCACTGTACTATAACACTTTTGATTTAATTCTCTTAAAGCTTTTAATTGTTTGATCTCGGTTTCCATATCGAGACCATAACCACTTTTTGCCTCGATAGTGGTAGTTCCGTGTTTAAGCATAATCTCTGCATTTTCTTTACCTCTCTCAACTAATTCTTCTAGATTAGCTTTTCGTGTTGCTTTAACTGTTCTCATGATTCCCCCGCCTTGTTTAAGGATTTCAAGATAAGATAATCCTCGCAACTTCATTTCTAATTCATCTTCACGATTTCCTGCAAAAGAAACATGTGTGTGAGAATCAACTAAACCTGGAATTACTGTTTTCTCAGTTACATCCAACAAAGTAAATGGTTCAGGTATGGGACTATTAGAGTTAGAAACAGGATAATCAAGAATATCAGTGATTTTCCCATTTTGGATAATAAGAGATCCATTGTTGATTAATATCAAATCCTGGTCGCTCATTCTTAAGGAGGAAGTAGAACTTTTAGATTTAAGTGTTACAATTTCACTTGCATTTGAAAGTATCAAAGAATTATTTGTTGTTTGCATAAGAATTCCTTCCTTGTAGGAAAGGTTATCTTCTAGAGGTCTTCATATCCTTTATGCTTGTATGCTTAATTTTATTGTATTAAAATTTTTTAATAATAATCTTAATGATGGTAATGATTGAACATAAAACCTAATGATCGACACAAAAACACATAATCATTTAATGTTTAATAAAAACTTGATTGATCATTGGAACAATTTAAAAGAGAAAATCTCGGTGTGTAATATAGAATAAAGAGTTCTAAAAGATGATTATGCACTTACTTATCAAAGAATATCCTTGAAAGAATAAGTTAAATTAATTTAAATTTAAAGAACAATGAAAATCTCAAATAAAGGTGTTACATCATAACTACATGATTAAATTTGTTAATTTCCAGAATAAGCGAGCTGGAGGAAAAAGAATGTCTGTTATTACAAAAAAATTAGGAAAATGGTTAAAAAAAACTGAAGAACCCAGCGAGAAAGAGCTCATTGTAGGTTTCATCGACGATCTTGAGTCTGTTTTGGAATCTATGGAAGAAATGGCGGATGATATCTCTAAAGGTTATTCTAACCAAGTTATTCAGAAACGATCAATTTCTTCAAAGGTTTTATCATCAATGCCTAAGTTCATACAACCAAAACGCGTGCGTAAGCAAAATGAAAAAGTAGGCGAGATAAGAGAAACGAAACGAAAGATGCACCTATTGCGAGGAACATTGGCTAATATAAGCGAATCGATAGAATCAATGGATTTACAAGCCGCTCCATCTGCAAGTGATGAAATGGGAAACCGTATATATGAGTTAGCTTACCCTGGTGAAGTGATCACATCCCAAAATGTAGGCACCTTAGAAGAACGGCTTCAAATTCTAGAGAATTCATTTCTAACATCAATGGATCAAATGAATGCTCAAATGAATCAAATTTCTCAAAGTCTGACTACCTTAACACAAAGACTTGACGAACAAGGTGTCAAAATCGATAAGATTGACGAGAAAATTACAGAGGTTGACAGTAAACTACAAAAAGTTCAATCTACGTTAGGAAAAATTTCTAGAAAGTTAACTCAGAACAGGACATTATTAGCCTTATTAGCAGGGTCAGTAATTGCCTTAGTCATCGTAATTGTTATTCTTTGAAACAGTTAAATTGAAGGTGTAACGTATTAAAGAAACATTAGAAAAAGAATTTATAATCATAATATTGAAAAGTGATATAAGTGGAACAGTGACTAGAAAGTTATGAGGATTTAGGTGAAAGCTGTATGGTACAAAGAGACGAAATCCACCGCGAGCTGACTCGTCTATTGAAAAGTGATACTTCTATTAAGGTCACTCTATTGGGTGATAGAACTGGATTGACCATAGCTAGAGCTTCTAGGCTATTAGTTTCAGAAACAATGGGAGCCTTTGATCTCGAAAGTATTGGAGCAATTGCCTCTGCTGTATTTTGTGGAGCTGCGGAACAAGGGAGTGCTCTTACATTAGGAGAGCTAGGAATAATGCTTGCCGAATTTAATGATGGCAAAATTCTCACCGCACAAAGCGGTGAGCGAGGTATTTTAGTTGTTGTGGCCGAACCAGATGCTCAACTTGGATTAATTCGTGTCAAGATGAAGGAATCCTCTGAAGCTTTGTCTTCTCTGATGGATAAGATAACAGAACCTTCTGCTGTCAAAATAAAGAAACCAGAATCTCAATCAATCATGGCAGCACTTAAAGAATTAGAAAATTTTTAACTAGTTCGTTCTCTATCCTTTATTCTGATATCTTAGGTATTTCAGTAATTAATAATTGAAAGAGTCAAGAATTATTTATCCTTGCGTTAAGGTGTTGTCTTTGTCTTTTTCTCAACTCAATAATATTATTCTTAAATTGACAGATAAAACCACAGTCAAAGTCCTTAATGTACTTCTAGAACATAAAGAAATAATTGACGAAGAGATGGTAAATATTCTTAATGAAGAGATAGAACAGTTACAAGAAGATCTGAATGGGGATGAGGAAAAAATAATTTCACGTATTGCTTTGAAAGAAGTTAGAAAATCGTTGTATAAATTGAATGAACGATCTTTAGCTCGTTATCGACGTGTTCGAGATAAAGAAACTGGTTATTTTGTGTATTATTGGAGTCCTATTTTTGAAAGAATCCTCGATCTTATTGTAAGCCGACGAAAGCTCTCAATAAAAAAATTAAGACAACGTTTGGATTACGAACAAAGAAACCTATTATATGTTTGTGCTGAAGGACATACACCTGTTACTTTCTCTGATGCGTTTGAACTCGGATTTATCTGTTCTACATGTGGAGAGGAGTTATCACAGAAAGACAATGAAAACACTATTAAGTTCTTAAAGCAGAAAATTAAAGAATTAGATGAAGAACTTAAAACTGGACTAGAAGAGCTTGATGATTTAGCTGAACTTATGGAAAAGTCAATTCCGAAAAAATAATTTTCTTCTATTCTTTTTATAACTGAGAATTATTTTCAAAACCTTATATCCTTTGATATGAGATAAACTGATAAGATGCTATTATATATAAGTCAGAAAGCTCTTTTAACAGTAAATTCAGCAATCTTTTCCAAAATGATGCGGATTTTTTCATTCTTGAATTTAACATTTGATAAAATCATTTTTGCTTCATCAACCCATCTTTCAGCTTCTTTTATCACGGTTTCTTTTGCATTAGATTTCTCTATCAAGGGGAGACAATTACTAATTCGATCATCATCTGAAAGTATAGAATCTCTTAGGCTTTTTTTGAGTTGTTTTGCATTATCTTCTTTAAGCGCTCTTAATGCTTGTAATATAACAAAATTTCCAAGTTTCTGTTCAATAATATCCTTATAAATTTCTTTTCCAAACTTATCCGAAACAGTAAAAATATCCAGATAGTCATCAGTTATTTGAAAAGCAATACCTGTTGTCCAACCAAATTTTTCAGCAACCTCCTGTTCATCAAGAGAGGCTCCTCCAACGAGAGCACCCAGTTTACAAGCAGCAGAGAGGAGTGAAGCTGTTTTTCCTGATATCATTCTCTGATAATCCTCAAGTGTAATTGTACGATAACGATTTGCTTGGAAGTATTCGTGGGTTCTATCATCTTTTTGTTCGAAAAGGATATCTAATCGTTCTCCTTCTGTTAACTTCCTAATTGTTTCCGAGTAAATATTGATTGCATCAGTTGCATACTTTCCAGTTGCTTTCGAAGCCTCATAAACACTCTCACGATGAATTATTCCCGATAGAATCGCGAATTCGTCTCCATATTTAGCTCTCACAGAAGGATAACCACGTCGAACCTCACCACGGTCAATGATATCATCTAGAATCAGTGAATAATTGTGAATAAGTTCAATTCCTGCTGCAGCAGCTAAAACCTCTGGATCATTTGGAGATGCTCCAAATGCTTGAGCAAAAATAATAGTCAGTGCTGGTCGCAATCTTTTTCCTCCTGTTTTTGTCTGCCACATTATTAAATCCTGAAATTCTTGATCAATTCCCTTTAAGAGAAAATCTTGCATTTTCGGCTCCACGGACTTACCTAGTTCACTTAAACGGGTGAGTACTTCGTTGAAGGATAAATCAGTCATTTTTAAAACTCCAAAGATGGGGATAGGATGATAAATAGTTATTTTTATCTTTTTTTTAAAAAATCCCTATATTTATTGTTTAAAATCATTAATAATTATTCTTTAGTTTTTTCGCACAACAGTTAAAATATAAGATTTGGAGAATTAGGGGAAATTGTTTGTAAGATCCAAGTTGTTGCTTGTTCTAAAGAGTCAAAAATAGCAGTAGGATGGCAATACTGCTCGAATATTCTCCTGTTCACTAATCCTGTAGTCATAGCAATAGTAATTGTTCCTGCATTGTTTCCTGCTATCACGTCAACAGGCATGTCTCCAATATAAACCCCTTTTGAAGGATGAATAGAGCACATTTCACACGCTAATAAAACTCCCTCTGGATCTGGTTTCGCTCGCTTAACATCGTTCCTTGAAATTAATCCCTTTGGATTAAAAAAGTGATTAATCTCGTGTTTAACTAAAGTTTCCATTAATTGCCTTCGAGAAGCCATTGTATATACACCAAGGTGAAATCCAGCCTCTTGAAGGCGTAATAATGTTTTTTTCACATCTGCGAACAATGGCGCTGAATAGTAAACCTTTCTCGCTTTTGAAACACAATTAAATGAAAATCCGATTGTTTTGAGTCTAGAAAGTCCAGATTTTCTACCAATCTTCCAAAATAAGCTGATAACAAGTCGTAATCCTTGTCCAGATGGGGCTGTTTTATAATCTTCTATTAATTCAGTGCCAACTTTCTTTAGACTCTCTATTGAAATCCTAAGATTTCTCTGTTCAAGATTGCTGACAACTAAATCATAGAAACTTCTCATTGAATCTATTAACGTACCATCCAGATCAAAAATAACTCCTAAGGCATTAGATGTCATTGCGATACCACTAAGAAAGAAATAAATATTATTTATAAGTCATATTTATACAGTTTTCGTGTAAATATCATTCTATTTGTTTTGAGAATTGAAAATTTCAGTCTTGCGATAAAATCTCTTTATAATCATTTAAACAAGCTTTAAGCAGAACAAATTGCATTACAGTAATCCAATTTATTCATGATTTCAATTATTTTATTAGAAGTGCTTATTAGACCCAATCAAAGATATTTTAAATTAGGTATTTTTTCCTTATCATACTGGTTAACGGGTTTTTCTGCTATTGTTCTCATAAAAATACCAATAACTGTTTATTTAATTCCTAATGGTGTATTATATATGGCCAAGGCCTTTGAAGCTCAAGACCTTAGGACTCTGAAAGATGAAATAATACAACTTCGTAACCAAAAATCCCATTTACTCAGCCAGCTTCGAAAACTAGAGCGAGAACGGAATCAATGTCGTAATGAAAGGGACGAACTTAATAAGGTAGCTTCAGAAAACTTTGTTCAAGTGAGGGAACTAAAAGATTTACGGGACAAAAACAATCAATCTATCCAAGAATTGAAAATGGTTCGACGTAGTGTTCTTGAGGAAATGAAAGGTTTGATTAAAAACGCTCAGTCACTACAAGAAGAGATTAAATCAATGGATATTGATGAAAAAGAAATTAAACACTCTAAAAGTATTCGTAAACGGATTGATAGATTAGATTGGAAAATTCAAACAACACCATCTATGGGAGTAGCTGAAGAAAGACAGTTAACAGAGCAAGTTAACAGTTTAATGGAACAGTTAGGTGAAATATCTGTTTCAGAAGAGAAACTACAAGCTCGAAAAGAGCTAAATCGTGAAATAAACAATCTTCGTGGATTTCTCGATCATAGCTGGAAAGATTTCTCTGAACTAGTAGAAAAATCACAAAAGTCACATCAGCAATTAACTGAACTGTACGAAGCAGGAAAAAGAGCGAAAGATGAAGCTGATCGTAGACATAAGGAATTCTTGGAAAAAGTAGATGAAATACGGGTACTACGTGACGAGTTTCGTACATTGAATAAGACTCTTAGGGAAAAATCGAGTATTCTAAGAGAACAAAGCCGTATTCAAAAGGAACGAGTTCAAATTGAGCGTGATAGAGTTACTGCTGAAATACTTGAAGCACAAAGCGCGAAAATACGTGAGAAGTTAAGTCACACAAAAAAGAAAACTCTTTCTATTGAAGAAATGAGAATCATGATGACACAGAATCCTGATTTTCTTGAATCAAGTCCTGATAGAGAGGAAGAGGAGTAACCTGAAATTTACTCATCAGTCAAGCTAACTAGTCAGCTTGTCTGCTAATAAGCTTTAAAATTGATTAGTAATTGTTGCTTCCACGGACAAAATGAATTAATCGTAAGGGAGATTAACTTCCTGTGGATGAAAAAGAATTTTTTGAATTGATTGGTAACGAAACACGTCGAAATATCTTAAGATCTATTGCACATGAGCCGAAATATCTTTTTCAGCTTTCACAGGAATTGGAGAAAACACAACAATCTCTTCAAAGACATCTCAACTGCCTAATGGATAAAGGTTGGATTATTCGTGAATCAGTTGAGGGACCTTTTGGTCCTTCTAGAAAAATATATCGAATAGCGAAAAATCTTTCTGTTAGGATCACCTTAAGTCAACACTCTTTTGATTTTGACGTTTTCGAGATATCAATCGGAGAATCGAATACGAAACAAATATTTCCCTTAAAGCATGTCGAGTCCTTAAGCAAAGATTTATCGTTAAGTGTATTGGAAGCTTTAGAAAAAAGAGATGCCAATTTTGATGAAAAAATAAGCAGATTAAATGCTGTACTTGATCAACTCGGTTCTATTGAGACGTTTCTGCTAAGCAGGAAGCTCTCTATTACTGGGGAATTAAATGAAACGATTTCAATGAAACTTGAAGGTGACGCACACCGTAAAGATAGAGAACTAGCCTATGCTATTTTCTCAAGTTCAGCTCCTATAACTATTGATTTAATCCAAAAAGAGATTGAAACTGAGCGACCTGAACTTTTAGCGTCACTACGGAGATTACATGAAAAAAATTTACTACCAGAGAAAGGAATTCACTTAATGAACAAGCTAGAATCAGCATTGAGTGTAAAACCAGAATGAGGTATTTGCAATGAGCCAAAAGAAACCTAATAATCATGAGAGCGAAGAGGAAATTGTTGATATTGATTATCAAATCGAAACAACAGATGATAAGACTCCTTCTGAAGTTGAGGACAAGAAAGAATCAGTCTCAGGACTAACGGAGGGAGCCACTAATAGAGAACTATTAGATGAATTGAAACGCGTTTACAATCAACTTGAAGAGAAGGATGAGCTTTATAATAAAGCTCATGAGAAATATCTTCGTGCATTAGCGGATTACGAGAATTTAGAGAAACGGACACGAACAGAACGAGCTAGAATTGTGAAACAAGCTAATGAAAGGCTTTTACTTAAGCTTGTCGATCTTGCTGACAGCTTTGAAAAAGCTGAAAGTGAAATATCCACTAATAAGTCAACAACGCACGAATCAATACTTGACGGTTTTCAAGCTGTTCATAACCAGTTTAAGACGATTTTAAAGAACGAAGGAATCGAGAGAATTCCAGCTATTGGGGAGAAGTTTGATCCAAACTTCCATGAAGTTGTTTTTGTGAAACCTGATTCTGAGACTGAAGAGAATATTATTCTAGAGGAAGCTCAAATTGGATATCTGTTGAATTCAAAAGTATTACGTCCAACAAAAGTTGTAGTAGCTAAAACAAAGACAGGTGAGAAATAAAATGGCAAAACCAATTGGTATAGATTTAGGAACGACTTTTTCTGCTATTGCCACTATAGAAGGCGGAAAAGCGAAAATTATTCCAAATGCGGAAGGTCAGAGAATCACTCCTTCGGTAGTTACGATTACAAAGGAAGGAGAACGAGTCGTAGGACTTTTGGCTAAAAGACAGGCCGTATCAAATCCTGAACGCACGATTAGATCCATAAAGAGAGAAATGGGTACTATATATACTGTTACTATTGATGGAAAAGAGTATAAACCACCAGAGATCAGTGCAATGATTCTTCAGAAACTTAAACGAGATGCTGAAGCATACTTAGGAGAATCCATTAAACAGGCTGTTATCACAGTTCCAGCTTATTTTTCTGACTCACAGAGGCAAGCTACCAAAGATGCTGGACGAATTGCAGGAATGGAGGTACTTCGTATTATCAATGAGCCAACAAGTGCCTCATTGGCTTATGGAATTGATAAAGAGGAAGAACAAACTGTTTTGGTCTTCGATTTAGGAGGAGGCACATTTGATGTCTCGATTTTGGAGTTATCAGAAGGTGTTTTCGAGGTAAAGGCTACTTCGGGCAATAATCGCCTAGGAGGGGATGATTTTGATCAAAGAATAATGGATTGGATGGTTGAAGAATTCAAGAATCAAACCGGATTAGATCTCTCAAAAGATCCAATGGCATTGCAGCGTTTAAAGGATGCAGCTGAGCAAGCCAAGATTGAACTATCACAAAAAACATCTGCTGATATTAACTTACCATATATTTATGCTGATAATACTGGCCCAAAGCATCTAAACCTTACATTATCACGTTCTAAATTCGAGATAATGATAGCTGATCTAATCGAGGCTGCTATGGGGCCTACTCACCAAGCAATGCAGGACGCGAAACTACAACCTTCCGATATTGATAAAATCCTACTTGTTGGTGGTTCAACTAGAGTACCTGCTGTTCAATCTGCGTTAAAAACCTACTATAAAAAAGAGTTAACTAAAGAAATCAATCCTGATGAGTGTGTTGCTTTAGGTGCTGCTATTCAGGCTGGAATCTTAATGGGAGACGTGAAGGATGTGTTGCTACTTGATGTAACTCCTCTTTCACTTGGTATAGAGACATTAGGCGGAGTCTTTACAAGATTAATTGAAAGAAATACTACTATTCCCACTAAAAAAAGTCAAATATTCTCTACAGCAGCAGATAATCAACCATCTGTCGAAGTTCACGTATTACAAGGTGAGCGTAAAATGGCATCAAATAACATAACTTTAGGTAGGTTTCAACTTGTTGGTATTCCTCCTGCTCCCCGAGGAGTTCCACAAATAGAAGTAACTTTTGATATCGATGCAAACGGGATTGTCAACGTCTCTGCAAAGGATCTTGGGACTGGAAACGAACAAAAAATTACTATAAAGAGTGAAAGCGGGCTCACCAAGAAGGATTTTGAACGGATGGTTCATGAGGCAGCTAATTACGAAGAAGAAGATGAGAAGCGCCTTGAAGAAGCAGAGACTCGGAATAAAGCAGATTCATTAGTTTATCAATCAGAGAAACTCATAAAAGATTTAGGAGCCCAAGTTGATACTAATTTACGTTCAAGAGCTGAAAACCAGATTGAAGTCGTGAAAAAAGCGTTGACAGGAAGTAATGTCTCTGAAATTAAAAAAGAAAGTGAGGAACTAGAAAGAATTACTCACGAACTCGCTCAAAAACTATATGCACAACAAACAGCTCAACAGGCTCAGACCCAAGCTCAGCAGGCGGGTGCGTCTGGTTTTCAAGGCGCCCCAAGTGGAGCCGATGACTCTGAAGTTGTTGATGTTGATTATGAAATAGTAGACGATGATTAAATAAAGATTTCAAAAATTAGAAATCCAAGCTAGGTGAAAGTGCTGAGCGAGAAGATTAGAAGAGATTATTACGAAGTCTTGGGAGTTTCTAGAGATGCTGATTTAAAAACAATAAAGAAGGCATTTCGTAATCTCGCTAGGAAATATCATCCTGACATGAAACCTGATGATCCAAATGCTGAAGAAAAATTTAAAGAAGTAGCTGAAGCGTTTGAAGTTCTTTCAGATAACGACAAACGTGCTACTTATGATCGTTTTGGTCATGAAGGATTGTCAGGAACCCCATTTAGAGATTTCTCTGGGATTAGTTTTGATGATCTCTTTGGTGGCTTTGGAATCTTCGATGATTTATTCAGTGCCTTTGGTGGGGGTTCCCGTGCCCGAACATCACGTCCTAGAGCAAGACGAGGACAGGATGTGCGTTTAAATCTGGAAATATCCTTTGATGAAGCAATGAAAGGATTAAAAAAGAAAATAAAAGTTCCTAATTGGGCACAGTGTCCAACTTGCCATGGTATGAAAGTAAAAGAAGGAAAATCATTGAAAAATTGTGACACATGTCAAGGAACTGGAGAAATCCGTAGGATTCAACGTTCCGCGTTTGGTCAAATTGTTAATATATCTACGTGCCCAACATGTCACGGAGAGGGCAAAAGTCTTCCCAAAGGTGCAGAATGTAATACGTGTAATGGTATTGGAAAGGTAAAGCAATTTCGAAATGTCAATGCTGAAATTCCTGCAGGTGTAGATAGCGGTATGCGAGTCGTTATTCAGGGAGAAGGCCGGCCAGGAGAACTAGGAGGACCATCAGGAGATCTATACCTCGTTGTTTCAGTAGAAGAACATCCTTTTTTCCATAGAAATGGCTCTGATATTCTTATAGAATATCCCATCAGTTTTATTGATGCTATTCTAGGTACAAAGGTTGAAGTTCCCACTATAGATGGGAAAGAAACAATTAAAATAGATCCAGGAACAGAACATGGAAAGATCATAACACTTCGTAATAAAGGTGCTCCATATCCAAATAGCTCCCAGAAAGGAGATATGCACATAGGAATTATCGTGAAATTTCCCAAGAAGCTGAATAAAACATCTAAAAAAGTTTTATATGAACTTGAGAAGTTAATAGACAAGGATTATGTTTTTGAGGACAATGATGAGCTGTTAAAAACTCTTTCTTCTTTGAAATAAATGTATTTACTCATTTAGAGGATCAAATCGTCGCAACCGTGACAGATTTCTTGAGCGAAATATCTCAATTGGGGTTTTTACTAGGATTCTCCATTTTAAAAAACAGGAGCAGATTGTAGAAAGATCATCAGGTATCTTTTTCTTATTAATAATCTTGTCAACAAGGTCAATGACGGTTTTATCGCATTTCCCGCAATTATGAGTTCCTCGGTGCTTTCCTCCTGCAGTCGGTTCGCAAATTATCTCGACATTTGGATACTTTTTTCGAATTGTTTTTACAATATATAACACAGACCATATCCAAGGAGGTTGATAACGGTCTTGTTTGTGTAAATGGTTGACTAGTGTTCCTTTTTGGATATTACAGGGATTGAATGAAATAACATCAGTTCCAAATTCCACTGTGTCACAAGCTGTCTTTATTGCATCAATTATTGCCTCTACCTCAGTTAAAAAGGGAGGTTTTATTAGAATATAACTTTTAATCCGAATACCCAGTGTTCGAGTTATTTGTACGCTTCTCTGATAATCTTCAACAGAAAATCCTTTATTCCAACAGTCTCTTATGATAGCGTTATTTGAGCTTTCAATCCCCACGCCAATTTCTAGTTTAATGGGTTCTAGCATTTCTTTTACTTTTTTGATAGCTTTTTGATTATTTATGAGATATTCTGGCCTACTTTCAACACTTAATTTAAGAATTCCATTTGTTTTCCTAATTAGATCAATAATTTGTGATCGTAATCTCTGTGGAACGTCATTTTCGTCAAAAAAACTCCCTGAATTATACAACTTATATTCAATGGGCTTACTAGAGTCGACCTGACTCAAGGAAAGATTAATTTCCTCAAGAATTTTTTGGGTCGGAATAACTTGATCATAAGAGGAATCGTTTACATAACCACAAACGGAACATCCTCCACTATCTGAAAAAGCCCAACTACATCCTCTTGTTGGGATTACCATAGTTATTACAATACTTTTTCTTGTTTCAGTTTTAGTACTCCATAATTTTGGTTGAAAATCTGGAGGTCGTTTACTTAAGTATTCTTGACGTAAATTAAAAACCGTTGAAGCTAAAAGCTGGTTTCTTTCTTGAGGCATCTTAATTCACCTTTTGCCGAATAGTAACCCCTTTTCCCCTTTTCATTTCAACTAAAAGTTTTCCTGGTAAATGTGCAATACCAACAGCTAATAATTCCCCATTTCTATCTGTAATAAGAACTTCATCATTTTGACGTATCTCTGGATCTGCCATGATTATAGCTTTTGAGAATATTGTAGAACCAATGATCTTCTGACCGTCAAATGTCACTAAGTTACAACTGTAATCTAATAACAGTTTTCCTGCAGTAAGGGATAAGGTGAGATAACCTGTTTCTGGACGAAATGTGAGTAGATGTTTGTTATTAAGCTGAACTCTGATACCAAGTTCTTTTCGACCGTAAATTTTGACATGATCAGGAATAAGAACTTGTCCAATCCCTTTTCCGAATTGAAAATCAGCAATTGCTCTTAGGAACATGAGTCGATTAGGGATTTTAGGCTTATAGGAAATGTTTAGCCAAATCTCTTGGAGAATTGCTGAAAATTCTTTGAGAGCTTCTTTTGAATATAATGATGTTGTATCTTGAGTTATGAGGTATATCGAACGATTATGTAGTTTACACACTTTTTTCAATATATCACGTTCAATTCCTTTAACATATCCCACAAGCGGAATAGAAGGTTTGATTTTACTTAAAAAATATACGAGATCTTCTTCAAGATGTTTTTTCTCAATTTGACTCCATTCTCCTATAACTGGAATATCATAATGGGCTGCTGGAAAAGAGTACTCAAGTTCTCGCGGTACAACACCTAAAGGGCTTGTTAGAATTACTTCTCCAACTGAAAATCGTTTTTTCTTCAAATTTTGACGAATTACTTTTGAAAAAATATTATGTGATTTTGATTTTGAATATGGCTTTTTAGCGGAGCAAGGGAGGAAAATGATCCCAGTAGTGTGAGAGGGAGGAAAATAACGAGTTTGTACTCGTTCACGAAAGCGTGTCACTTCTGGACGGGTAAAATCAGTTTCATCAGTGCAGTAGAGGGTTCGAGACCCATAAATCGGGGTTCCTTCTTCAAGTGGGATCTGTTTATCACTAATTCTTAATAATGTCTTTAAAGAAGGATAGGAATTCGCGAAAATTCTTGTTAAATCCCTTAATTTGTAGGTTTCTATAGCTTTTCTAGTGAGATCCAGAATCTGTGAAAAAGCCTTTCTACTCTTCTGCTGTTCAAGAATTAGATCCAATTGCTGATCAGGGTTCGCTGAGTACATTTCTGTAATTAATAAGTCAAATAAATCAATACCTAGGTACACCAAAATTGGAATATAACTTGAAGGAACTGCAGGGGCGTATAGCATCTTATTAGAAGGTAACCATGACTTTATACGAATCAAATATCTGATTAAAAGTTTTGGATGTGTTAATAATGATGAAATATCTCCCAAACTTACCACAGAAATAACAGATGGCCTTAGAGGTGGGAGCTCTGTTTCTAGGATTTCAGGTGTGAATGGAACATTTAACATTAACTTAATTTTATCATCTAACTCTGGTACCTCGATTTTATTAAGAGTTTGTATGTATTTATCATATCGATTCAAATATATTGTAGGTAAATCCCATGGGATAAGGTGATACGAAGCTTTTAGATTAGAGCTTTGGTTTATGTCCACGGGGAACATATCCTCAAAGCAAGTAACCTCCTTTAGAGACTTTCCTTGCATTTGTAAAGAAGGATAAATGAAACATGAGGGAAAATAGTCGAAATCTATGTTATCCATTATTACATTATTTCTAGAGGTTAAAGAAGCATTGTTTTCCTGGAATTTTAATAAGTCCAAAAGAGAATTTTGTTGAGAAGAAGAATTATTGTTAAAAAAACAAGGTATTACTATATTTGGTGTGATAAAACCTTCTTTTCCAAAAGCTAGTCCCAATCGCCCCCAGCCTTCACATTTTTCGATTTCAAATGTCATTATAACCTACCAAATATACTAATGGAAGAAGAAAATTGCTATATGAATTAATCTATTTATTACTTAAACAATGGATGTTGATTTTCATAATTTTTTAATCTCTAAAATTTGTCAGAATCCTAATTAGGAATGTAACATGGAGCTGTATCATCTCCCTTTAAAAGCGATTTAGAATATTTTCTACATAATATGGTCATTGAAGAGATTGTCGAAGATTGTGATCACCTGTCATCTGAAATTCCCCTTCTCTAAGAAAAAATCTGATAGGGTAATTTAATCCATAAAATGCAAGAGATATCAGCTTTGAGCTCACGATCTGATAGAAATTCAATATTGGAATATTTCCGACCTCGTGGGAAAATCGTATATGTTGGCAAGGATTTGGTAACTGAATTAGAAGTATTGAAAGATTACTTAGCCACAAAAAGTGAGTCTCGCTTACCTCTGCTACTTATAACCACTGGAACATCCTTCACGCCTAATATATGTGATCAAGTAGTTGTTCTTGACTCTGAAACGATGATACCGCAAATATGCAGCCTTTTAAATTCTTTTTTCTTGATATTCATATTCAATTCTTCCGAAGAAGGAATTTTCAGAGTCTTAGGAGCAATCATGGCTTCTATCGATTTTTCTGGTATTGTTCCTATATTTATTGATACAGGAAAAGGTTTTCACTCGAATCAAAGGGATTTTTTTGGAGAATGTTATTTTCATTTTGATTGTACTCTCGATAAAGGTCGACAGAATTTTTTAGTTCTATTAAATAGTTTGATATCAAGTCTTACACCGTCATCTGGATTTGGAATTTCATTTCCCAATTTAATTCGTATTTTTGGCGACTCTAAATGTATGTATTATGGAATTTCATCTTCAATGATCTTAGAAGACGCAATAAACGGCGCTATTGACCAAGTTGGTGAGAATCTAGTTACAACGCTTCCTGAAAAACTCGAAAGTCTGGAGATGATATTTTTATCTGTGACTTCAATTAAATCTCTTAATCTTAAAACCATGAACAACACATCCAAACAAATAGCAAACACATTTGGAAAAGAATTTGAGATAGTTTTTTCTAATGTGGTTGATTCTAGCATTTCAGGTTATAATGTTGTTCTTTTTCTGACAGACTCTAACACAATAGGAAATATTATGCCCAATACTGCTTCAAATGATTTTTTAACTTCTGTGGTTCCAGCACTTGCTTCATGTGAAACTTCAATCAAAAGAAATTCTATAGAATCAGTACCATCGGAGCCCTCCGACGAGGATGAACGTTTTAACGTGTTGAATAAGATATTCTCAGATTCAGAGATATATATTTTCGATGATGGTGGTCTTCCTTTATTCGCGAGTCATCGTCCAGCTGGACAAGAAGTTTGTTTGTACACAGGTTTGTTTTCTGCTATTCAATCTATGAGTTCAGACTTAATTGGGCATACGCCTGACCACTTAACTGCAGGAGATAAACGATGTGTCTTTATATCGCAAGTAGGGCCACAAAATTCTCAATTACGAGGTGTTGCAATTTGTCCTGCAGGTTTGGAAAAGAATGCTCGAGATAGTTTAACTGTGTCAATGAATTTAGTAAAGAAATTTTTAGAGAATGGTGAACCCGAATACGCTGTTAACGATAAAATTCAGGGCTTGCTAGTGAAAGGGTTTCATAATGGATCAATAGATAACATTCTAAAATTAACTAAATTCCATGCAAGCTAAATGTGTTCAAAAAATAGATCATCGAGATTTTGGAACGGAATTATAAGAATCTTGTTGGAACACGCGCTCACAAACTTTCTCTACATGTGTAAATTCTTCAATGAGTTCATGAATCCTAGTAGGTTCGATATAAACTTCTGATGTCCAGAGAACCAAGTAAACAGTGATCATTAAGGGCTGTAAAGAAATTGATTCTTGTATTTCTTTTATTAATTGCTTTCTAAGTGTAAGCTCAGTCTCATACATGTCGATTATTTCTTGGAAAGTTCTTTCAGCTTGTTCTATGATCTCGAGATCATGTGGCCATGCATCATTTCCTCCTATCACTTGTTTTCTAGCCATAAGAGAAAAATCTTGCCGAAAAACTTTCTCTATTTTTCTCATTTCACGAACAATATCGGAGAATTGCTCAATATAAGAATATAAATCTATAATACTTTTATTTATCAATTCTGCAAGATGATAAGCTAACCGTTCTGGAATGTCAGTAAATCTAGTTAAAAGTGCCTTTGAAAAAGCATCAGGACGTTGAGTCAAATTTAATCTCGAAAGGATGGTTAAGATGGTATTAACTGTTCTTAATGAATGGCCCTGAACCGTATTCCACTTTTTTTGAGAAATTTGGAGGCGTTTTTTGAAAATCCGAATATTTTGATTCAAATTTTTTCCAAACCCGAATGGTTGATGCTAAAATTCTCCAAGTAGTGTATTTATTGACAATAAGTTTTATTATAGTTCATTAACCATAATTCTCTACACTCAATAATAAACTTAATCAAAAAGGAATGAGTAATATATAAAATATATAAAAGATGAATCTTTCAGTTCGTAATAACAGATTTATTCATTCAACCTATCTGCCTCAAATAGTTTACTAAAAAGAAACATGGTAACTTAAAATACAAATTAATTTTATAAATATAATCTAACTCATTTTTATGAAGTTTAACCAATGAAAGCTATACCCCAAAAGCATGTTATGCTTCTCGTTGCAATTATTACACTTAATCTCTTAATTTTTCATTTCTCTTCAGTGTCTACTAGTTCCTCTTCTATGTTCTTACTTGATAAAGTGAAGAAATCGACAAATTTCCAAAACGTAACCATACTGAGGCATGGAATTCCTCAAACTCATTATTTCACAAATAAGTCTACACAGCATAATTGGACTCTTAATACTGTTAATTCAAGACAAATAGTATATTTTTCAATCGATCCTAATCCACCTTTCTCCAAATCTGATTTTCAAGTCACGCTTTATGATCCTTCAGGTGCACAAGCTACACTAGATCCAAAAAGAATAAATCTTTTCCCTTCTGATAAATACTTGGGATCCTGGATTGCTTCAAGAACAGGTAACTGGACAATACAAGTGAATGATACTAGAGTGGAGAAAAGCGGGGATTTTTCTTATGAAATATTGGCTAGTATGCCTAGTATAGGGTATAGCGTTGAATCTGCAATCTCCCTTAATAAATCATTTAGGGTTGCTAATTTCACTATAGATCATGAAATCCAATATTGGAAGGTTTCATTGGAGGAAAACCAAAATTGTACCGTTTTTTTAAGAGAAACAACATCTAACGTACTTGAAGAAGTGGAGGTAATAATATACCCAAAGGAATCGGGAAGAGGAAATCCTACCGCCGTGGAAAAAAAACATTCTGAAATATTCGGATTGTATAACTTTTCTTGGAATCCTCCTGAGCAAGATGACTATATTATTGAAATCTCACACAAAACACAATATACAGGGCTGTATAATATATCCTCCTCTGTTCATCAAAACTTTTTTAATTACCTTACAGCAGGAAAAATACCTTATAACCAAACTATTTCTGTTCGTGAGGTTCATAATTATGTATTCAAGAAATATTATTTCTGGTTTATGGTGAATACAAGTAGATCAAAGGTTAACATTCGTGTTTTTGCAGAAAATCCAACGATTAATAAAATCCTTGATTCTGCACACATCGAGATCAAAGACAAGGGACTTCAAGATCCAATTCATACTGCATATGAGCACCAATCAACCCAAGATGGCGAGATTAATATTACCAAGTTATTGGACGAGGGGAAATATTATTTAATAATTTATCCTAAAACAGAAACTAAAGGACTGTTCTACATTCATTTTGAATATCGTCTACCGAAACCCTTCATATGGACTCTCCCCTCGATCCTTCTTTCCATTATTATTCTGGCTGCATTACCAGCATACCTAATGTATTTAGATTCAAAAGGAAAATGGTTTCGAATCAATCAATGGACTATTCCTGCTTCGTTGGGAGATACCTACAAATATTTAGAAAGTAATCTTCGTGGAATCTTCAATATTAAGGAGGTTCCTAACGAGTCAATTCTAATCCGAGTGACCAATATCCCATTCAAAACATTTGGATTACTTAGTTTCATGGAATCCTCTGAAACAGAAACACTTGTGATATCAAAACGATTGCACCGAAAAATCGAATGGATTTTCTATATTTTTATTGGATTTCTGATTTACGATCTTCTGAATCTTCTAGGTTATATTCTTTTTACATCCCATCTTCTCCCAATTTATATTCCTAGTTTCACAGTATTATTCATTGTATTGACAATTCCAACAGCATTACTCGTAATCACAGTGATTTTTATAAATGTAACTACTTTTATTAGTTACAGCCAAGTCATTAATAGGATGAATTATATTTTAAAAAACTATAAGGAAAACTCAAATAAAGAATATCCTCCTCAGATTTTGGATCCCGATCAAGCATTGAAAAACATAAATTATGTTCGAGTTTTGTGGAATCAAGCTAAACATGCTTTCAAGGAAAATAATTTTGAATTATTTGTGATTAAGGCTGATGCGTCAGTCAAAAATCTTCTAACGACTCGATTTCAACAACTATTATTCGATCCTACTCATTCTAAACCTGATTTTCAGTTTCAAGTTGCTAGCCTTCGTAAACGGGGTTTCGACCTACCTAGTGATAGGAAGATCGCTCGTTTCCGAAATTTAAGGAACAGGATTGTCCACTCTTCAATCACTTTAGATGAAAAAGAATCGGTCGATTGTTTTGATTATTATTCTACCTTTATTGCAAGACTTGGCCTTCGATCTAGTTAATCAACTGAAATAAACTAATTGTCTCCCAGTCTGAGAGAAGCTTTTGAAAGTCTTTGATTGTCCTTAATGTATCCAGATACTTTAACTATATGTCCTGAAAAATGGGTTCGATCTAGCTCAAACCGAACACGAATTTCATATTGAAACAACTCTCCTTCTCCTAAAGTGCTGATATGTTTCTCTTTGGTTCCCTCATGAATTTTAATTCCCTCTGGAATCTCTGTAACAATTTTCACTTCTTGAAGGGTTGTTTTCCCAACATTCTCTGCAAAAATAGTTATCAAGTATTCCAGATCTTCTTCAATTGTCTCTGATTCCATTGATAAACTTAAAGCGGGTGGTGCATCTTCCACCATGAGAGAAATGGGTTTTGATATCACTGGATATTCTCCTGGCTCAGATGGAATAGAATAAACCAGAAACAACGGACCTAACAACCACTCCCCTGGCAAATTGGGAATAAGAGAGAATATAATCGAATAATTTTCACCTGTACTTAATCTTAAGGGAAATTCAGGAGCTGATGAGGTCAAGATCCTTCCTCTTGTTCCAGTTTTGAGATTAATCTTCTGAACAGATAAAGGTGCATATGCTGTTAATGTTACAGACAGTGAAAAACTGGTACCTTTTTCTATAAGCTCAGATTGATCAATTTTATTCAACACGATGTCACATAATGAACACCTTTGCATAACTCGTTCAGCAGCTTCCGAAATGCTATAAAATTCTTTTGGAAGATCCACCTGTGGAAGCAGTTCTTTTTTTTCATAAGTATCAGTTGAATGAATCAGAATCCAAGTTTTTTCAATCGCATTACTATAATTATCTGAAATTTCAAACTTCAATTTGTTATAAAAAGAGTTTAATTGATCAAAATCCTTTTGGGAAAGGAAAATCAAGAATTTCATAAAGATTAATTTACTTATAGGAATAGGGGGTTTTTCACATTGTCGTGCCATATGTATGGCCTTATCAATATCTAGTAAAACCTCCTTGGGAGATTTCTCTACATGTAATTTGATGAGAACAGTACGATAATAAAGTTCTAGCGATTTATCAAACATATCAGCATACTCTGCTGCTATAGCCGCATTCTCTATAGAAATGATTTTCATATCGATAGTATCAAATTGTTTATGAGTCTTTAAAAAAATTTTAGAAGCTAAGGCGTAATTTCCTTGATCAAACGCCTCTCGTCCTTTTGAGAAGTCTCGTTGAGGATCTATACGGAGTATTCTTCGAATAATATACATTAATACACCATCTTTTTAAAAAACAGCTGAATTAATAGAATTTTGAATATTTTTTGAAAGTTTGTAGAATAGATAAACATGATTTCTAAAAGGAATAAGAGATTAATAGAATTATACCATTAATACCTCGAGAAAAAATGACTCCTTAGAATATGACTTCAAAGAAGTTAAAAAAAGAGAGCTATTAATTGTATTATTGAGACGATCTAAGATGGACGAATCAAGTTAATTAGTTCTCGTTCTCTCTGTTTTAATAAATCAATGACTCGCTGTTTAAGAGTTTCTGGATTAGTAGATTCCATTTTTCCGAGTTCGTATACTCTACGAGAGAGTTCCACATCACCTAAAACATAGTTAATCCATAAAGCAAGATCTGAGCGTACTACTGGGCCATCAAGTTGTTTTAGGTCGAAGAGGTCTTTAGTTGTTTCTCGAAAGATGTGAAATTGCGCAATTGTGGCTGGAATCTCTGGTAATGTAGAGATTAATTCAGAAAGATTAGAAATTGTCGCTATAACTTTACCATTACTACCAAAAAACCGGAAAGCAAGTTCAGGGCTGCACTTTTTAAACGCATCTCTTACAAAATTATCTGTTGAATCAGTTCCAACCACTTTAACACCTATCTGTCATGGAAAAAATATGATTCATAAAGGTTTCCATTTTCTTTTGCTTTCAAACGATTAGTAGAGGTTTCTATGTCTGTTTTTTCCACATTTAGGGCAAGATAAAAAGGAAAAATCTCCGATACTAATTTCATAAAGGATCTCTGAATCCGTACTAAAAAATCATCTTAATTATTCAGTAATAATCTTTATGTGATAATTCTTATCGATATAACAAATATCTCGAGAAGAAAGAAGAAAAAATATAATTTAACAATTTTGGTCTAGAAAAGATTAGAATAGAATTTGTAAGGGAACCCATGAAGCTTCTGAAGTTAAAGCGGGAAATTAAGCTTTGGGATCAAGGATCTCAAGGATTTCCATTTTTTTTTGCTGGAATAGGTGGTGTGTAACCGAAAACGAGAAGTTTGCTTCTAAGAGGGCACAAAGTGGATAATCAGGGTGAGAAATCACCCCAGCCAAGTTTCGTTGATAACAAAGGTTATTCAAAAGGGGAGGAACTCTAATAGAACGACGAGAGTATATAGGAAGTTTAAATGCAAAGTTGGAGGAAGCTAAAAGAGGATCTCGTTCATCTTCAGGAAAAAAAATATATGGTATAAGCGTTTTTGAGGATCGTCTTTCCCAAAGGTCAAAATTTTCATCAAGTAGGACACTGCAAGAAACAGGAAAAATATTTTCCTTTGATAATCCAAAATAGATGGTAATCATACCAGTAACTTCCAATTGAGTGATAATTCGAGAGAGAAATGAGATGATTCTTTGATAAGAGAAATTTTGTGGTAAGTGAAAAGGGATAAGGGCATTTTTCTCAAGGTAATCAGGAAAGAATGCGTGGTCATGAGGATTGGAGAGTGTTTGTATCCCAAGAAATCTTATACATTGATAAAAAACTATAAAGAATGCACAGTGAATCCTAGAAAAAGGAAAAAGAAATCCAGACTGGTTCAATGAACCAATAGATGAAATAGATGTTTCAGAAGAAAAACAATATGTTTGATGGTCAGAAATAAAAATTGCTGGAAGGTCGATCGAAGAAACCTTAGATAGATCAGAAATTATAATATTTGGAGGAATTACTTCAGGAAAATTAGCTGAAACATATGTTAAAAAAGTATAAGCGGATGTAGTCAGTTTTAATGAGTTATAATTTGGAGTATAAACTTCTATTTCCCGAGATAATCTGTGAATGTATTGAGGATTAGTTTGAAAGGGAGATAAAGGAATCAATAAATCAAAGTCTCTATCCTCAAGCATTATTAAGGTTAGTTCAAAGAGAAGATCAAGAATAGGACGATGTTTGAAACGAAAAATAGAAACATTAGGAGACTGTTTTTCAACAGAAAATTTCCAATCAGCATAAAAGCGAGTTTCCTCGTTCCCTAATACATCAACCGCGCCTATTAATACTTTAGGAATTTTTTCTTTGAGTAAACGTGTGATAGATCCAACTTCTCTTCCAACAACTAATATTCGCTTTGAAGAATGTGATGATGACATGAAGAATACCTAAATGGAAGTAGAAAATAAAACATAAACTAAGATGGTATTAAAAAATTTAACTTCTTATTTAAGTACTTTTAGAGAATGTAACCTAGAGCTAAAAATAAAAAACAAAGCGTGTTACTAATATTGCTATATATATCAAGAGAGATATTTTTAAATGGAGTAAATCGTTATAGTGAATTCATACTCCTAGATGGGCATTTCACCCATCTGAATAAGTTTTTGGTTTGTTTTTATAAGTAGAAGGAGTTAGTATGAGTGTTTGAAGCTAGAAGTACCTCGTCTAACCGTAAGCGATTTCTATACCTCAGGGTAATCATTGATTATTTAAAAACAAACAGTCATCGGATTGCTCATCACGCATTATCACGAACGACCACTCCATTAGCTTCACGGAGTGACATTAAGCCTCTTCTCCCATTGATCAATGGAGAAATTGCAGATATTTTCACATTAGATCCCAATAGTAGAAAAACCTTTGTTAAATCTGTTGAGTCTGACGAATTAGTAGCTCACTTTTCAGGAGACCTTGCCTTGAATGATAGTATATCACAAATTCAAGGAGAAAATTTAGATGATATTCATTTTATGTTTGTAACAAATGGAATTTTGACTCCAGAATTGCTGCAGATAGATTATACTAGCCAATATCCCCATATACACGAAATTACTTTTTTCGAAACAAGATATGATCCTGAAAGCATTCATAAGATAACTAATCCCAGTATTTATCTTCGTAAGGTCGTTGGTCAAGTGCGACAAGTGGAAACGGATTTCATAGAGACTCCTGGTGATGACTGTGAGTGTGGGGGGAAATTCTGGCAAGGTACTTACAAGATTAATTACTGGGGAAAAAGCCATAGTGTTCCGTACTCTGTGTGCACAAACTGCGGAATTCAGCGTGAAAGTCCTGATAACGCGAGTTCAATAATGAACTTTCTAATTGGCCTTTCAGCAGAATAGTTTTCTTTTAACCTTAAAAGAATTTTTTTTGATTTTTTACTAAAATTATAAACTTCAATTAACATAATATATACTATTGAGAAGCATGATTCTAAACAAGATAATTCATCATTTTTGTCGTATTGTTCAATGGTTAAAAACCTTATAAATAGCAGTTTGAGGAGAAAGAAGCCGACAAAAAAGTTTTTGCTGTATTACTTCTACACACTCATGACACCTAATGATAAAAAAACTAACCATTGCTAAAAACGGTAGAATTCAAATAAAACATGGAGAAATTATTGTTTGGGAGAAAAGGTGAAAGAAAAGGCGGTTTGCGGTAACCATAAAAGAGTTAAACGAACTGAAGCCCTTTCTTTCTTACATAAGTCTAACACATCCTAGATTATAAGTTTTCCCGTATAGACGATTCATGTTTTTACGAAAATAGAGCCCTTCTTACCGTTTTTTACTTCGACAGATGCTTGCCTTAACATGAGATATCAGCTTGTAAGAATGTGAAAGTCATATCACATGAGGAACTTTCAGATCATGGATGAGGATAAATCTAGTGATATTCGAGGCATGAGATCGCGGAGTACTTTGGAACAATTTTCAAGTACGAATATTGCTAGAGGCATATTGTTATTAGACATTAATTAAATACTTACCTTTGAGTGCTTCAAAAATACACCTTATCAAAGTTTAGATTTTACTGAAATTCCTCTTATAAGTTTGCAGGTTCTTATCGTTATCTGGTTTCCATATTGGAATTCTCTTGTTGCTGTATTTTATGAATAACAGATTTTCACTTAAGAAACATTGAATGTACAACAAATCACTGACAAACAACTCTATTCGTTATGAAAAGTAAATGATAAAACAGGTTTTTCTAACAACAAATAAGTGAAATGGATCTATTCTGGTAAGAGTCGTCTTTTCCAATCTTCTACAGCTTTTTTGATTTCTTCTTTGATTTTCGATAGAGTTTCTGGGTTGAGAGATTCGTATTGGATGTATTTTTCCAGCTTAAGAGCAAATCGATTCATTTCATAAGATATTGTTCCTGAATTGACTAATGTAAACAGATCATCTTTAGCTGCTTGAATAATACTAACCAAATTATTTGGAGAGTCTGCTTGGTTTACTTTAAGAGAAAATGAATCAAAAAATGTGAGAATTTTTCGTTGATCTGGGGCCTGTAATCTTTCACGTTCTTTTATCTCAATGGCTACTCCCTCAATGGCATTGGAGATAATTGGTTGAAGACGACGCATTTCATGGATGACTGTAGTTTCAAGATTCTCATCAACAATAGCTGTAAGAACCACTTTGGGATTTGAATCGATGACAGTAGAAAGAAGCAGACCACCACTCGTTCGAACGGACATATTTGAAAAATTCCCTTCTAATTCTCGGGCAATAGTATCTCCTGTTGAAATAACGAGACTACTGAGAGCACTAAGTGCAATTTCTACATCTTCTATGTTTATTTTCGAACGAGTAACAATAGGTAACCCTGAAATGTCTGATAAAACACAGATTTTAGCTCCAAGATCTACAATGGAGGCAATAAGTACAGATAATGATTCTACATCAGTACTCAATGAGATTACCTTCCTCGAGTGTTACTTTCTATTAATCATCCTAATTTTTTAAAATTTAAAAAAGGCTTGCAAAAGGAAGATCATTTTTTCTTTGAGTAATAGAGGGTGTTTGATTTCAATTAGTCAAAACCCGATAAAATTTCTGAAAGTTATCTATATGATACTTTAAAATAGGTATTCATTTAGTTTAAAGCCATAATTGATTTTTCGCGTTAAAAATCCATTTTTAACTTTTCATTGTAATGAATTATGCAGGATTAAAGGATAAAGAAATAAAATCAACTAGAACTTGAAATAATAGTTCTGAAAATCAAAGGAATCATGTCTAGAGAAATAGAAGAGTTTAAGTAAATGTTGATTAAACAACTTAATTAACAACTCCTTACTGTTCTTTCAGGTTAATTCTCCTTCGTTAGATATAGGAAAGAGCATGTCCGCATTTAAAGAAGGTACACTTATGGAACTCTCACCGAACGTTACTAATATCCAATATGCAATTAGAGACATTGTAATTCTAGCTAAAAAGGTAGAAAAACAAGGAAAAAAGCTTTATTACTTTAACATTGGTGATCCTGATAAATTTGACTTCGATACTCCCGATTTTCTAAAACAGGCATTATTGGAGGCAGTTACAAAAGATAAGGCTAACTACTATAGTGATTCTGCAGGGGATCCTACCTTACGTAAAGAAATAGTTAAAAGACAGAAACGACTTTGGGGAACTGATTTAGATCTTAACAAAATCCTGGTCACATCAGGGGTCTCTGAAGCAATATCATTCATATCTGCAAGTCTTAAAGCTGGAACAGAAGTATTAGTGCCTTCTCCTGCGTATCCTCCATATTTATCGTATTTTAATTATCATAATATTTCTCCGGTAGAATATCATACTCTAGAATCAGAAGATTGGCAACCTGATGTTGAAGATATTCAAAGAAAAATATCTCCAAAAACTCAGGCAATTATTATAATCAATCCTAATAATCCTACTGGAGCAGTTTATTCAAAAAAAGTTGTGAAAAAGATTGCAGACCTCGCTGGGGAACACAATCTTCTATTAATCTCTGACGAAATTTATGATTTACTGACATTCGAGAAGAATTTTCGATCAACGGCTTCAATAACAGATATACCAGTTTTAGAGTTAAATGGTATTTCAAAAACGTTGCTTTCCCCAGGATGGCGTTTAGGGTGGGCAATATTAAGGGATGATAATGATATCTACTCAGAATTTTGGGAAGCATTAGCCAAACAGTCACGGATTCGGTTGTGCGCTAATAGCCCCGTGCAAGTAGCAGTGAGTAAAATCATTAACAAAGAAATGGATTTTCTACCTGCAGTTATTGAAAAACTGGAAAAGCGTGCTGATTATTTTTCAACGCGAGTAAATGGAATGAATGGATTATCTGTTGTTCCGCCCAAGGGAGCTTTTTACGCGTTTCCCCGGATTAGCAAAGATATCAATGACCGTCGTTTTGTGTTGGATCTTCTTCAAGAAACAGGCGTACTTTTCGTATTTGGAAGTGGTTTTGGAGAGCTAGGAAAAGGCCATTTCCGATCTGTTGTACTTCCTGATGTCACAATGATGAGGGAAGCCTTAGATCATGTTGAATCCTTCTTGAAAACAGTATAGTAATTATTGACTTGGTAAAATGTAGCACTTAGGAATGAGAATGAGAATGACCCGAATCGATGAAGTAAAAAAAATCGAAATCTACCCCATTATTGATGTAGAAAGTCATCTCAATGTGAAAGGATTGAAAGATGAAGATGGTCGAAACAGGACGGGTTTCTTCATTACTGGTATGAGATTTATCAATATTGAACAACCAGAGCCGCGACGCATTCGTGCTCGAATTTTCTGGAACGTGGAGAATCAGGCCATTGAAGTAGAGGAGAATGTATCTAGTATGATGAAGCGAGGGATAGCACTTTCTGTTTTTTTTCTGCAAGTAAAGAAGGTCAAAAATGGATTTGAGTTTCAAGAACCAGTCATTGTACGAGGAAATCCAGAGATAACAGAACGGGTTTTTGAAGGGGCTTCAATTCGTTGTTCATGGACAAATAATCCACTAATGATGGAATTATCTTCAGTAGAAGGACGTTTCTTATCTTCTAACTTGCGAACGAAGCAACAAATAGTTGAAGTTCGGATTGGTTAAAACCTCAGATTCTTAATTTTTCCCTTTTTCATAAATGTATTTTTGAACTGTTCTTAACATCAGAGTCTTTAAAAAGTCTACTACTGTTTTTCAGTAACAAATTTTATAACTTATTCCGAGGTCTTTCCTGGACTTTACATTCATATAAAGGCCTATTTAGTAAATAGAGTAATTTATTATCAGATAAGTCGATGATCTTTTATTCACTAAGTAATAGTTTTTGAATTATTGTTGTTCTTGGAAAAATTGTCCTTTAAATGAAGTATGATTTATTCAGTAAATAGATAAATATTATTAGATGCTTATTTGAATTAAGATAAGCTTATTTCAGGAGTAATGACTGTGATCCCAAATAAAGAGGAAGATATAGATCCTGCCCTTCGAAAAATCATGCAAATACCTGATGACCAAGAACTACCTCCTGATGCTTTGTGCGATGTTATGCTACGAGCGTTAGAGAGTCATCAGTTACTTATTCGTGCATCAGCAGTCAATCAACTAGTTATCTTAGGTAAAAATAATCCCCAAATGGCTATACCAAAAATACTTGCTGCTTTAGATCCATCAATTGACTATTGGACAGTAAGATTTGGTGCAGTTGAAGCACTTGGCGAGATCGCAAATAAATCAACTGTTAACCCCCTTGTTAAGTATTTAGAATCCGATGAGGATCCAGATTTTCGTGCTATGGTTGCCAAACAATTAGGAGAAATGGGAGATATAGCTATTGAAGCAGGACTGAGTCTTATTAAAGTACTTAATGATACTGAAAGCTCTGAAGTACGAGAAAATGCTGCCCACGCCATAGGGCAAATTAGGGTTCTAAATGCTATTGAACCCCTGATAAAAGCGCTGGAGAAGGAACCTGAAGAATATGCTCGTCGAGAAATGAGTTGGAGTCTCGGTGAGTTAAAAGATGCTAGGGCTCTTTCTGTTTTGATTAACGCTTTAAAGGACAAAGATAAAGGAACTCGTGGAAATGCTGCAGAAGCTTTAGGAAAAATAAGGGATAATACTTCCGTTCTTCCTTTATTAGCTGCAGCAAAAGATAGAGATGTGGATGTTCAAGCAAAGGTG